>Ga0210388_10003529_pt1 | contig 12246 bp, 8 predicted proteins | sample IncBWC19OmetaG_FD_155485 | JGI IMG/M metagenome (GOLD analysis project Ga0210388, IMG submission 155485) | Forest soil microbial communities from Barre Woods Harvard Forest LTER site, Petersham, Massachusetts, United States - Inc-BW-C-19-O ... | reverse complement strand
CGCCTTCTCCATCCGGGCCAGCAGCCGGCTCACACCGCTTTCGCTGAGCAGCACGCGATCCCGCAGCTCTTTCTGACGCGCCCGCATGCCAGGCAGGTCGGCGAGGTGCACTAGGACGTCGAACCACTCCAGCGGCAACTGGTGCTCGCGCAGCATCTCATCGGCAAGCTGCTCGACGATCTGCCGGTGCGCAGCGAGAAAGGACTGCCAAAGGGGGGTCTGCCGATTCAGCTGCGCTAGCGCCTCTTCAAGCTCACCCGCTACCTCCGCCGGGCGCGCGGGGCCGGCTCGCGGAGACTGCCGGACCGGTTCGTCGCGTCCCTTCGACGTCACTACGTGTACTCACCTCGGCGAAGTTCGGCCATCTCAGGCAGGACTACTTGAGCGGGCAAGCTGTGGGCACGCCGATATCACGATACTGCGGCGATGACACCCCGACGGCATACGCGACTGGAATAGATCCTGCCGCAAGGCCGCGATCAGCGACCGGCCCGCGCCCTCGGCTGCCGGGATGTCCATATCCGGGACTGGACGCATCACTCATGCGGGCTCATCGTCTCTGCTCACCTCGTGCAGGATGTCGGCTGACATGGTTACGTTCACCCGACACACCGCAATAATACACGCGCAAGCAAGTAAAGTACCGGAGAATGACTTGCCAACCTTAGGTCGAACAAGTATGCAAAATTCGTTACTTAACTGGCGATTATCTCGTTCGGTCGCCCATTATCACGGTGAACCAGGTCCTGCTTGCCGCTACGGCGGACGGCACAGCTAGTGATCCTTACGCTCATATTACTTGCTTGCGCACGTAAGCATGTTAGGCTGGCCGAATCCGGCCCGTTCGGGACGCGAGTGAAAGCCCGGGACGGCGTGAGGATCACGGCAGCCCGTCATCACCCAGAAAGGCGACACGAATGGTCACTTCTCCATCAGAGCCAGGCACCCCCGCGAGCCGCCAGGTCCTGACACGCCGGAACCTGATCGCGTCAACAGGGCTCGTAGCGGCAGCCGTAACCGCTGCGCCGCTGCTCGGGCGGGGCACAGCCGAAGCCGCGGTCGCCCCCGCGTGCCCGCCGGGGACCACAGCACCCGTCCCGCCGCCCGCCAAGGGCCCGGCCATCCCCAAGTCTGGGTACCTGGTCCAGGAGATCGGCGACCGCGTCTTCTGGCTAACTGACGGCCTCTACCAGATGATCTTCGTGACAACCGCGGAGGGAGTCGTCGCGGTCGACGCCCCGCCCACCATCGGGCACAACATCCTGCGGGCCATCGCGACCGTGACCAAGTCACACGTCACCCATGCCATCTACAGCCACCACCATGCCGACCACACCGGCGCGATGATCCTTTACACGGGCGCCCGCTTCTACGCGCAGAGCGAGGTCGCCGGCCTACTGAGGCAGACGGGAGATCCGGACCGCCCACTCCCTGATGTCACGTTCGAGGACCAGCTGACCGTCCGTGCTGGCGAGGATTCCGTCGAATTGGCCTACCACGGCCCCAACCACTCGCCCGGCAACATCTTCACCTACCTGCCGGCCCAGCGGGTCCTCATGCTCGTCGATATCGTCTTCCCCGGCTGGGTGCCCTTCGCCTACCTCGCCGAGTCGCAGAACATCCCAGGCTGGCTCGAAGCCCCGGCGCAGGCGCTCGGCTACCCGTTCCGTACATTCGTCGGGGGTCACCTCACCCGGCTGGGCGCCCGCGACGACGTGGTCATCCAGCAGGAGTACGTGGCCGACCTCAAGGCACAGGCCGCCAGCGCGATCGACACCTTCAACGTCGCCGACGTCTACAAGTCCGTCGATCCGGCTAACCCGTGGGCCATCTTCCGCGGCTACCTGGACGGCGTCGCCGCCCAGGCCGCCAACGCGGTTGTCCCGCGCTGGATCGACCGGCTCGGCGGCGCCGACGTCTACACCCTGCCCAACGCCTACCAACTCGTCGAGTCGCTGCGGATCGACTACGGCCACCTCGGCGCGTTCGGGATCCATCCGTAGTCACCCCGGACTCCAGCCAACCTGGCACCGGGCAGCTACCTGCCCAGCCGGATCGGCTGTGAATCGAACTCCCTTGATCTTCTGGAGAGGCAAATGGCGGCAATCTCTGCACAGGCAAGCCTCGAGACCAGCCTTGCCAGGCTCGGCGACGACGGCCGGGCCCTCCTTTTCACCGAAGCCCGCACGGCAAACACCTTCAGCGACCGCCCGGTGACCAGCGAACAGCTCCGAGAGATTTATGAGCTGATGAAATGGGGGCCGACATGGTCAAACACCCTGCCCCTGCGGATCGTTTACGTCACTACTCCAGACGGAAAGGCCCGGCTGCTAACGCACCTGCAACCCGGGAACGTCGATAAGGCGACCCAGGCGCCGGTCAACGCCATCTTGGCCGCTGACAGCGCCTTCCACGACCAGATTCCCCGCCTGTTTCCCTTCCGCGCCGGGATGCGGGACGCTCTCGAAACGAATCCAGGGCTGCGGGACAAGATCGGCACCGGCGGCGCATGGATGCAGGCCGCCTACTTCATCATCGCCGTCCGCGCAGCCGGCCTGGCCGCCGGACCTATGGGAGGGTTCGACAGCGCAGGCCTCGATGCCGAGTTCTTCCCACCCGGGGACTGGCGGTCATTCCTCATCGTCAACATCGGCCACCCCGGCCAGAGCCCCTGGTACGAACGCCTGCCCAGGCTGGACTACACGGAAGCCGTCCGGCATGCCTAACCCGCCTGATTGCCCCAGCCCGTTGGACAGATAGGCTCCGCTGGCGGCGCAGGGCCGGTGACACGGAGGCGCGGGGCCTGGTGACACGGATCTGCTAGTAGCTGACGGGCTGGGGCCGGATTTGCTGCGTGATTTCTGTCAGGCCGGGGACTGGCTACCTGCTGATCTCCGGGCGCGTGTGACCCAGGTGGAGGCGAAACCTATGGCCAGCACGGCGAGTGCGAACCACGGCGCGAGGACTGTGGGACTCGTAACCTTGTAGAACGATCCGAAGATGGCGCCCGCGGTGATCAAGATGGCGAGGACTGCCGATAGCACGAGCCACAGCCGACGCGGCGAGTGGGCGAAGCTGCGCAGGGAGCCTATCGCCATCAGCAGGTAGACCGCTACCAAGGCGAAGCCGCCGAAGGTCGAGCCCCAGGAAAACAGGGCCTCATAGTGGGGAGTTGCCGGCAGCGCGAACAGCCCCTTCCAGAACACGTCGGCGAGCAGTGCCACGGCGCAGAACCCGGTCACGAAGACCGTGGCGCCGAGCGGCGAGCTACGGCGCTTGGACACCACGGCAAGTGGTGCCGGGAGCCTGCCGTCATCGGCCATCGCGAAAATCCCGCGAGTAGCTGAGACGCCGCAGCCGATCCCGACTGCCAGCATGTCGAGTAGAACGACAAGCTCGAGCAAGCGGTCGGTCCAGGTGCCGCCGTACCCGCCGGCCGATTTCGAGGCGCCAAGCGCGAACAGCGGCGCTGACGCGGCGGCGCCCAGAGTTTTTAGGCTGTAGTGGAAGCCGGCCACTTCGACGTAGGTGGCCAGGACGAAGAAGATCGTTGCGATCCCGGCCGTAGACATGACCGCTGCACGGATATGCCTATGCGGGCTGGGGGTCTCTTCTGCCAGATTCGCTGAGGTCTCGAAGCCGGTGAAGAGCAGGATCCCGTACAGGACACCGAAGAAAATCCCGGGCCAGCCATCGGCGGAAGACGATGGCCGGAATGGCTTGAAGCTGTTAGCCGATCCCAGCTTCACGATGACGGAAATGAAGAAGACCGTCACCACGATGATGGAGATCAGCGCTAGCGCGAGCTGGACGCGGGTGGAGATCCGGACGCCGAAGTACAGGACCAGGGCGATGATCGCCAGGAATATGAGGCTCCAGGCCCAGCCCGGCAGCGGGTTAACGTTGAATTCCGAGGCGATGGTTGACTGCAGGTAGCCGCCGAGAATCAGCAGCAAGGCGGCGGTTAGCATGGTGATGCCCGCGTAGTACAGCCAGCCGGCTGCCGTCCCGATGCGGTCACCGAGCCCGCGGGTCACATATTCGTACAGCGATCCGGCAGTGCGGACCTCCTTGGCGTAACTCGACACGATCCAGCCGATCGCGAAGACTCCGATCCCGGCGATCAGCACCGACAGAGGGGATGCGATGCCGCCTCCCTTACCGGTGACGCTGGCCACTCCGACCACGAGTGGTATCACGAAGGCCGAAGTGAACACCGGGCCCATGAACCCGACGGACTGCGCTATCACATCAGGGAACGACAATACCTTGGCGCCAAGGCGGCCGCTTTCCGGCTGGGGCTTTTCTATGAGTTCTACCATTTCATTTCTTTCCTCTTTGCGGGGTCGTGCAGGTGATCTCTGCTCGCGATTACGGGAAGACTCAAGATGGCATTACGATGAAATCTGGCTGTGTCCGCGTCATCCCGGCCTGGCACCCGTGCCAGGCCGAGATTTAGCCTTTCGCACATGGCTGAATTAGGGAAGTCTGTTTCGGTAGACGGGCCGGGGTTCTCGAGTCGCGGCCTGGGCGCCGGCCCGATGTCCTTTCGGTATATCCGGAAGCTGCATAATGCTGCATCCCGAGTCGCATGCTTTCTGCTCGCCGAATCAGACAAGTTCCCGTCCGATGCCGATGCCCCGATGGCTGGGCGCGGAACCCGGCATGTCCTATGGCCCCTTATCTATCTGGCAGGCCGAGCTTGGCCTGGGTCGGGCAGCCCGGACCCGGCCTTCGGCTAGGCAGGATTACGCCACATGGGGTACAGGCTCGGGCCACCCGGCATGTCGGTCGTCCGGTCAAGCCGCTTGTAGCCCAGGCGTTCGTAAAGCCTTGCGCTATCGCGATTGCTGGCCTCCAGATAGGTGGGCAGGCCCTGGCTGTCTAGTGCAGCCAGGCGATCGCGGAGCAAGGCCGTTCCGATGCCCTGGTCGAAAAACTGTGGCCGGACGGCGATAAAGGGCAGGTAAAAATGGTCCTCGTGGTCTGGATGATTGGCGGTGGAACGCTCGTCGAAAGCCGCGATCCGTTTAGCATAATCTGCTCCGAGGATCGGCTCATAAAGTTCACCCAGCGCTGGCTGATCCTCATGATGGCCAGTCACGGGTAGCCACAAGGCGGTTCCCGACCGATCTTCGGTCGTATATATTTCGCCGTCTTCTAGCGCCATTTGAACAATGGGGCCGAAGAACTCCGGATGCAGCCGTTCCCGGGCATCGTCATCTGGGAATAGCCATCGGCAGACCGGGTCGTTCTGGAAGCCGGCGGACAATATTGTGATGATTGCGTCCGCGTCCGTTTCGTCGGCGCGAACGATTTTTGCGGGATGTGACTGCATGCTTCTCCACCTGTGAGAACGAAGTTCTGCCGACATGGCCGTCAGTTTGTCCGTGCGCCATGCATGCTGCGAGGTGGTCTGGCGCGGGCCATTCCGGGCATCGCGGCTGATGCTGACACATCCTTGCCTCCGTTGCCGGGCAACTCGCGGAATGGCTCCGCGGGCGTCACGCCCGTCATGCCGCACGGACGGTTGAGGTATGACATCGACGCTAGGTTCGGCGCGCGCCGGCGCGCATCCGTCAGTGCTGATAGCCGTGGCCCGGTGGTGGATAGCGTCTTGATAGCCGGCCGCGCCGGGACGGCCGCCGCGGGCTCGGCCCGGAATCAGCGCTGCGGCGTCCCCGGCGGTGCTGCGTCTTGCCGGGCGGGGAGCACGGCAGCGAGCTGGCTGCGGGAGCTGATGCCGAGTTTGGTGAAGACTTTCCGCAGGTGGTAGGCGACGGTGGCGGGGCTGAGGAACAGTTGCGCGGCGATCTGCGGGTTGGAGGCGCCGTCGCCGGCCAGGCGGGCGATCAGCGCTTCCTGCGCGGTCAGGGTATCTGGCGTCTCGACGGCGCGTTCGCGGGCGTGGCCGCCAGCCGCCCGCAGCTCGGTGCGCGCCCGGTCGGCAAACGCCGCGGCGCCGGCCGAGTCGAAGATCTCATACGCGCGGCCGAGCTGATCGCGAGCGTCACGCTGGCGCCGCTGGCGGCGCAGCCACTCGCCGTAGACCAGCCGGGCGCGGGCCAGGTCCACCCGCAGGGGGGTACGGCCGAACCGGTCGATGGCCTCACGGTAGAGGTCCTCGGCGTCCTGGCCGTCGCTGACCAGCGCCCGCGAGCGGGCCTCGGCGCCAAGCACCCACTCGGTCGCGCAGGCGCGAGCGATGACGGAGAGCCGCTGTAGGGCGCAGGCCGCGCGCTCGGGTACCCCACTGCGCGCCGCCGCCTCGACCAGCTCGACGAGCGCCCAGCCGGCGAATTCCACCGCGGGGGAATCCTCGCTCGCCCCCTGCGCCGCGGCCAGCGCCTCCTGATAACGGCCCAGGCTGTTATACAGTACGGCGGCCGCCCACCCGATGTAGCTGAGCGCCCGGCCTTCACCCCGGCGCTCCGCGTCGCCGGTGGCGGCCCGGATCAGGTGAGTGGCGTGGGCTTGCTGGCCGCGGAAGGCGGCCAGGGCCAGGTCGCCGTAAGGCGCGATGCTGCTCCCGGTCGCCTCGATGACCGACTCGGCCTGCGCCGCCATCGACGCGGCCTCGGTGAACTCCCCGGCGAGCAGGGCCAGTCCCGCGCGCGTGTTGAAGGCGATCGGGAGCGCGCTCAGCGCGCCAGCGTCACGGGCGATCCTGACCTGGCGGCCGGACAGCACGTCCCAGCTGTCGTAGTCCCACACCATCAGCGCGGCCCGGCAGGCCAGCCAGAGCCAGCGCAGCCCCTCCTCGGTCGAGACGTCCGTCCCGCGGAAGGCGCACACCGCCCGGCGGAGCACCGGCGCCCCCGCCGGATAGCCTTCGGTGACCAGCAGCGCCAGGCCATCGAGCAGCAGATCAGGCCCGCACGCCGGCGATGGCGCCGGCGGCGCCATCCGCGCCGCCTCGGCGACCTCCCGCATCCCGCCGCCCAGCGCCAGCCGGCCGGCGAAGGTCGCGGCGGCCAGCGCGTCCAGGTACGTCTCACGGGCCAGCCGCGGGTCCAGCAGCTCGAACTGCCGCGCCGCCTTCAACAGCAGCGGGGGTGCGTCACTGCCACGGCTGGACGAGAACGCGATCTGGCCGCGCAGTAGGTCCGCCCGGGCCCGGCGCAGCTCATCGAGCGGCCCGGCCTCCACCGTGGCCAGCAGCCGCAGGGTCGCATCGAACGCGCCCGCCTGGTACGTGGCCTGCGCCGCGGCCAGCGCCCGCCCCGCCCGGCGCGCCGGATCCAGGGTCAGCGCGGCCGAGCGCTCCAGGAACGCGGCCGCCGCGGCCAGCCCGCCGCGCGCCTGAGCCCGGCCCGCCGACCGCTCCAGCTCGGACGCAACATCCTCATCGGGGCCCGGACTCGCCTGCGCGCGATGCCAGGCCCGCCGATCAGGATCGGCCCGCGGATCGGTCGCATCGGCCAGCGCCTCGTGCACGGCCCGCCGTTCAGCCGGCGACGCGGCCCGGTACACCGCCGACCGCACCAGCGGGTGCCGGAACACCACCCGCTCCCCGATCGTCAGCAACCCCGCGTCTGCCGCCGGCGCGATCTCCCCCGCGCCGATCCCGAGCCGCTGCGCCGCCCGCCACACCAGCGCCGGCTCCCCGGCCGGCTCCGCCGCCGCGACCAGCATCAGCCGCTGCGTGACGGCCGGCAGCACCTCCAGCCGCCGCCGGAAACTATCCTCGATCCGCCCCGCCGACCCCGGCACACCGTCCACACCAGGCACGCCCGGCAAGCCGAACCCGCCGGCCAGTTCCGCCGGCGTTACGCCCCGCGGCAGCTCAAGCAACGCCAGCGGATTGCCCCGCGTCTCCGCCACGATACGGTCCCGCACGCGCTCATCCAACGGCCCCCCGACCACCGAACCGAGCAGCTCCCGCGCGTCACCCTCATCCAAGCCCCCCACCAGCAGCTCCGGCAGCCCCCGGAACTCCTCGCCCTCCTCACGCATGGCGAACACCAGCGCGACCGGGTCGGCCAGCAACCGGCGCGCCACGAACGCCAGCGCCTGCGCCGAGGCCCGGTCCAGCCACTGCGCATCATCGACCACGCACAACAGCGGCTGCCGCCCCGCCACCCCTGACAGCAGCCCGAGTACGGCCAGCCCCACAAGGAACCGGTCCGGCGCCGCCCCCGTCTCCAGGCCGAACGCCACCCCCAGCGCGGCACGCTGCGGATCCGGCAGGCCCTCGAGCTGGCCCAGCATCGGCGCGCACAACTGCTGCAGCGCCGCGAACGCCAGCTCCATCTCCGACTCGACCCCAGCCACCCGCGCCACGCGCAGGTCGGCCGCCGAGTCGACCGCCCAGTCCAGCAGCGCGGTCTTGCCGACCCCCGGTTCCCCGCGCACCACGAGCACGCCGCTGCGCCCAGCCCGCGCCGCATCCAGCAGACCGCCGAGCGCCGCGCGTTCCGGCAGACGATCTAGCAGCATCACAGGGCCTCACCTGGAACCGCCGGGCGCAGGTAACGCCGCACGCCAGATTCACGCTACAGGCCCCCCCGCACGCCACGCCAGCGCCGGCCGCCGCCACCCGCCCGTGACCCGGCAGCAACCGATCTGCTGGTCCGAGGTGACGGCCAGCAAGCCCACTCCGGTCGCACCGCCGACCGGGATGATCTTCGCTCGTCCCTGCCGCCGCGGGACGCCGACCCGGCGGCGGCAGATGCCAGAGCTTTCCGCCGGACGGCTGGCGCGGGACGCCAGACCGGAAGCCCATCGCGTACGACGCCCGCAAACGGCCTGTAGGCGCATCCCCAGCCGGCCCGGGGGAGCGGGACCGTCGGCCGGTACGCGCACTGGTACTCCTCTCTCTCTGCCTCGGGCTCGGGACCTGCGCTCACCGGCCTATATGGTCCGCAGCGAGACCGCACCGGGCCGTGGTGGAGCGGTCAGCTGTCCGGGGGATGAAGGGCAGCAGCAGGTAGGAGGCCTGGCCGGGGCCGGAGACGAGGGTGGTGGTGCCGGCGAAGATGTCGGCCGGGCGGTCGTGGGTGTCGGTGTGCAGGACGATGCCGTTGCCCTTCATCTCCACGCCGTACACCGCTGGCCGCGGCCCGTCGGCGGCGAATTCGAAGTCGCGGCCGCCGACGGTCAGGGCGAGCCGGTAGCCGGGCGGAATGACCACCGAGGTGGGCCAGATCTCGATATCCAGCCGGACGAGCTCGCCCCGGCAGCGCCAGGCCGGGAGACCGCAGGACGCGAATCACCAGAATCAGGTGACAGTCGGTCACCGTGCTGGTGGTTAGGTTCAGCGCACAAGCCAGGACCGAAGGGAGATCCCTTGAGCACCGAGCAGCGCGAGAACCTAGAGGCAGTCCTGCGGCAGTCAGCTATCCCCGCCGGCAGCGACGTCAGCGAGCAGCGGCGGCTGCTCCGGGAGCTGGCATCGGCGCAGCCGACGCCCGCCGGCGTGACCGTGACCGCCGGCGCGCTGGGCGGCGTCCCGACCGCCGAGATCACCGTCGACGGAGTCGAGCCCCAGCACGTTGTCCTGTACTTCCACGGCGGGGTGTACGTCCTGGGGGACGCCTTCCAATCCGCTGGCCTGGCCGCGCAGGTCGGCCGGCGGACCCAGGCCAAGGTCATCTCCGTCGACTACCGGCTCGCCCCCGAGCACCCGTATCCGGCGGCGGTCGATGACGCCCTGGCCGCCTACCGGGCCCTGCTGGACAACGGCACGGCCCCGTCGGACATCGTCTTCGCGGGAGAGTCCGCCGGCGGCGGCCTCGCCGTCGCCACCTTGGTCAACGCCCGCGATCACGGGCTGCCCTGGCCGGCCGCGGCCTTCCTCATGTCACCGTACGCCGACCTCACCCTGGCCGGGGCGACCATGGACACCAAGCGCGCCGTCGACGTGCTGATGAGCCGGGAACTCCTCCAGCCCCGGGTCAGCGACTATACGGCGGGACAGGACGCCGCTCTTGGCCTCATCAGCCCCGTATTCGCTGACCTGTCCGGCCTGCCGCCCCTGGTCATCCAGGCCGGAACGCACGAGGTCCTCCTCGACGACGCCGTCCGCCTCGCCCGGCAAGCCGCCACCGCCGACGTCCAGGTCACCCTCGACATCACCCCCGGGGTCCCGCACGTCTTCCAGACCTTTTACCCGATCCTCGACGAAGCGGCCGCGGCGCTGGACCGAGCCGGCCGGCTCCTGTCGGAGCAGCTCGCCAGCGCAGAACGCGTCACCGTATAGCGCAGAAACCGAGGAATGACGGACCTGAGGACCGAGGTGACGCGTTGTCGCCCGGTTGGCGTGATTTGCGGCCCGCAGTGAGCCGGCCGGCTCCAAACTGGACCGGCTGCCCGGGCGCACCCGCGGCCGGCTGGACCCGGGATGTCCGTCGCGATCGATCACGCCGGTGCTGTCCTGGCCCCGCGAATCACCAGATTCCGGCGACAGCCGATCACCTGCCCGGCAGCAAGCCTGAGTCTGCGACCTCGAGAGGACGGGCCGTTGACTGGACGCGCGGCAAGACGGCGAGTGGTACGGGTGACGGTACCTTCTGACGGGTTTCCGGGCGCCACGGCAGCCCGCGCGGACTTGCTCGTGACAGAGGAGCCGCTCGGCATCAGGGTGAACGGCAGCGCGCTGACCATGACCATGCGCACGCCGGGAGATGACATCGAGCTGGCGGCCGGATTCCTGGTCGGCGAGGCGGTGGTCCGCTCCCACGACGACATCGCCAAGATCACCCTTTGTGACGGAACCTCCTGCGGCCACGGCGGCCATCACGGAATGGGAAACGTCGCGGATGTCCTGCTGGCCCCGGGAGTGCAGGTCGGATCAGCCGCCCGGCGCAACTTCCTGACCACGAGCGCGTGCGGTGTATGCGGCAAAACCAGCATCGAGGACATCTGCGTACTGCCGGCCGCGTCCCTCGGGTCAGATAAGACGCAGTTTTCCCCTTCCGTGCTGGCCTCGCTGCCGGACCGGCTGCGTCAGGCCCAGCGCGTATTCGCCCGCACCGGCGGTCTGCACGCCGCCGGGCTGTTCACCAGCTCTGGCGAGCTGATGGTGATCCGCGAGGACGTGGGCAGGCACAACGCCGTGGACAAGCTCGTAGGCTACGCGATGCTGCAGGGCCAGCTGCCGTTGGCGGGCTGCGGCCTGCTGGTCAGCGGACGCGCCTCGTTTGAGCTCGTGCAGAAGGCGGTGCTGGCTGGAATCCCGCTGCTCGCGGCAGTGTCGGCACCGTCCTCGCTCGCCGCCGACCTGGCCAAGGAGGCGGGACTGACGCTGGCCGGCTTCCTGCGCGGCCCGTCGATGAACGTCTACACGCACGCCGACCGGATCGCGGCATGAGCGTCACCACGCGGCACGGCCGCCTCAGCCCGCAGAATGCCTACGCCCGGTGGACCAGGGCGTGCGCGGCCGCGGGGTGGCACGGCTCTCCGGTGCCCGAGAACGTGCACGTCGCCGATGGGCTCGACCGCGTCCTGGCGGAGCCGGTGCACGCCCGGTGGCCGTCGCCGCGCTGCGACTGCGCGGCGATGGACGGCATAGCGATCGCCGGCCCGGCGGCGGCTGGGGAGGTGATCCCGGCCACCGTATTTGCCTGGGTCGATACCGGGGATCCGATGCCCGCCTGGGCGGACACCGTGGCGGCACGGGAGCAGATCCAGATCCGATCCGACGGCAGCGCGGTCATGGCGGCTCCGGCGTCGCGGGGCCTGAACGTGCGCGCGCGTGGCGAGGACTTCGCCGCGGGGACGCTGCTCGTCGCGTCCGGACGGCGGCTGCGCCCGGCGGATCTGGCCGCGGCCGCCACCGCAGGCCACAGCACCCTCCCTGTCAACAGGCAACCCGTGGTCGCGATCGTCCCGACTGGAGATGAGGTCCGGCCCGTCGGCATGCCGCTCGCACCGGGCGACATCGTGGACAGCAACTCGGTCATGCTCGCCGCGCGCGCGGCTGAAGCCGGCGCCTGGACGGCGGTCAGCGAGGTCCAGCCCGATGACCCGGCTGCGATCGCGGCCGCGGTCACGCGCGCCGCTGGCGTCGCCGACCTGGTGCTGGTGCTGGCCGGGTCCAGCGCCGGGCGGGACGACTACACCGCGGCGGTCCTCGGCCAGGTCGGGGCCGAAACCGTACACGGTGTCGCGGTGCGCCCGGGCCACCCGGTGCTGCTCGGGCACGCCAGGGTGGAGCAGGCCGGGCCGGGCGGGGTTCCCGGCGGCGGGGAGGTTCCCCGGCCCGGACACGCCGCAGTCCCGGTGATCGGCGTCCCAGGGTACCCG
>Ga0210388_10003527_pt1 | contig 12256 bp, 10 predicted proteins | sample IncBWC19OmetaG_FD_155485 | JGI IMG/M metagenome (GOLD analysis project Ga0210388, IMG submission 155485) | Forest soil microbial communities from Barre Woods Harvard Forest LTER site, Petersham, Massachusetts, United States - Inc-BW-C-19-O ... | reverse complement strand
ATGGCGCCGGCAACACCAAGGCTGTCCTGGCATATGCGCCCATTGCCGCCGCTCAGGCCGCGTCGGTGGGTGCACATCGTGAAGCGGCATCGCACTATCACGCCGCACTCCGGTACGCCGAAAATCTCTCTGCCGAGGAGCGTGTACGCCTCCAGCAACGTCTATCTTATGAATATCATCTGACAGGCGAGCAAGAGCGCGCCATCGAGTTCCAGCGCGCCGCGCTGGAACATTGGCGCGTTTCGGGTCAACGCGCGAAGGAAGGCGACGCGCTGCGCTGGTTGTCATGGCTGAACTGGTTTGCGGGCAACACCGCAGAGGCCAATCGGTATGGCATTGACGCCGTCAAAATCCTCGAATCTCTGCCGCCGGGCCCGGAGTTGGCAATGGCTTATTGCATTCGAGCGGACCTCGACATGGAGGCTCACGAAGCGAACTCGGCGATTGATTGGGCGCAGCGTGCCATCGCGCTTGCGGAACCTACGGCGAATTCTGCGATTCTGAGTCCAGCGTTGAATGTTCTTGGCACCGTACGGCTGATCGGCGGCGACACCTCAGGTTGGGCCGATCTTAAGCGAAGTTTGCAACTCGCACGCGACGCCGGCATTCCGGAGCGGGTAGTGGGCTGCCTTACGAACCTGGCCGCCATGGCGGTTTCCGGCCGTCAATATGAGCAGGCGTCTCGCTACATGAGCGAGGGACTGGCGTATTGCGAAGAACACGACCTGGATTCCTGGTGGCTCTACTTGCTCGCGTACCGGGCACGCATGAGGTTTGAGCAGGGCAACTGGAATGGGGCGAGCGAGGATATAGAAGCTGTGCTGCGGCATCCGCGCACCACATCAATCAGCCGGATTCCGGCGCTGAGGATTCTCGGCCATCTGCGAATTCGGCGCGGTGACCCCGATGCGAACTCGCCGCTTGACGAAGCGCGGGCGCTCGGCGGCCCTGTTCCGGAGCTGCAGCGCGTCGGCACGCTCGCCGCGATCGACTGCGAAGCGGCATGGCTGGCGGGCGACCTGGAGGGGGTCGTCCGAGCTGCGCAGCCCGCTTACGAGCTGGTGTGCCTGCGACGAGACCCCCGGATGAAAGGCGAACTCGCCGCCTGGCTCTGGCGCGTGAATGCCCTCGAGCAGCAGCCGAGCGAAATCGCAGAACCCTATGCGTCGGAGATCTCCGGGGACTGGCAAGGCGCTGCGCGCGCCTGGCAAGCACTCGGTTGTGCCTATGAACACTCCAGCATGCTCGCGTGGTACGGCGCCGAAAGCCAACAGCGGGAGGCGCTTACGATCCTCGAGCAGCTCGGGGCAGCCCCGGCGGCGCTTGCGCTGCGCAATCAGATGCGCGCACGAGGCGTCCGCAGCCTACCGCGCGGCGCGCGCGCCTCGACGCGCCTTCATCCGCAGGGACTTACGCGTCGGGAAGCCGAGATTCTGGCGCTCCTGTCCGGCGGTCTGCGCAATTCGGTGATCGCGAGGCGCCTGTTCGTCTCGACGAAAACAGTCGATCACCATGTTTCTTCAATCCTATCGAAGCTCGGCGTAAATTCGCGCGCTGAAGCAATCGCGATGGCACAGCGGCAGCCTGGCGAGGCGCGATGACCCAAGAGTGCGTGGCGTCAGTGCGACGCCACGCTGGTTTCCGCGGCTACTTGGGTGACAACGTTACGGGCACTTCCGTAACGCTGTCCACGGGCAGTGCATTGAGCGCCGCGGCCTTGCGGATGGCCGCCTCGCTCGGCCCCTCGTAAACGCAGAAAGTCTTGGTCTTGTCGGCATTCGCATAGGACTGAATCCAGCGTACGCCGACCGTCGCATTGTTTGCGTTCACCTTTTTCTTGGTGGCAGCGTTGAGGCCATCGAGCGCGCCGGGCGGGAAGGTACGCTCCACAAGGTAGCGGTGTACCGGACTTTTCGTCGGGGAGGCCGCGGACTGGGCCGGTTCGTCCGCAGCGAACGCGGGGGCGAGAAGCAAGGTCGCCAATAATGCAATGAGCGTTTTCATCTCAATTGGCCGCTTGTTTTTCGCAGGTAACATGCGTGTTCCAATCGGCGAAGCTGCCTTTCGGGTTGTCCTCCCACGCCCACACATGCAGTTCGTAGAAGGCCGGCAGCCCGTAGCGGTTTGGTGCGCTGATGTAGTTCATCAAATCCCCCTCCAGTGCCGGAGTGCTGGTGGCTCCATTGGGCTGGCCTTGCCAAACGCTGGCAAGCACAATGAACTCCACGCCGACCAGGCGGAATGCGCCTCCCGGAAGCGGCTCGTAAATCAAGGCTTGTGGCTGGTCCGCTTGGAGAACGAAGCTACCAATGCGGCTCGGCATCACGAAATGTACGCCCATGGCGCCTGTATCCGGTCCGCTAACGCACGGTGTGCCCTGCACCCAGCCTTCGGAGATCGCGACATTGATGTCCTTGAATCGCGCGGTCGCGGTGCGGACCTTGGCGATCAGTGGCGCAGTTTCCGAACTCGACCCAGCATAGGCAGGCGGCCCCCCGATGGCGAGAAGCGGCATTGTCAGCGCCAGCAAGAAATATGTTAGGCGGCGAAAAGTGGTCATCGGCTATCTCCTTCGACTTTGTTGGTGTGCCGGTTGGCTATTTGTAGAAGTACGGATCTAGGACGCGAACCTCGGTTATCTGTGAGATGGGCAGCTTGTTTCGAGCCGCGGCACGACGGACCGCCTCGGGCGTGGGTCCGTCGTAGATGCAGAATGAACGCTTGCGGTCGGGCGTGACGTAGGAGTGGACCCACGTAACGCCGTCCTCGGCGTTGTTGTCGATGACCTGACGGCAGATATTCGCGCCGCCCTCATCCTGGGGAATGCGGAGGCCGTCCGGAAAGTCTCTTTCAATCAGATAGCGGGACATATGGGCTGTTGTCTCTGAACCTCGGGCAGGTAGAATCCTGCCGCGACGGAGCTCAAATCGAATCGGCAAAACTACCCAAATTGGGCCGCCGCCTTACCCAAATTGGAAGCGCAAGCGTGGCCTATGAGTGGAGTCGGCACGCGAGCTGCATACTGTTATAGTTAGTATAATCAATTGTTTATATGAATTTATTCATGTTATGCAGAGGTCGCTGTTCGCCATATTCCGCCGCGCCTCGAGACGCTAGATATCCTTGAACTGTGATGCCTAAACGCCAGAATCGCGTCAGTCAGTGGGTTGCCCTTCCGCCGCACGTGCGTGACTCCGCCGCGCAAAATGCCAACTCGATTCTGCTCGAGACGTCACGATTCGATCCTAGCAATCGACACAGCTATCTTTTTCAGGACCCCAAGCGAGTTATCAGCGCCAATCGCTTGAATGAGATTCCCGATACTTTTGCAAAAATAGAAGCGGCATTGGCAAACGGTCTCCATGTAGCGGGATATCTGTCATACGAATGTGGATATCACTTCGAGAATTTTGCAACTGCCCGCACCCTAGCAGGACAGCCGCTTGCCTGGTTCGGCGCCTACAGCATCCCTTACGTCTTCGACCACAGCACCGGTTCCTTTGCGGGGGCCGAACTGGTGCAACCGGGCGGCAGTGAGTCGCAGAGTGAAATCGTCAAGATCGCGGACAACGTTGCGCTCGAAATATCGGAAAGCGACTACCTTGCCAAAATCTTGAAGATCAAAGATTTCCTGGCTCAGGGCGAGACTTATCAGGTCAACTTTACCGACAACATAGTGCTGCGCAGGTCCGTCTCTCCGCTGCGTGCATATTTGGGCCTTTCCGGGCAGCAATCCGTGGCGTACAGCGCGTTCATGAATCTGGGCGATCACCACGTTCTGTCCTTTTCCCCGGAACTGTTCTTCAGAACCGAAAACGGCAGAATCGTGACGCGGCCAATGAAAGGAACCATGCCTCGCGGACGCGATGCCAGGGAAGACCAGGAAATGGCAATGCGGTTGCGCAACGATGCGAAGAACTGCAGCGAGCACGTCATGATCGTGGATTTGTTGCGCAATGACCTCGGCCGTATCTGCATGCCGGGCAGCGTCGGTGTCGAAGCGCCGTTTTCAATCGAGCGATACGAAACCCTGCATCAGATGACGTCCACTGTATCGGGCACGCTTCTGCCTCGGATTGGCTACTACGACATCTTCCGCAGCATATTCCCTTGCGGTTCCATTACCGGCGCTCCCAAGATTCGGTCCATGCAGATCATCAGCGAGCTGGAGCAAGGACCTCGGGGCATTTACACGGGAGCCATCGGCTTCATTTCCCCACAGCGCTCCTCGACATTCAACGTCGCCATTCGCACACTCGTTGTAAGAGGTGACGCGGTGACGATGGGTGTTGGCGGAGGAATCGTGGCGGACTCAGATCCGCAAGAGGAATATCGAGAGTGCCTGCTCAAAGCCGCGTTTCTCACCCGCACCAGACGGCAATTCCGACTGATCGAGACTTTGCTGTGGCAGCGGGACTATCCTTTGATCGCTCTGCATCTGGACCGCCTGCAATCGTCGGCCGCCTACTTCGACTTCGCGTTTGACCGCGGGTCCATCGCAGCGCAGCTACGCGATCTAGCAAGGTCGTTCGACGCCAGCACACGCTATCGGGTGCGTCTGTTGCTGGACGCCACAGGCAGCATCTCGCTCGCCAGCGAGGCATTTTTCGACGCCGCGCTGTCCTGCCGTATTACAGTCGCAAGCGAACACACGTCGTCGGCTGACCCGTTCTTCCGGCACAAAACAACAAACCGCGAAATGTACGATCGACTGCACAAAGCCGCCCGAGCCGCGGGCTTCGACGAAGTGATCTTCAAGAACGAACGAGACGAAGTCACCGAAGGCGCGGTCAGCAACATATTCATCGAGCGATCGGGCCGATGGGTGACGCCTGCGCTTGCTTGTGGAGTATTGCCCGGAGTCTTTCGCCGCCACATCCTCGAGACCCGTCCGCGCGCCGAGGAACGCGTTCTTAGCATTGCGGACTTGCAATCCGCAGACGCCATCTATATGTGCAATGCGCTGCGCGGTCTCCGCAAAGTGACAGCGCTCTCGTTTGCCGATAGCGGGGGTTTGTGACGACGACGATACGAGGGCTGTGGCTAAGAATCGAATTCGAAATTGCATTCACGCAGCGGCACAATCCGGGTCTTGTAGCGATGCTTGTGCCACAGATACAAGGCCAGAAACACCGGCAATAACAGATAGCCGCTGATGAAATCAAACCAGGAAAACACCGGCGCTTGAAACACTCCGATGTTTGATCCGAATAAAACGATCGTAAACAATACGACTGCAAACCACGGACCGTAAGGATAGAACTTGGAGCGGAACTTGAGATCCGCCAGGCTGCGGCCTTGCGCGACCCACGCCTTGCGGAACCGTAGATGGCACACGGCGATACCCAGCCAGATCAGAAATCCGCTCAAACTCGAGGCGTTGTAGAGCAGCTGATAGATTTTCTGGCCACCTACGTAGTTCGAGAGGAACGCGAACCCACTCACCAAACCCGTGCCCCAGAGAGCTGCCACGGGAACTCCACGCCGGTTCAATATCCCGAAGAGCCGCGGCGCCTTGTTGGCATGGGACATGGCATGCAGCATTCGCGACGCGACATACAAGGACGAATTGCCGCACGAGAGCACGGAAGAAAGGATGACTGCATTGATGAGGTTGGCGGCGTAATAGCCCCATGGCAGGCGCTGGAATACCATGGTAAACGGCGAAAATGCCACATGAGCTTCATCGCCGCGGAGTAAATTCGGATTGGTGTATCCGATCAACGTGCCGACGACAAAAATGGATCCTATGTAAAACAACAGAATCCGCCAGAACACCGAACGAATCGCCTTGGGTACATTTTTTCGAGGATCCGCAGTCTCCGCCGCAGCAATGCCGACACCTTCGGTACCCTGAAACGAAAATCCGGCGACCAGAAAAACTGCCAGCGCGGCGGTCCACCCCCCCACAAAGGGCGCATGGGTGTGCGTGCCGGGATCCGCCAAGGTCCAATTGCGAAACCCCGTATGCTCGCCACCCAGCATGCCGGCAATCATCAATACGCCCACAGCGATGAAAATAATCACCGTCACGACCTTGATCCCGGCAAACCAATACTCGGCTTCGGCATAGGCCTTGACCGACAACAGATTCAAGGTCATGACCAGGGCGAAAAAGCCCATCGCGCAAAGCGACGGATTGGAATGTGGAAACCAGAATTGAACGATGAGTGCCCCGGCCACCAATTCCGCCGCCAACGTTACCGCCCAACTGATCCAGTAGTTCCAGCCCACGGCAAATGCCAGTGACGGGTCGACAAAGCGCTCCGCATAGGCTTCGAATGAACCGCGAATCGGCAACTGCGTCGCCATCTCACCCAGCGACTGCATCATGCAGAAGACGGCCAATCCCATGGTTGCATAGGCCAGCAGCGCACCGCCAGGTCCCGCCTGTGCAATTGCTCCGCCGCTGGCGAAGAACAGGCCCGTGCCTATGGCTCCGCCGATCGCGATCATGCTCAACTGTCGGTTGTTGATGCTGCGATGAAGAACTTGAGCTGCGGGATCGTCGGAGGTTTCTGGCGTCATCCCCAGAACAATAACTGAACCGCCGGAGTTTGGTCCCGTTTTCTCGAGATGGTATGCTGCGGAGCTAGGCCCGAAAAAATACAAAACACGGGTTGACCGGCTGCGTTGATGCGTGGATCGCGTGGCGCCTGCAGGTTCATGGGGTTTAACTTAATGGCTGCTGCTGCAATACCGCTCGATGAACACTCGCGGCTATTCGAGTTGCGACGCTACCAGGTGCTCGATTCGGATCCCGAAGAGGCCTTTGACGGCCTGACCCGACTCGCCTGCCAGCTGACGCAGACTCCGTACGCGCTGGTGAGCCTCACCGACGAAACTCGACAGTGGTTCAAAGCGCGCGTCGGCGTAACCTTGCAGGAGATTCCCCGCGAATGGGCACCCTGTGCTCACGTCGTCTTTGAGCGGCGCAGTATTGTTTGCAAGGATATGCGGCTCGATGCCCGCTTTGCCGACAATCCCCTTGTCACAGGCCCGCCGCATGTGCGCTTCTACGCCGGGATAGCCCTGGTGACGCCGCGCGGCGCGATTCTCGGCACGCTGGCGGTCATGGATACCGAGCCGCGCGAACTCTCGCCGCCGCAGCTCGAGGGTCTGAACCTGCTTGGCCAGCAAGTGGTCGATCAGCTCGAATTGCGGGCGGCGTACCGGGATTTGATTGCGCTCCGGGCCGGGGAAAAGGATATCGAACGACGACTGCGCTCCGAGCGAATGGAGGAAGCACAGCGACTGGCGGCTGAATTGCACGATGGTGTGGGGCAAGATCTGGTCGGCATCTCGATGATGTTGGACGCCGTGCTGCAAACGCCGGCGGCGCGTCTGCAAGCGGTCAATGAACCGATAGCGCATGCCACGCAACTTTTGCGAAGAGCGATTGGGCGCTGCCGCCAGGTGGCCGAGGGCTACGGCGGTTTTCTGGTTCGCTACAACGGAGTGGTCGGTGCGCTTCAGCATTTTGTGCGCAGTTTTACCGATACCCCGCTGCAGATTCATTTCCACGGAATCGACGTTTCATTGGGATGCATCGATGAGGCGATGGCTTACCACCTGTTCGGCATCGGCCGCGAAGCGATTGCCAACGCGGTCAGACACAGCGGCGGCAACGCAGTGCATGTCCGCATCCACCATGGTGACGGCCACATCGAGCTCACCGTCGAGGACAATGGGATTGGGCTGTCGGGCCGGAGCGATGTGCAAAAGCGCTTGGGCTTCTCGATTATGGAGTACCGCGCGCGCACGATCGGCGCGGAACTTCGCTGCGAATCGCTCGAGAAAAGCGGGCTGCGCGTGTCATGCCGGGTTCAGTGCAGTCACCACTGATGATTCATTACTTTCGGCGATCCACGTCCACAATGAATTTCTCCACGGCCGCCGCATCGCTTATCTGCTCCCTTGCTTCCTGCTTTACCGGGTCCGGCGCGATCATGTGATCCACCGTCCGCAGCTCGGCTTTCGCACGACGATCAATCTCTTTGTCGCGTGCATTCGATTGCGGCAACGACACGGGCCCCGTGGCGGCCGCCCCAATCGTCGCCGACGCGATTATGGTGTTGGTCGGCTCTGCCGAGTACAGGCAGGATTGCAGCTTTTCAGCGTTCAGTTCCCACCAATTCTTTTCTGCCTTGGAGAGCTGCGCTCTGCCATGCGCCACGGTCATTTCCCATTCCGCCATCTCGCGAAACGTTGGCTCAATGTTATTCCACGCCTGCCAATTGATATCGGGCATCAGCTCCCGAAAATAACCCATCGACTCAGCGACGGAATGTCCGGGAGTCGCGACTATCGCCACGGGACACGCCGCCGGGACTTGAAAGTGGGATGCTTGCAGGTCAGAAACGTCTGACAGATGGCCTATGGTCTTCCGCACCCAGACGAGATGAGCCGCCCAGCTTCGGAAGCGCGGATCCAGCGATTGCCACGATTTGCGCTGCGGTGATGCCCAGCGGTCGACAATCGAGCTGATCCAGTGGTCCTCTGTGACCATCAGGTCGCGCGAATTCATGTCGGCGCGTTGCGGATTTGTTGATTCCCTCATCATCTGACTGCCCATCTGACTGCTCGCGCTGTTGGGCATAACAGCCAGCACACTCGCCAAGGCCAGAAGAGGTTTGGAGATCGAGTGATTCATCGCATTGCGCGCGGTAGCGGGGTCATTGTAGCGCAACGTTGATACCGGGGTCTCCAGCCTGCGGACATCCGAATGGCATGCTGCGCTGCGGCGTCTTTACCCTTTTCCAACCACCCTATGCCGTGATCTCAACACGATTTCCATCCGGGTCGAGCACCACGCTCTCGTAATACCCGTCCCCCGTGCGGCGGGGACCATCAACGATGGCGAACCCGTCGTTACCAAGCTTGCTCGTCAATTCGTCAACACGTTGCTGCGAACCCACCGAAATAGCGATATGCGTGAGGCCCATGCGCTGCGCGCCCGGATCTATCGCCAGCGGCGACAGCGACGAGGTCATCATCACCTCGACGCGCGCACCTTCCGAGAAGCTAAGAAAGCACGACGTGAAACCTTTCGTCGGATTCACGTACTCGGCTCCGGCGACCGCGCCGAAATATGCGGTGTAGAACTGCTTACAGCGTTGCAAATCAGTCGTCCACAGGGCCACGTGCTCTATCCGCATACGCTGAGGTCCGCAGCAAGCATTTGGTTCAGTGCGTGACGGGACTTGCCCCGTGAGTGAAAGCCCAATCGAATGCCCGGCTGATCAATCCGCCCCCGAGACTGGCGCCGGTGACGCCATCGAGGCCGAAGTCCGTACCCTTGACGATGGCCTGCGACGCGAGCTGGCCGCTGCGGATTGCGGGCCCGATGCCCTCGCACATATCACGCGTGGCCAGGCCTGCCGCATCGCCGGTTAAAAATGCGTTATCGATGCGCGCGACTTCGAGCGGTCCCCGAACATAGTAGCTGTAGCCGGTCGGATCGCTCGGCATTCGGATCCCAAACTGACGCTCCAATTTGGACGCAAGATACTGCCAGTGTTCCCTTATGTTCTCGCCGCGCTGCTTGAGACGCGTCGCCATGGCGCCCACCCCGACGTTCAGCCAGCCGGATGCCTTGGGTACGTACCAACTATATCCCGGTAGTCCGTGCTCGAAAAACCACAAGTGGCAATCCGGATCCTGCCAGTCATAGGGAAATTCGAGTTCCAGCGTCACGGTCTGCAGGGCGCGAGCCCGGGGCACAACACCGTCGAACAGTGCCCGGCGCACCGGACAGGAGGTGCCGCCGGCGCCGACCAGGTAGCGGCAGCGGAAAGCTCCATCGATGACAAAGTCCTTATCGTCACGATGAATTTCCTTGACGCTGTGCTGCACGACCTCGGCGCCGGAACGTTCGAGCAGCCAGGCGTCGAATTCGAAGCGCCGGATCGAGTGCTGTACACAGGGCACGGGCAGCTTCAGCCCCCGCAAGTGCCACTGCAGCCGCCTGAAACTGAGAAAGCTGTGCGGATAGGCGCTGATCTCCAACTGTAAATCGCTGACCACTTGCGGTGTAATCCAGCCGGCGCACAGCTTGTGCCGCGGGAAGCGCTCCTTGTCGAGCACCACGACATCGGCGCCGGCGGCTCTCAGATGATGGGCAGCAGCGGAGCCGGCGGGGCCGCCGCCGACAACGATGACTTCGACACTACGCATTGCGGCCGCTTACTTTGGATACATGAAATCGCGAGTGAGCGGCAGCGCATTATTCTTCGCTTTGGTGAATAGCACCTGAAACAGCTGCAGCGTCCCCGTCTCGAACGCTGCGATCGAGCCCGCAAGATACCACCGCCACATGCGCACGAAGAATTCGTCGGCAAACACCTTGCGGACCGACTCGATCGCATTTTCATAGTTTTCGAGCCAGTGGCGCAGCGTCATTGCATAGTGCTGCCGTAGGTTTTCCACATCGAGCACCGACAGGTTGGCTGGCTCGAATATCTGCATCATCTGACCGATCGAGGGCGGCTGAGCTCCCGGAAAGATCCGACGTTCGATCCAAGGATGCAGCGATCCTGGCTGATTGCGGCCAATCGAATGAATCAGTCCGCGGCCGGCGGCAGTCATTGAACGCTGCACCAGCCGTCCCAGTTGCGGATAATTTTCAAGCCCCACGTGCTCGAGCATGCCAACCGACACGAACACCTCGTAACTGCCGCTGATATTGCGGTAATCATCCTCGATGAACTCGACTCGATTCTGCAGCCCCTGCTGCCGCGCCCGGTCCCGCGCATAGGCGATCTGCTCCTTGGAGATATTGAATGCGCGCACCTTGGCGCCGTAGCGGCTGGCGATGTGCAGCGCCAGGCTGCCCCAGCCGCATCCGGCCTCCACCACCGAATCTGCGCTGCTGATCCGCAGCTTGCGGCACACATGGTCCATCTTCGCGACCTGCGCCTGCTCGAGGGTTGCCTGCGCGGTTGGGTAGTAGGCGCAGGTATATGCCATCGTCTCGCCGAGCCACAGCGAGTAGAACTCGTTTCCAAGATCGTAGTGCCGGTGAATATTCTCGCGCGAGCCCGCCAGCGTGTTGCGCCGTGGTCGCTGCAGCTTGCGGATGACTCGACCTGCCATCGAGTCGCCGGTGTCCGACGCCTCGAAAATTCTGTACAACGTGACCAGGAAGTCGACCAGATCACCCTCGACCTCGATCCGGCCGGCACAGTAGGAGTCCGGAAAACGAACCTGCGGGTCCAGTACCACTCCGAGCAGCGTGCGGCGGTCGGCCATACGGACATGGCCGACCGGCTGAACGCCAAGCGGAGCTACGCGCTCACCGCTCCAAAGAAAGTGGAACTCGATGGGCGGATTTCCCAGACTGCTCAGCAGTCGGCGCAACAGACGGGCATCGAGGGAGTCGCCCGCGCGGGCATGCGCGGCCGCAGGGACCGAAGGACTGGCAAACTCCTGCGACATTGTGGGGGCATTCTGCCCGGCGTTCGTCAGAGCTTGAGAATCCGCAGATCCGACATTAGCGCTCATATTATTAATTCTCCGTACGGCACTTTCGTACAGGTTAACGAAACAGGCACTGAATGCAAATGGGGTCGGAAACCGTGCCCCGTCAGCGAGCCGGAATACATCACGTAGGAGTATCGCGGACACGCGCTTAGCTGCCACGCGTGGGCGGGCAGCGCCGGAGAGCGGCGGGACATCGCGGAGTCAAGGGTGTGGAGGGGAATTTTCCTAGTTGATAAATATTTATTAAACAATAGGTTGAGTACATTTATTCATGTTTTACGCCACTCATTGGCAGGGTCGATTTTCCCTGCATTCCCGGTTAAGCGTAGCCTTTGTCGATGGCCTTTAAATCCAGCGCGCGCGCTTCCTGAAATGCCCGAACTGCCGGATATCAATGCCTACTTGTGCGCGCTGGAAGCGCGGATCGCGGGCCAGACTCTTGAGCGAGTCCGCTTGTGGAACGCCTTTGTGTTGCGCACCGCGCAGCCGCCCATCATCGATGCTCAAGGACATGCAGTACGCGAGCTGAAGAGAATCGGCAAGCGTGTCGCCATTGGACTCAGCAACGATCTGTGGCTGGTCATTCACCTGATGATTGCCGGGAGGCTGCATTGGCGGCCGCCGGGCGCGAAACTGTCCGGCCGCAACAGCCTTGCGGCGTTCGATTTTCCCGGCGGATCCTTGGTGCTCACCGAAGCGGGCACCAAGCGGCGCGCATCGCTGCACGTGGTCAGCGGCGAATCGGCATTGCGTGCGCTGGATCCCGGACCGATAA
>Ga0210388_10003524_pt1 | contig 12260 bp, 10 predicted proteins | sample IncBWC19OmetaG_FD_155485 | JGI IMG/M metagenome (GOLD analysis project Ga0210388, IMG submission 155485) | Forest soil microbial communities from Barre Woods Harvard Forest LTER site, Petersham, Massachusetts, United States - Inc-BW-C-19-O ... | reverse complement strand
TTTCAATGCGTCGCAGCAGAGCCCGCCCAGCACGTCGGCCGAATCCACTAGTGTCTCGGCCGCCAGCAACGACAGCGTGCCCACGGCCAGCATGCCCTGCGTCCCGTTGATCAGCGAGATGGATTCTTTCGCTTCCAGCACCAGTGGCTTGATCTGCGCCCGCTTCAGCGAGTCGGCGCTGGCAATGCGCGCGCCCGCCGCGTCGAAGCATTCCCCCTCGCCAATCAGCGCCAGCGCTAGATGCGCCAAGGGCGCCAGATCTCCGCTCGCGCCCACGCTCCCTTGCGACGGCACAAAGGGCGTGACGCCGCGGTTCAGCATTTCGCATAGCGTGTCGATCAACACCCCGCGCACGCCCGAATAACCCTTGGCCAGGGAATTGGCCCGCAAAAGCATCATCGCGCGCGTTTCCGCTATGGAGAGCGGTTCGCCGACTCCCGCGGCATGCGACCGAACCAAGTTGACTTGCAGTTCGCGAATTTGTTCGCCAACAATTCGCACATCACTGAGCTTGCCTACGCCGGTAGTAATCGCATAGGCAACTTTATTGCTGGCAACGATCTCTTCGACCACGGCGCGCGCCAGATTTACGGCCTCGCGCGCGTCGGGGGACAAAAGCACAGGGCGTCGTTCGACGGCGACTTCGCGCACCGCTTCCAGAGTAAGATCGTTACCGTTAATGTGAAGTGCGTTCAAGATGAGTTCCCGTTCCGCTTTCCTATGGCTGCACGAAAGACTTTCAGATACTTCTCCGGCAGAGGGGCGATCTTCATATCTGCATCGGTGACAATGTGCGTGGTCTCGCCTTCCGCCAGCAGCGCGCCGTCCTCCGCGCGCCGCAATTCATAACCAAAGTGGACCACTGATTCCCGCACATTCAATAACTGCGTACGCACCAGAACTTCTTCGTCATAGCGCACCGGAGAGCGATACCGGCACTTGGCCTCGGCTACGGCGATGAAACGTCCATCCCTGGTCTCCATGTCGCGATAGGAAAAGCCTAGCTGCCTTAGCAATTCGACGCGTCCCACTTCAAACCAGATAAAGTGGTTGGAATGGTAGACCACACCCATCTGGTCCGTTTCCGCATAACGCACGCGTAGCCGGGTTTCGTTCATCGCCTGCGGGTGATTCGATTTCACTTTCCGCTCCACACCGGCTTGCGCTTTTCGAGAAACGAAACCACACCTTCGCGGAAGTCGGCGGTGGTGCGGATCGCTGCGTTCTCCCGCACTGCAGCTTCAATCTCTAAATCGAGTTCCGCGCGGGCATGATCGCTGAGCAATTGCTTGGTCGCCCGCAGCGACGCTGGACTGTTCTCCATCAGCAGCGCCGCCAATTCCCGCGCCCGCGTCATCAACTTTTCCGGCGGCACGATTTCATTGACTAATCCCATCCGCGCCGCTTCGTCGGCGCCAATAATCCTTCCGGTCAATAAAAGATCGCGCGCCTGTTTCTCTCCCACTTGCCGCAGTAGGAAAGTGGAAACGATCGCGGGCACAAAGCCGATCCGCACCTCGGTGTAGCCAAACTTGGCTTCCGGTACCGCTAGTGTAAAGTCGCACAGCAAAGCCAGTCCGGTGCCGCCCGCGATCGCCGCCCCGTTCACCGCCGCAATCGTGACCTTGGAAAATTCGTAGAGCGCACGGAACAGCCGGACCATCGTCCCCGAATCCTTCAGGTTTTGCTCGGGCGACTTTCCAATCAGCGTTTTCAAATTGTCCAGGTCCATGCCTGACGAAAAAGCCTTGCCCGCGCCCGTGACGATGAGCACAATCGCGTCCGACGTCTCCACTTCCTGCAGCGCGCGCAGCAGATCGTCGATCAACTCGAAGCTGATAGCGTTGCGTTTATCCGGACGGTTCAGCGTGATGGTGGCCACACCGGAATCGTATGCGAGTTGGATCGTTTTATAGTTCATGTCTGGAAACGGCTAGTTGTCGTCAACGGAATCCGTGTACCTTGCCCCGATCTCGGCCGAAGCACGCAGCAACGCATCCAGCGGCTTGAGAGGCGGCAACTCCGCGCCACGCTGCTTGAGCGTCTCAATCACTCTCTCTGTGGCAATGTTTCCGACCAAAGCATCTTGCGCGAAAGGACATCCCCCCAGTCCGCCGATTGCGGAATCAAAGCGGCGGCAACCGGCATCGTACGCTGCCAAAACCTTCGCCGCTGCCTGCTCGGGACGGCTGTGCAGGTGTACCCCGATCTCGAGATAATCGTACTTCGCCATCACCGCGCCCACTAGTTCGCTGACCTGCTCGGGAGTAGCCACGCCGACCGTGTCGGCGAGTGAAATCATCCGCAGGTTGTCGACTTCCATCAGCGAAATGGCCTCAATTACTTCCTCCACGTTCCACAAGTCCCCATAAGGATTGCCAAATGCCATTGAGATATAGACCACCACATCGAGCGCTGCATTGTCAGCTTTTGTCTGAATCTTTTCCAGTTCCTCGAGCGCTTGTTCAGCGGACTGGTTCTGATTCTTCCGCAAAAAAGTCTCCGAGATCGAATAAGGAAATCCCAAAGTATGCACCGCCTGCGTCGCGATGGCCCGCTGCGCGCCCTTCTCATTGACCACGATTCCGATGATCTCCACGTCGTCGGGCGGATCGAGTTCCTTCAACACTTCCTCCGAGTCCGCCATCTGCGGCACTGCTTTCGGCGATACGAACGAGACCGCATCGATGTGCTTGAATCCCGCGCTGACCAACGCCTGCAGATAGGCCCGCTTGATGTCGGGCGGAATCTGCCCCTTCAGCCCCTGCCAGGCATCGCGCGGACATTCGATCAGTTTGACAGCGTCGGGCATATTGAGTCTTTGAGCGATTGAGTCATCGAGCGATTACAAACAACGCGGGCGACGGGACGTTCAATCACTCAATCACCCGATCGCCCAACGACTCAGTGTCTTATGTTTGCAGCACCCCTACCTTGAACTCCGGCACATCCGGATTCAACGACGCCGCTTCCAGAGCTTGAGTAATCGCGTCACGCGTCTCCACCGGGTCGATGATCTTGTCGATCCACAGCCGGGCAGCGCCGTAACGCGGATCGGTCTGCTCGTCATAAGTGCGCTTCACCGAGTCGTACAACTCCTTCTTTTCTTCGTCGCCCAGCTTCGTGCCGCCGCGTTCCAGTTGCTTCACCTTGATCTCAACCAAAGTTCCCGCGGCCGCATCGCCGCCCATAACAGCGTAGCGCGCCGTCGGCCAGGCAAAAACGAACCGGGGATCAAATGCCTTGCCGCACATCGCATAATGACCCGCGCCGAACGATCCTCCCACAATCACAGCAATCTTCGGCACCACGGAATTCGACACCGCATTCACCATCTTTGCCCCAGCCTTGATGATGCCGCTCCACTCCGCGTCCCGGCCTACCATGAAGCCGTTGACGTCATGAAGAAAAATCAACGGAATCAGGTTCTGGTTACAGTCCATGATGAAGCGCGCCGCCTTCTCCGCCGATTCCGTGTAGATCACGCCGCCGAACTCGAGTCGCTTGTGGCCCTCGTGGTCGGTAGCCTGCGCGTGCAGCTTCTGGTTAGCGACAATTCCCACCGCGAATCCGCCGATGCGCCCGTAGCCGCAGATCAGCGTCTTGCCGTATTCCGCCTTGTATTCGTCAAAGCGGCTGCCGTCGAGCACGCGGGCCAGAATCTCTTTCATGTCGTAAGGACGCGCGGGCGAGGAATCGTAAATGCCGTAAATCTCCTCAGCCGCCAGCACCGGTTCGACCGGCTTCTTGCGATCCCAGGGAGACTGCCGCCGGTATCCCCACTTTTCAACGATCGAGCGAATCCGCGCCAGGCACGCCGCGTCATCCGACTCGCGGAAGTCCACCGTGCCGCTGATGCCCGCATGCATGGCCGCTCCACCCAATTCTTCTGCCGAAACTTTCTGTCCAATCGCCGCCTGCACCAGCGCCGGTCCAGCCAGAAACAGTCCACTGCCGTCGGTCATCAGAACGTGATCGCACATCACAGGAAGGTATCCACCCCCAGCCACGCACATCCCCATGATGGCTGCGATCTGCGGAATGCCCAAAGCCGACATCACCGCGTTGTTGCGGAACACGCGTCCAAAATCATCCGTGTCCGGAAACACATCCTCCTGCAGCGGCAGAAACACGCCGGCCGAATCCACCAGATAGACCGTTGGAATGCGGTTTTCGATCGCGATGTTCTGGGCGCGAATCACTTTCTTCGACGTCATCGGGAAAAATGCTCCAGCCTTCACCGTGGCGTCATTCGCGATGATCATCACCATCCGCGTGTGGATGCGCGCCAGACCCGTAATCACGCCGGCTGCCTGCGCTCCGCCCCACTCTTCATACATGCCATGGGCCGCATAAATTCCCAGCTCGAAAAATGTTTCGGGGTCGACCAGCAACTCGATTCGTTCGCGAGCCGTGAGGCGCCCCTTGGCATGCTGGTTCTCGACAGCTCTTGCGCCGCCGCCCTCGCTGATCTTCTCGTTTTCGTTTCGCACCTGCGACATAAGGTCGGCCAAGAAACGCATGTTGGCCTCGAATCGTGCCGAGGTGGGATCGACGCTCGTCGTCAGGACGTTGGACGCCTTCGCCGAGTGATCTGGAGGAGCTTCGCTGCGGTCAGCCATGGAGAATGATATGAATCAAGAGATCGGACTGTTTACGGTATACCACTCGCGCGGGAGCGCGCAACGCAAGGCACACCCGCGCACGGACGGCGACGCAAAGAAGGACCCAGGAAGTCCAAAGATCAGGTTACTGCAGATGGAGACGACCCAGCAGATCCTGAAACCGCGGCTCCGAACGGAGGCTAGTCCAAACCGGGTCGACCTTGAGATAGAGGAGATCAGGTTCGGACCACCGATAGCAATCTTCTAGCGCGCTTAGCGCCAGCCCACTTCTGCCGAGCACGGCGTTCGCCTCAGCCGAACCGCAAGAATCCAGCCGGAAGCGCTTGCCGTTGGCCACACTGACTGTCCTGGAGGGCTTGGCCATGCCCTCCATTACCTCCGTGAATCCACCCTGGGCGTAAGACTGTTGCAGAAATTGGGCCCGGTCGGGTGCGCCCGCCAGACGGTCATCCTCTGCGCTTTCCTTGAGCCAAAGATCGTGCTGACCGGTCTGAAGATAATATTTCGCGAGGTAGAAGTGCACGGGAATGAAGTTGGGATTCGCGGCCACAACTTTCTGGTACGCTTGCAGCGCCAGGTCCGGTCGCCCAGCCAGATAATTCGCGAAGCCAGTATCGGCCCTGATGATCAGAGAGAGCGGATCCAGTTCCTGCGCGCGCTGCAGTTCCGCGATCGCTTCTTCATGGCGTCCTTCAGGCCCCAGCAACAGATTCCCATACCAGTGGTGAGCCTGCGCGGAATTAGGATTAAGGTCAAGCGCCCGGTGGAACTCCTGCTCCGCGCCCTGCCAATCCCAATTGCGAAGCACCTTAACCGCAGCCAGCGACGTATGCGCCTCGGCCAGCATGCTGTCGAGCTGTAACGCTTTCTCAGCAGCTGCCTGAGCCTCCGTCAGGTTGCTCACGCCGCCTCCGTAAAGCGTAAGCAAAGTGTGGCAATCCGCTAGGCCGGAATAGGCTAGCGCGAACTTGGAATCTTTCTCGATCGCTTGGTTGAAGTACTCGATTGCCTTTCCGAACCCGTCCGGATTTCTTTGGTTCCAGGCATAACGGCCGCGCAAATAGAGGTCGAAGGCCTCGGGCTTCACAGCGGGTGCCCGGCGCAAGCGGGAACTCTCCTCCACAGTCAAGTTGAGTTTCACCTGGTTAGTAATGGCCTCAGCCACACGGGCCTGCAGCGAAAGCACATCTTTCAGGTCGCCGTCGTAGCTCTCCGCCCAGATGTGGCGATCGCTTGCCGCTCTGATCAACTGCGCCGTGATCCTTACCCGATCTCCTGAACGCAGCACCGAGCCTTCCACCACGGCGTCCACTCCCAACTGGCGCCCAATCTCCGGCAGCGGTGTTCGCGTCCCTTTGTATTGCATGATCGATGTCTTGGAAACGACCTTCAGTTCACGAACCTGTGCCAGATCGGTGATCAATTCATCCGTCATCCCGTCCACAAAATATTCCTGGTTGGGATCATTCGAGAGATTCTGCATTGGCAGAACGGCGACCGAGCGAATCGGACCACTATCCGCCTGGCCGAACAGTCTCTGCCTCCAACCCGCCCATTGCAGCAAGGCCACCACGGTTACGACTGCCAGCCCGCCAACCAGGCCGCGCATCCAGCCGCGCCATGCGGCCGAGTTTGGAGCTTGGGCCTCGAAACCGTTTGCGCCAGTACTGACAGCCAGATGGGAATCAACCTCAAACTCTGAACCGTCCGCAGCCGCTGCCGGGACCGCGACCAAACTGTCGCCATTGCTCGAAGACCAGGGACCCGCTCGCCAACTAAAGCCGTGACCGTTCTGCCCCCCGCCATTTCCTTCGGCCGTCTCGAACTCCCGCACCTCGGCGACGAAGCGATACCCACGTTTCGGTACAGTTTCAATGTAGCGAGCCCCATCTTCCCCATCGCGCAGTGCCTTGCGCAGCAGGTAAACGACCTGGCTCAAATTGTTCTCTTCGACCACCGTATCCCGCCACACCGTTTGCATCAGGGCGTCTTTTTCCAGCAGGCGGCCGCTGTTCTCCACCAGCACCAGCAAAGTGTCAAAGGCCCGGGGCGGGAGATCCATGCGCACCCCACCGTGTCGGACCAGACGCTCGCCCGGATCTAATACAAAAGGTCCGAACTCATATAAGTGCCGAACTGCCTTATTCATGCTCCCTCAGAAAATCTTCACAAAAAAATGAGGTCCACTAAGGACTTCCAGGGCCGACCTGCAGCACAGTGCCAACCGCGCCACTTCCCTTTGGAGGCCTGAGAGTCCGTTCGGCGAGAAGTCTAGCTGAGCCTGGCGACGGCTCGGAAGAGCACGAACGTGGTGGTGGGGGCCACTTTTCTCCCAGGCATCCAGGTGTGCGTCAAGTGCTACGCAGGCACCGCAACTTCAATCTTTGCCGTTCATTTTAGCGGCCGATAACCTCCGGCCGGAACGGCAAACAGGCCGATGCGGGGAGGATTCACGGCTTTCCAGCTTTGATCTCAGACGGGTACGGGGGAGAGGGCAAAACTGCTTCGTCAAACTCTGAGAATCTGAGCTGGGGAGCTTCGAATCCTTCCCCGTTGTCCCTCCCGCCCTGCAATTGTTCTTCCCTGCACTCATGAGCCTCAAAATCCTTGCACCCGGGCCAGAAAGAACGCCGCCCGGCCCGCTACCTTTCCTCTGACAAAACAGTCTTACCAGGACGACTTTGCGTTTGGCGTAAGCTTGCGAATGCGCACCGCAAAACACGGAGGATGAGAACCGATGTCCGCCATCACCCGACGTTCTTTCCTGGCAATGGCTGCTGCAACCGGCGCCACGGCAGCCTGGGGTAATCCGTTTGGGACGAAGTCCCGCATTGCATGGCATGAACGCCGTGATCTATTCCCTGAGGGAGTCGCATCGGGCGATCCCGACAGCAACAGCGTACTGCTGTGGACGCGGCGTCCCGCAATCGGAGGGAAGCTCGGAGAAAAGCTCGGAGGAAACGTCGGGGAAAAGATCGATGAAAACCTGCCCCTGAATTTGAACGTCGAGGTCGCGGAAGACAATTTGTTTACCCGTGTTATGGCGGCTGCCTCGGCTCCGGTTTCCGCTGCCTCCGACTGGACCTGCCGCGTACTCGTGGGCGGGCTGAAGCCCAGCCGCGTGTATTGGTACCGCTTCACCGACCCCGAAGGCTTCGGCAGCCGTATCGGCAGAACGATTACAGCTCCGGCCGTCGACGACGTGAGACCCGTTCACTTCGTTTTCGTCAGTTGCCAGAATGCGAACGACGGAGCCCAGAACGCCTACCGCAGAATGATCTTTGAAGATGAGCGCGCTTCCGAAGCCGACCGCATCGGTTTCGTGCTCCACCTCGGCGACTTCATCTATGAAATTGTCTGGTACCCGGAGGACCGTCCCCAGGGCATGTACGATCGCCGCCTGCGCGACATCGTCCGCTATCCCCACGGCGAGAAGATCCGCGACTTTCACATCCCCACAACCGTCGCGGACTATCGCGCCATTTATCGCGCGTATCTCAGCGATCCCGATCTCCAGGACGCGCGCGCCCGCTGGCCCTTCGTCAACATGTGGGACAACCACGAGTTCAGTTGGCTGGGCTGGCAGTCCCTGCAACGATTCGAAGGGAAAACCCTGCCAGCGCAGACGCGCAAAGTGGCCGCCAATCAGGCGTTTTTCGAGTACCAGCCGGCACGCATCACCAAGCCAAGTGGACCGTCCCTCGATCGCTTCGATCCTCCACAGGTGATCGATGCGCCGGTGACTCGTTTCGATGACCAAGGCCTCGGCCAGGAACCGAACAATCTGGCCGCCATCGGCAGCCTCAAAGGATATCGCGCCTTGCGCTGGGGCCGGAACGTGGAGTTGATCGTCACCGACCAGCGCACCTATCGCTCCGAGGAACCCACGGATCGGCCCGAGGCAAAATCTCTTTCCAGCTACGACTTCCCCGAGTTCATCCCAGAAGACGCCATGGAAATCCTCGATGCCGGACGAACCTACAACGGCGGCCGCCCGCCGGCATCAATCCGTTTCGGCAGTGTCGACATTCCGAATTTTTCCCAGGACCGCCCTGCTCAGACCATCCTTGGTGCCGAGCAGAAGGCCTGGTTCCTGGAACGCTTGCGCAACTCGAAGGCGACGTGGAAGATTTGGGGCAACACTACCGCCACGCTAGACATGCGTGCCGATCTGCAGAACCTGCCGCAGGGGATCACGAAGCCCTGGCCTGTCAGCGGTTACGCAATTTCCCCAATGGGAGATCATGGCTCCGCGTATGTCGAACGCGGCGAGATCTACGACTTCGTCCAGTCGAACCGAATCACCGGCTTCGCAACGATCGCAGGAGATCGCCACAGCTTCTGGGCAGGATTCGCCGCCAAATCCCTTCCGCCAAAACCCTTCGTGCCCGTCGGCATTGCTTTTGTGACGGGATCGATCTCCGCCCCAACCGTGGCCGAAGCACTCGAACACATCTTGCCGAAAGATCACCCTCTTCGATCACTCTACATTGGTCAAGGCCCATCCGATCAATCACCGCAGCCAACCTTGAACCTGCTAATCCGCCACGGAGTACGCTCCTGTCTCGAGTACGCGCGCACCGGCGACATTGCCAAAGCACGAACCCTGTCCAATCCCGATTTGTCGCCCCACGTCTCCTTCGTCGATATGGGAGGTCACGGCTACTCAGTAGTTCACGCCACCAGCGAATATATCGAGACTGAATTCGTCTGCATCCCGCGCCCGATCGAACGCAGTGACCGTCCCGATGGCGGCGCTCTAAGCTATCGAGTCAAATGTCGCACCCCAAGGTGGCAAAGCGGAGAAGCTCCCAAACTCCAAACCCAAATCGTCGAAGGCAATCCGAAATTCTCCGTGTGATCCAACTCGACTTAACGCGTCCTCAAATTCTTGTCATTCCGAACGGGGCTGAAAGCCCTGTGAGGAACCTGCTCTCCTTCGGATCGGCACCAGACTCCCGACCAATCCCCTTCACGACCTGTCATCCTAAGGCAGCGGAGTCCTCGGCTTAGCCAGGACTGCCAACGAAGGATCTATGCAACTGGCCGTCAGCGTCGCCATCGCATAATCCGGGGACAGACCAAACATTCACTATTCCCCGTAAGTCTATGTATTCAGCACTCGCCACCCACGGCTGCCAGCCCCGAGACCCGATCTTCAACGCCTTCCCTTCGCCCCACGCTTTTCGTGCCGATATTTCGGCACTCGCCCAAACCCATCCCCCTCAGCCATTTGCCGCCGACCAACTATAGCTTTAAGGTGGTTTTCCGACTTTTCCGCGATTTCCACAGTGTTCCGGTAAAACTGCATTTGTGTTCCAACTGGAACACTCAAGCGATTATCCGTCTCGGGAAGCCAGAAGCCCGAAGCCGGAGAGCGGAAGCCGGAAGCCTAAATCCACTCACCCAGCCGGCATCCATCTTCCTCCAGCAAAAAAGTTCCCGCGCCAAAACATTCTCCGAAGATGCGATGCGATTCCTGATCACGCCCCGCGCGCGAAATCCATTGCTTCCCCACCTGGTACTGCGAGGCAGTGAACCATTTCTGCGGCAGCACCTCCACCAACCCCGCCTGCAGATACAGAACAAACAGCGCAAACGCCGGATCGTCATTCGACATCGCCTTGTAGCTCGTGGGGACGATCAACTCATCGACCGCAGCCAGTTCCGCCGGCACCTCGATCTTGTGCATGCCCGGACCCAGTCCGAGCGGCACTTCAAACTCCGCAACCGGCGCGGTCTTGGCGTAGATGCGATCGGAAGATTGTTTGAACCACCCCGCAATCTCAGCCAGGTCAAACACCTCAAGCTGATCTGGATCAAAACAAACAATCCGGATGTTCCGTCCCTCCGGACACCAGACGCCAAGACGCTGCGGCGACACCACAAACGGCCGGCAGTAAGTGTTCAGCGCCAGACGAAGCTTGTTCGGTTCCTGCTCCAGAGCCAGCGAGACCACGTATCCAACCGGCCCCTGCTCGCCATGATGCGTCCAGGCAAACTTCTGCCCCGCCGCAGACTGAAACGCAGGAAAGGTTTTCCAATACCAGGGCGCAGGACCAACGGTGCGCGCAAGTTGTTGCCGGATGCTTGCCAGGTTAGGAGTGGGCACGATCAGCCTGCGGTGGGAATGCTCGCGCCTTTCACATTCGCGCGAATGAATTTCACGATGTCGTCCATCGCTGTGCCTGGCTGGAAGATGGCCGCCACGCCGCGTTTCTTAAGGGCATCAATATCTTGATCAGGAATGATGCCGCCCACCAGTACCAGCACATCATCCATCTTGTTCTGCTTGAGCAGGTCCATTACCCGCGGCACGATGGCGTTGTGTGCGCCTGAAAGAATCGACAGCCCGATGACCTGAACGTCTTCCTGCAGCGCCGCGCTGACAATCATCTCCGGAGTCTGCCGCAGCCCGGTATAAATGACCTCCATGCCGGCATCGCGCAATGCGCGCGCAATCACCTTGGCGCCGCGATCGTGCCCGTCGAGCCCGGGCTTCGCCACCAGCACGCGAATCTTGAGATCAGCCATCACCTTTCATTTAAACACAGAGCCCACGGTGGAGCACAGAGTCTGGGTCCCCCATGCTGCTTGTGGTTAAAGGGTTTTCGTATCGAGACTCTTCCACAAATACCAGCAGGCGACACTGCGATAGGGCTCCCAGCGCTTCGCGATCCTCTCCATCTGTTCCGGACTCGGCAGCTTGATCTTGCGCTTGCGACTCTTCCTTGCGGCCGCAGATTTCTTCGCAGCCGACCGCGGCCGATCGAGATAGTGCTTGAACATTGCCATGCGTACGCCGAAATCGCCTGTAGGCAGCACGTTCTCGCGCTTCAGTGTGAACATAAGAAACATCTGTGCCGTCCATACGCCGATGCCTTTCACCTGGGTCAAGTGCTCGACCACTTCCGCATCCGGCAGATTGGGCAGCCGCACGAAATCCACGAGCCCACTCGAGGTCTTTGCCGCAAGGTCTTTCAAATATGCCGCCTTCTGTTTCGACAATCCCGCGCCGCGCATCTGTTCGTCACTCAGCTTGAGAATGCCTTCCGGTGTGAGCGGTTCGCCCGCAAGTGCGGCAAAGCGCTTGAAAATAGTTTCCGCGGCCTTGCCGTTCAGTTGCTGGTAGACGATGGCCTCGGCCAGGCTGTGAAACTCCGGCCGCCCAAACTGCATGCGGCATGGCCCCATGCGTTCGATGATTGCCCGCATGACCGGATCGGATTTCTTAAGATGAGTGACAGCTTTTCGCATGGGATTATCTTTATCACAAGACTGAAGGTTAGGCGAATAAAAAACGAATCTACTTTAACATTGCCATCGCCACTCCGGTTAGTCCTCCGCCCAACACCACCCAGGCTGGATTGATCTTCCACTTCAACAGCACTGCAAGCGCCGATCCGGCGATGACCCACATCGGCCATCCCTGCAGCGCATCGGCCGACAGCCATACGGTTACGCCCGCCATAAGAGCCACCGCACAGACGTTTACGGAGTCAAGAAAAGCCGCCATCCACACGGAACGGCGAAGCTTGGGTAAGATCGGCCCCATCGCCGCCACGTAGAAAAACGATGGCAGAAAGATCGCCACCGTCGCAACGGCCGCGCCCCATACGCCGCCGAGGAGATATC
>Ga0210388_10003523_pt1 | contig 12261 bp, 10 predicted proteins | sample IncBWC19OmetaG_FD_155485 | JGI IMG/M metagenome (GOLD analysis project Ga0210388, IMG submission 155485) | Forest soil microbial communities from Barre Woods Harvard Forest LTER site, Petersham, Massachusetts, United States - Inc-BW-C-19-O ... | reverse complement strand
CTGAGCATGGCCGAGAAATCCAGAATGCCTCGGCTCTCCGCCTCGCGACGCTCCCGAAGCAGAGACGCGCACACTTCGCAAGGCCGTTGCTTCAGTTGATAAAGCGGCCCGGCGTCCGCGCGAATGCGGACCACCGCGTTCTTACCTTGTATCTCGGCATTCTCCAGACGGACGTTGGCGTCCAAGTAGCCCTTTGAAAGATAAAGCGAATCGACCCGTGCGAGATCGGCGTCCACAGCTTCTCTCGAATACCCCGGTAACAGCCGCCATCCGAAAATATGCCGGATTCGCAAGGCCCGCAGGGACTGCCGCAGTTCGCTGGAATCCAGTACGCCATCGCCGGTGAATTCAGTTTCGGTCACATGAATCCGATCGCCCGCCGCGACGGTGAGATGCAGATCTGCCGTGCCTGGCGTAAGCGGAACAAGTTCCGGATTGACCTGGGCGTTCAAATAGCCTTGAGCTGCAAGCTGCTTCCGCGCTTCCCGCGCGAACGCCTGCGCGCGCTGGCGATCAACAGGCGCGCCTTCCGGAATGGAAAGCTTCAGCCCGAAGTTCGATGGTTCAATCAGCACCTTACGCAATAACAGCGGCCGCGCCTCCACCACGTGAAACATCACCGCCGTTCCATCGCCCTGCGGCGCTGCCTCCACGCGAATGTCTTCGAACCTGCCCATGTTCCACAATGTGTGAACATCCAGCGCGATGAAGCGGGCGTTGTATGGCTGGCCCACCTGTGTCGCCAGAGTGACTGGCGCCTTGGCGCCGCGGATGACTACGGATCGCACTACAGGCGGCGCCGAAACCGCCGGATCAAAAGGCCCTTCAGCGCCAACCGCCAGCGTGAAAACGAGAGCGAAGGCGGCAACAGTGTGCATGTTCCATCAGGGAGTGCAGTTCCAGTTCCAGATTCGTGTAAACTGGGGCGAGCCGAATATGCACTCCAAGGGCTTCCGGGTAAAGCTGCTTGCCCTCGCTTTTATCGCGATAGCATTTCCCTTCATCGTTAACGAATGGTTTGGACCTTCTTTTCACAAGAGCGATTTCCTGCCTCTACGCCTGCTAAGCCCCGAATACTGGTATCGGGCCTACACGCCAGGACAACCTGAAGACCAAATCAAAGAGATCGGGATCATCGCCATTGCCAAGGGCGAAGCACCAGGCTCCGTGCTGGGGGAAAATCGCTGCACACACCGGGCCTTCATGGGCGAGTTGCTCAAGCAGCTGGCACTCGTACAACCAACTTTGGTAGTAATCGACAAATGGTATAACCAGATTCCGCCCGGCGTGTGTACGCCTGGCACCGACGGCACGCCGAACCTTAAGGACGGCATCCGGACGCTTGCTGCTGCCAAGACCGACATTGTCATTGCGGTGGCCTCATACAACCACAACGAGCAGGAGCAGTTTTGTCGTCACGATACACCAGCCCTACAACCTTACGAGGTGGTCCTCGCTGATTACGAACCGCTGCTTGATTTCGGCCCGCTAGACGGCCGGAACACCGACCCGGAGGAACATGTTCGCTGGGGGCTGGCACGTATAAATGCCGAACTCCGCAAAATCCCCCTGGGATGGATGGCCTACCAAAAGTGCGAACAGATCCTCACCGGACAAGCCTCCATGATGCTGACCCTTCCAACCGCGGCTGCAATGCTGGAAAAGAAAACGATTATGCGGACCCACAATCTCGCCAAGTTGGAAGAAGACCTGAACCATCCATTCACCAAACTAATTCCGCAGTCCGGGAACGAGGCTTTCCAGGTGGTCCAGGCCATCCAACTGGTCTGTAAGGGCGGGACCGATAAGACGGACTGGAATCATTGCGATAGCGTCCAAAAGACCGAGGAGCCGTTGAAATCCCTCCACGGAAAAAAGATCATCATCGGCGAGACAACCAGGGAGGACTCCTTCATGACGGATGAAGGCCCCATAACGGGCCCTGCTCTGCAGGCCAGCTACCTGGCGTCCCTGCTTTCGACGAATAGCATCTTGAAGCCGCTGCCTGTCTGGATAAATTGGACCATAAGTTTAGCTTGGCTTTTTGCGGTGTTTTCGATTTTCTACTGGGGGCTACCCGGATCCCCGGAGCTTGCAGCAATCGCCAGCGGGGTACTCACGTTTGGCTTAGGGTGGTTTTTCAACGCCGTGATTAGCCCGTACTTTAGTGTCTTCGCTGATCTAATTCCTCCCACCATCCTTGAGATAATAGGTTTATACTTGGGTCGACGAATCGAAATGCTGCTGGAACAGCACAAGGAATCGAAGAGAGCGGTAAGGAAGGTGAGTTTATGAAAGTCGCGTCTGCCGCGCGGAGCATCGCGTTCCATCTCACGCTTGGCGCTTATGTTTTCCTGGCCGGCGGAGGGCTTGGCTGGGGCGGTCAAAGTCAGCCGCAGCAAAAGGACACAGCCGGCGCGCAGGCCGGAAGTTCCGGCAAGGCCGGCGAACAGATGGGCTCTGAAGGAACCACCGAATCGCCCCTCCGAAGATGTGATTCCGACACCACCAAGAACGACACCAAGAAGAAAGCGGTCGCCAAGAAAAAGGCCAAAAAGCCCGCGACCACCACCACCAAGACTAACTAGCAGCCTGTCGCAGAGCAACCATCACTATGGAACAATAGCGTGGCCGCTGGCTCGGCGGAGACCGCTACTTCACGGTGAACGGCGCCGACGCCGTCACGTTCTCCCATTCGATGAGCAGTTTTCCCTTAGCGCCGCCGGCACCCGACAGCGTGATCTTAAGTGTTTCCACCGGAGCCGGCGGCTTGCCCGTGTTGAGCGAAGCACGTCCCAATTCTGTCGCCGGATCATCGGTGGTGGCGCCCTCGCGAATGCCGTCCGGTGAAACCCCCACGCCCCAGATGTGGCGGGCGCCGGCCATCAGGGTTTTGTTAACAATCAACTTCCACTGGCCGTTGTCGAGATCGGCGTACAGAGTGTAGTCGCCCTTGGGAATGGCCAGACCATTCAGGTCGAGGTCGGCGTCGGTGTGCAGAACAGTGGCGTAATCGGCGCCCAGACGCCATACCTTGCCATACGGCTCAAGCACGCCGGCGCTGCCGAAAATGTGGCGACCCCTGACCGACGGGGCGTGGTAGTAGATCCAAATGTTCTTGCCGTTGACGGTGACGCTGGTCTCGGCGCCCGGACTGAGGGTGTTCTTGGTGGCCAACTCTTCCTTCTTCACCTGCGCGACGGCCAGCATCATGCCGCTTAACAAAAGAGCACTCAATAGGATTCGTTTCATTCCCGATGTCGTTCCTTTCTCTACGGAGCATACCTTGGGCCGCGGGAGCCCAGCGCGATCTATCCATGATCTCCTACCAACCTCGGCCCTTCTACTACATGCTCCGTTTTGCTGTCAACTAGTCCGGTAAGCATTGGACAGCAGTCTTGTGGGGCAGGATGTCATCCTGCGCTCGGGTTACTCACTCACGCACTTCGCCGATTGGCCAGAGGCTGCTGAGCAAAGTGGGGCTGGCGCTTTCGCCTGCCAACGAGCCCTTCAGCAGCCTCCGGCGAAATCGGTGCTCAGGTTAAGCTAGCTGCCGCTCGCGAAGCGCCGGAAGAAACTGTCAGGCTTCCACTGCGGCCGCTCGGACGCGTTCGCTACACGCTCCGCCAGGGTCAGAAGAATCTGATTGAACTCGGCCGCCGCAGCCTTGTCAACCGGCTGATTCAAGTCGTCGGAAGGCGCATGGTAGCGGTTCTTCAGCCATTCCTTGTGCAGCGTCTCCTCGGGCGAGCCCGGCAGATATCCGAACTTGAACGCCAGCGCTGGGATGCCGTTCTTGATGAAGCTGTACTGATCGCTGCGAATAAAAAGATTGCGCTGCGGCTCTTTATCGGCCTGCACCCCTACCCCGGCGTCCTTCGCAACAGCGCGGATATCGTCCCCGAGTGTCGATTCCGCCAGCCCCTGCACTTCGATATAGTGCAGCGCATGCAAGGGCAGGAACATGTCCAGATTAATATCGGCGACGATGTTCTTCTCATTCACGGTGGGATGCCCGTTAAAGTAGCGCGATCCTTGCAATCCCTTCTCTTCGCCGGTAACGGCGAGAAAAACCAGGGAACGGCGCAGCTTGGCATGCGACTCATGCAGCAACCGCGCGATTTCCAAAATGGACGCGATGCCGGACGCATCGTCCATGGCGCCGTTATAAATTGAATCGCCGTTGATTGCCGGTCCCACGCCGACGTGATCCAGATGCGCCGTCAGGAAAACGTATTCGCTCTTAAGTTTCGGATCGGTGCCTGGCAAGAGGCCAGCAACATTCTGCGATTCCACCGCCGATTTTTTCATATGGACGCGCGCCCGGATAGCAACGGCCAGCGGGAATTTGGGCAGAGGCTGGTCGTTATCCGCGGCCTTGAGAATTTCGGCGATGCTGTGGCCGGTGCCTTCGAAGAATTTGTCCGCGCGCTCCGGATTGATCGCCAGAGCCAGCCGTAAGCCGGTAGTCTCCTGCATGGCAGGGTCCGCCAGGCTCATAGACGGCATCAGCCGAGCTAGACTGGCGCGAGACCAGGGGACGTCCATCGATTTTGGATTCGGGATGTTCGCGATCCCGATTGCTCCCGCGGCCTTCAGATATTTCCAGCGCTCCGCGCCCGATTGATAATGCGACTTGAGAGGCCCTGGAATAGATTTGGGGCCACCCGCAAGGTAGACCACGATTTTACCTTTGACATCCAGGCCAGCCAGTTCGTCATAGTTTTTCTCGGGAACTCCAAAGCCGTAGCCGGCGAAGACAGCCGGGGCGTCGGTGGATTCCTGAATGTCGCCGCGCAGGCCGAAAGTGGCATCGTCGCCCAGCACCAGCGGCTCGGTTTTTCCATCCCTAACCAGCGCCAGGCTCGACTGGTCTTCCACGATCTGCTTAACGTCGAACTTCACCGGCTGAAAATAACCGGAGGTGCCGGCCGGCTTCAGACCGTAGCGTTCCATCTCGCCGGCGACATAGCGCGCCGCTTTGAGGTGGCCCTCGCTGCCCGTGTCGCGGCCTTTCAGGTCGTCCGAGGCCAGGTATTCGATGTGCGCCCACCAGCGCTTGCCTTCATCCGTGAAATCGGTGGCCGCCAGCAGAAGGCCGGCGGCCAGCGCCAGCAGGCAGAGGAGCGGAAGTTTCTTCATTTGGTAAGAGCCTTTTGTGCTTTAAATTCGGCGCGGCGGGTTCGCATTTGGACCGCGTGATTCTCGGCGTGTTCCGCTATGAGTTGCAGCAGCACCTTCAGAGACATTGGCCCGCGTTCGCTGTGCAGGCCCTCACGCTCAAAGGTCTGCGGCGGCAAATCTTTGAGCAGCTCGTAGTTCTCGCCACGAATCCGGCGGAATGTTTCCAGCGCTTGCGATGTCTTGCGCCGGGTGTAATCCAAATTGGTGGCCCAGGCGTTTTGATCGAAGGCTTCAATGCGCGGATTGTCTTCCGCGATGATCCGGCGCAGTCTCATTCCGGCAACCATTTCGGCGTCGGCGAGATGCGCGACAATCTGGCGGATGCTCCATTTGCCTGGCTCGGGCACGTAGTCCAGCTCGGAGCCCGCGGCTCCGGTGATAGAGACCGCAACCAATTCCGCGCCTCGGCGGAGACGCTCCAGCAGTTCCGGGACTTCACTCATAATTGAACCTGTCGAGTAAACATTATAATCTTTGGGAGTCGTCCGAATGAGCGAAGACACGAAAGCGCAGCAATTCCGCTGTCCCGGTTGTGCCGCGGACATGGTGTTCGATCCCGCCAGCGGCCTGATGAAGTGCCCGTTCTGCGGTCAGACCTCGGCTCTGCCCGCCGCCACCACCGGCGTTGCCCCGCCGCATTCGCTCGATGAATTTTTGGCAAAGACGGATGACTCGCATCTTCGCCCGCTGACTGTTCAGGCGCTCGAAGTAAGCTGCGAAGGTTGCGGCAGCCGCATCGCATTCCAACCGCCGGAGGTAGCCGGAACCTGTCCGTTCTGCGGAGCCGCCATTGTGGCTCAGCCGAAAGCTGCCGATCCGATGATTGCCCCCGACGGCCTGTTGCCCGCCAAAGTTCCGAAGAACAACGCTCAGGAACAAGTGCGGAAATGGCTGGACACCCGCTGGTTCGCTCCCAACGCCCTAAAGCGCATGGCGCGCCAGGAAGCGATTTCAGGTGTCTATCTTCCTTTTTGGGATTACGCCGCGAATACCAGAAGCCAATATCGTGGCGAACGCGGCGATCATTATTGGGAGACCGAAGTGTACACGGATTCGGACGACCAGGGCCGGCCGGTGCAGCGAACGCGCCAGGTGCAAAGAACGCGCTGGACTCCGGCGGCGGGCAAAGTATCACGGCGATTCGACAATGTTCTGGTTGTCGCCACGCGTTCCATTTCAGAACGAAGATTGGATGCGCTGAAGCCGTGGGATCTTGAATCCCTCTGCGCCTACGAGCCTGCCTATTTATCCGGATTCAAAGCGCAACGTTACCAGGTTGAGCTTCCGGCCGGTTTCGACCGGGCGAAAGGCGTCATGCAAGCCGCCATCGAACAAGACGCCGCGCGCGACATCGGAGGGGACGAGCAGCGCGTCGACAACGTCGACACTGAATATTCCGACACTACATTTCGACATTTGTTGTTGCCGGTCTGGATCGGAGCCTATCAGTTTCAATCCAAGGTTTTCCAGGTCGTGGTTAATGCCCGGACCGGCGAAGTGCAGGGTGAGCGGCCCTACAGCGCCTGGAAGATCGCGGCACTGGTGGGAGCCATATTATTCATCCTGGCCATCCTGCTGCTTCTCCGGTCACAGAACTGAAGGATTTCAATAATAGTCGGCGCAGCTCATGTAGTAACCGCATTTGTTGCAGACCAGCTTGCATTTCAGCTCAGTAAGTCGCGTGCTGCAAACCGGGCAATACAACATCGGCTCATTCTCGGCGGCTGGCTCCTGCCGCGTATCCTCCGGTTGATCCATGTTGCCCCAACCATTATCGGACAAGTCGATCGGACAAGCTCCAGGAGCGTAGCCGCTGTCCGTTATAATGAGCCTAGCCTATGAAGTACAAGCCCGCCTTTCTCTTTTTTGGCCTCGTCGTGTTCTGCGCGGCCCAGCGGAAGGATTTCGAACAGCCCGCCATGCGTCCGGCGCGGGGAACCAAAGGCGCGGTGGCCTGCGGCAGTGAATATGCCGCCGAAGCGGGTATGCGCATCTATTTCCACGGCGGCAACGCGGTGGATGCCGGTGTCGCCACCATGTTCGCTGCGTCAGTTTCCGAGTTTTCCCATTTCGGCATGGGTGGCGAGGCGCCCATTCTGATCCGTACCAAAGCCGGCAAGGTGTTCGCCATCGCCGGAGTGGGCACCATGCCAAAATTGGCTACTGCCGAATTTTTCCGCGACCGTAGGCCGAAGCCTGGCGAAATCCTCACCATGGATCCGGGCGGATTGAAGGGCATCATTCCGGTAGCCGGCATCATGCCCGCGCTGGTGCCGAGCATGGTGGAGTCCGGTTTGGTGGCCCTGCGCGATTTCGGCAGTAAATCGTTTTCCGAAGAGATTCAGCCCGCCATAGAGTTGGCCGACGGCCTGCCGATCGACGAGATGCGTGCGGGCTCCATCGCGCGCTCGCGCCGGTTCTTCGACCTGTGGCCGGATTCGCGGAATACGTTCCTCCCGAACGGACAAGTTCCGATGCCCGGCGAGATTTTCCGCCAGCCGAACCTCGCCAAGACACTACGGGCCATGGCCGCAGCGGAGAAAAAGGCGCTCGCAGCCGGGGCCAGCAGAGTGGCGGCCATCGACGCGGTCCGCGACTTTTTCTATCGCGGCGATATCGCGCACCGCATCGACACTTTCATGCGCGCCAACGACGGCCTGTTGCGATATGAGGACATGGCCGCATTCAAGCTGGAACCGGAAGAACCGGTTTCCACCGACTATCACGGCTATAAGATTTACAAGCCTGGATTCTGGAGCCAGGGCCCCGCCATGATCGAAGCGCTGAATATTCTGGAAGGCTACGATCTGCGATCGCTTGGAATGAATTCGTCCGAGTACATTCACAAGCTGGTGGAGGCGCTCAAGCTGGCATATGCCGACCGCGACACCTACTACGGCGATCCAAAATTCAACCACATTCCCACCGAGGTTCTGCTCTCGAAGACCTACGCAGCCGAGCGCCGCAAGCAAATTGGCCACAATGCGTCGCTGGATTTCGTTCCCGGCACCATCAACGGAAAACAGGGACGGCATCCCACTGAGATGGACATCGCGCGCACCAAGATCGACGACGAACTGATGGCCAGCGACACCACCTGCGTGGATGCCATCGACAAAGACGGCATGGTTTTTTCGGCCACGCCTTCCGGATCGTGGCTACCGTCGGTGATTGCGGGCGACACCGGCATTCCGCTCACGGAGCGTGCGCAGCAATTCATCCTGGTGGAAGGTTCTCCGAACGAATTGGCCGGCGGCAAGCGCCCCCGCGTTACACTCAGCCCGACCATCGTCACCGAAGACGGCAAGCCCCTTCTGGCGCTCTCTACGCCGGGCGGCGACAATCAGGAACAGAGCCTCATCCAACTGTTCTTCAATTTGGTGGAATTCGGCATGAACGCGCAGGCTGCAATTGAGGCCCCTCGTTTTCAGACGCGCCACCTGGTATCCAGCTTTGACAATCACGCCTGGAATCGCGGCGATTTGCTCTTGGACGAGCGCATTCCCGCCGCCACGGCCGCCGAACTTGCGGCGCGCGGGCATAAGGTAGGCACACGATCCCGCTGGTCTAGCGGCGCTGCTCCGGTGATGGTTCACATAATGCCGGATGGGGTGATCGAAGCCGGCGCGGATCCGTACGGTTATCGCGTGGCCCATGCGTATTAGAACGTGATTGGGGAATCTCTTCCGCTTTTCGATGAGCTTCCCGAATACGAACGCACGCCATTGGGCCTGAAGCTGGCTGCGCTTGCTTCGAAAGGCGTCTTCATTGGAACCAGCTCCTGGAAATATCCGGGCTGGCTCGGCCAGGTTTATACCGAGAGCCGCTACATGTCGCGCGGCCGGTTCTCCGAGAAACGCTTTCAGGCCGAATGTCTGGCCGAGTACGCCGCAACATTTCCCGTGGTTTGCGGCGACTTTTCGTTTTATCAGTTCCCTTCCGAGCAGTACTGGCAGCGCCTGTTCCAGTCCGCGCCGGCATCCTTGCGATATGCCTTCAAAGTGCCGGAAGAGATCACCGTAAAGATGTTTCCCATCCATCCGCGCTACGGTGCGCGCGCCGGCGAAAGTAATCCCGCGTTCCTGGACGCGCTGTTGCTCCGCAATTCGTTTCTCGATCTTCTCGAACCATACTGGCAGCAGATCGCCGTACTGATTTTCGAGTTCGGAACTTTCGGCAAACAGACCTATCGCGGCGTGGGAGATTTCGTGGCCCAACTGGATCCGTTCCTGGGCGCTCTGCCTCCGGCGTTTCGTTATGGAGTGGAGATCCGGAATCAGGAATTTCTGACAAAAGAATATTTCGAATGCTTGCGCCGGCACCGCGTCGCGCACGTATTCAACGCCTGGACGCGTATGCCGGATCTCAGCGAGCAAATGCAGCTCCCGGAGGTTTACACGGCCGATTTCACGGTGGCGCGGGCGCTGCTGAGGAAGGGACGGCCGTATGAGACAGCCGTCGCAAAGCTCTCACCTTACCAGCGGGTGCAAGATCCGAATCCGGAAGCGCGGCAGGCGCTGCGAAATCTAATTTCCCGTGCGCGGGAACGGAACCAGCCATCTTACATCTTCGTGAACAACCGCCTGGAAGGCAACGCGCCACAGACCATTGAAGCTATTGTCGATTAAAGCGCTATACTAATCTGACGGCGAACTGAATGCGTCTGCGCTTTTGGGGTACTCGAGGATCGATAGCGGCGCCGGGCCCCGGCACCAATCACTTCGGCGGCAACACCTCCTGCATCGAGCTGGTTACCGACACCGGGCATCGCCTGGTGCTGGATTGCGGGACGGGCGCGCGATTACTCGGCAACCAAATGATCGCGGATACGAAAGGACCGATTTCCGCCACCATTCTGCTTACCCATACCCATTGGGACCATATTCAAGGTTTCCCCTTTTTCGCGCCGCTGTTCACGCCGGGCAATCATTTCGACGTCTACGGTCCGGAAAAATGTCATCTATCGCTGCATGACGTGCTCTCCGGCCAGATGGAACACCATTATTTTCCGGTGGAACTGGATCAGCTTGCGGCGCGGATCACCTACCGGGACCTGACGGCGGGAATTCACCAGATCTGCGGGATGAAAGTGACGGCGCAGCCGATGAACCATCCGTCGCCTACGCTGGGATACCGCTTCGATGCCAACGGCGTCTCGGTTCTTTACCTGAGCGATCATGAACCATTCGGGGAAGGGGTGTGGCGTAATGGCGCGGAGCGCGGCCGGATTGAGTCCATTCTGGATCCGGGCGACCGGCGCCACGCCGAGTGCATGAAGGACGCGGACGTATTGATTCACGAGGCGCAGTACACGCCCGAAGAATATCCGGCCAAAAAGAACTGGGGCCACAGCACGTACAGCTACGTAGTGGAGCTGGCCGCCGCGGCCGGAGTGCGCCGGCTGTTTCTCACGCATCACGATCCGTCGCACGACGACGCTTTCGTAGCGGATATTCAGCAGCGCGCGCGCCAGTTGGCACAGCGGCTGGGAACCAGCATGGAAGTTTCGTGCGCATATGAAGGCTGCTCGATCGAAGTAGGACAATCGCTACGCAGTTAGACTAAAAACCAATTCCTCCATCACCACGCGATCGTCGGGCCGGGCGTCGCGGAGCGCCCGGTCGGCGCTTGAAACCTTCTCAATGGCGCGGGACAATCGCGCGGCGGAAAATGCGGTCACGGTTTGATAAATCTGCTCCGCGCGGTCGCGCCAGATGCGAATGCCCAGCCTCGTGAAATGCGACTGGATGTGCTGCGCAGTGCGCAGCCCGGCTTCATGCGCCACCATAGCCAAGCGGAATTGCGTGGCCAGAAAAGTGAGTGCCAGTGGCAGATATTCACCTTCCCTGAGCAGCGTGTCCAGGTGGTTCAATGATTTTTTGCGATCGCCGCGGCCGAGCGCGGCCACGAGCGCGAAGATGGTGGTAGCTTGCGCGTTCGGAACCAGCTGCAGAATATCGTCGGTAGTTACTTTTCGATTCGCGCCAACATAGAGGCTCAGCTTTTCAATCTCATTAACGATACGGCTGGCGTCGGAGGCGAGTGAATCCACCAGCAGCCCGAGTTCGGAAAGTCCCAGTTGTAAACCGGCGCCGGAAGCCAGATTCTGCGCCAGCTGGCGCGCTGCTTCCACGGTGTAGGGCCGGAACTCGACAACCTCTGGAATGCAAGAAAAGAATTTTTGGACGCGCTCCATTTTGGCGCGCTCCTCGCCCTCGAAATCGTAACGGCTAGATACAAATATCAGGATCGTTCCCGGGGTTGGATTGCGAACATATTCGGCCAGGTCAGCAGACGCGGCGTTGTCTTCCTGACTGGCGGATCGGCCACGGGGCAGAGCGGCTTCGGCGCCCGAAACCCAGATCACTCGTTGGGGGGCGAAGAGCGAAAGCGAGCGGGCGTCATCCAGGATGGCGGCGAGCGTGGTGGTTTCCATATCGTGCCGCGATAACCCGTTGTCGCGATCTTCGGGAGCCAGGACTTTCTCCACCAGAGCCCGGCGGCACGCGCCGAGCTGATACAACTCCGGTCCAATGAACAAAGAGACCGCTGAGGGTGGAGCTTTGCGTAGACGCAGCAGGAATTGGTCCGGGCTCAAAAGTTCTCCAGAATCGAACTGACCAGGTCACGCGCCACATCTTGAGCCAAGCGGTCGAGCGAGGCGTCGCTTTCCTCAAAATAAGTGTTGGCGTTAATGCTGAGCTCGTAGCGCTGGTGCGCCTCATAGCTGGGGCGATTATAAATAACCTTACCGGTGGCCCGTTCCGTAAGGGTGACTTGCAGTGTGACATTCACCTGCAGACCGCTGGCGCGGCCGGTGGTCTGATCGATGATGGTGGGAAAAGCGGTGTAGTTGACGACGGCGCCACGCAAAACGGCGTCAGCCTGATCCGCATCGTTGACGATCTGATAGCGCGTGCGGGCGCGCAATTCGCGCGAGATAGCTTGCGGAAGATGGTCCGTGAGCTTGTAACGGGTGGTGATGTTCGCGAATGGAGGGATGGCGATGGTGTGGACGTTCTTGGGGACCAGGTCGGCTTTGCCGGCTACGTGATAGCCGCAGGAACTGAGCGACAG
>Ga0210388_10003519_pt1 | contig 12268 bp, 11 predicted proteins | sample IncBWC19OmetaG_FD_155485 | JGI IMG/M metagenome (GOLD analysis project Ga0210388, IMG submission 155485) | Forest soil microbial communities from Barre Woods Harvard Forest LTER site, Petersham, Massachusetts, United States - Inc-BW-C-19-O ... | reverse complement strand
CGGATGTTCCGGGCGCGGCTATTAGTGGCGTGGCCCTGCAGCGCCGGCAAGCGCTTAGCGATATCGGGCATTTCCAGTATTACGACAATCAGACCCGCGCGATTTGTCACACGGGGCGCATTCTACTTTCGTTGATTCCGTACTATTACGATACGCCGCGCATGCAGCGGATCATAGGCGAAGATGGCGTCCCCGATTTGCAGCCGATCAACCAAAGCCAACCTACGGGGCAAGTTGATTCGAGCGGCGCCGCAATCATGGCGGTTAAGAATGATCTTAAAATCGGCCGCTATGATGTGGTCATGGATACGGGCCCAGGCTATGAGACTAAGCGCTTGGAAGGCGCTAACTCCATGCTCGAACTGCTCAAGACGGAACTGGCGAAACCTATAACCATGGTCGGCGCTGATTTGGTTGTGCGCTCCATGGACTTTGCCGGCGCCGATGATTTGGCCAATAGGCTGATGCCCACCAATCCGGCCGGCATGCAAAAAGCCATCGCCGCGCTACCCAAAGAAGCGCAAGGCGTGGTGCAAGCGCTGCAGCAGCAGCTACAGCAAGCGCAGCAGAATTTACAAGCCGCGCAAATGCAAATTAAGTTCAAGACCGATATCGAGCAGGGCTGGATGTCAGTCGAGCGCGACAAAATCAATGCGACGCTCAAAGACGCAAACGATGCGAACCGCGTCAAAGAGAAAGATACGGAAGTGCGCGCGCAGACGCAGCGTGACGTTGCCGAAATACAGCAAGCGGGCGGCATTATCGGCCAGCATGTACAGGCGGCGCATGATTCGGTTGCGCGCCGCGAAGAGATAGCCAGCGCCGAGCGGCTGGCGGAAAAAGCAGCGGCGGCAAAACCTAAAGCCGCATAAAGCAGAGTTGAAAAAGCAGAAGCGCCTTAACTGGCGAGGGTTTACCTATGGGCAAAGTAGTTACGAGTGGTGGCTTGAATGATTTTATCGCCAGCGGCAAGCATGAAGAAATAAAAGCGGACCCGAAACCGAAACCGCAGAAAGACGCGCCGCCGCTAGAAGTCATCAAAGATAAGCCAGCGACCGATGTCAAAGAGCCACCGAAAGAGCCCGAAGAGTACACGGACCCCGACCCAGAAACCCAGGCGGCGTTACTCAAGGATGAAAAGGCACGCAAGGCGGTTAATCGTAAACACGCCGAATCGATGTCGTTTAAAGCGCTCGCCGAGAAACGCGCCGCCGAGTTGGCGGACGCGGAAGAGTTTGCAAAAAATCAATGGAACGAAAAGCGCCTAAGCGATGAGCGCGCGGCGCAGTTTGAAAAAGAATTAGCAGAGTTAAAAGGCGCGAAGAAAGAAGCGCCGCCAGCAGAGAAGACAAAGCCAGACCCTAAATTGTTTGTCGACGATAAGGGCCAGTTTAAAAGTTTTGAGTACGCGGAAGCGTTAGCGGCATGGGCTGCGAGTGATGCGGTAGAGAAAGACCGCAAAGCGCAAGCAGAAGAGAAACGCCAGGCGGAAGCGGCGCAAGCCGAAGCGCTGGCGCGTTCCCGAGTAGCTGAGACGGAAAAAAAGCATCCCGATTTTAAACAAGTGATGGCAGAGGCCGATGTCCGCACGCATACCCAGGTAATTAATTACCTGTCGGCGTCCGAATACATCGGCGAAGTTTCTTACTACTTGGGCAAAAACCCAGAATTTTTGGCCCGCATAAATGCAATGCATCCCTTAAAGGCGATTGCCGAAATAGGGAAATTAGAAGCCACGTTTGAAAAGCCGCTGCTTAAAGCCGAAGAGGTTAAGAGCGCGGCACCGAACGCGGTTAGCGGAGCGCCGCCGCCCATCAAGCCCTTATCGTCCGCGACCACGGTCAATACGAATGTTGACCCCTCAAAGATGACTTACAAGGAATTGCGCGCGTACGAAAAATCGCGCCGGCAGCGCTCCTAAATCAAAACAATTTAGGAGTTTCTTTCCATGGCTAATAACCTGCTTACCATGTCTTACATCACTAATGAAGCGTTAGTGGTGCTTGAGAATGAGCTAGTTATCGCTAATCGCGTAGAACGCCAGTATTCAAATGAATACGCGCAGACTGGTGCGAAAGTCGGTAACACGGTGAATGTCCGCAGACCCCCGCGCTATATCGGTACTTACGGGCCGCCGTTGAATGTCGAAGATAGCAACGAAACATTTACGCCCGTTGTCTTAAATTATCAGTTCCATGTCGATGTGCAATTTACTACGCAGGATCTTGCGCTATCGATGGACATGTTTAAAAAGCGCATCTTGCGCCCGCAAATCGCGGCGGTTGCTAATCGCATCGATTCCGACACGGCGCAGTTTGCATTTTTAAATACAGCAACCACGCTGGGCACTTTCGGCACCGCGCCCGCAAGCTACAAGATTTTCTCAGACGCTCGCGCATATCTGGCGGCGGAAGCGTGCCCGACTGAGGGTGAGAAAAATTGCGTTCTCGATCCTATCAGCATGTCGGCAGCGACCGATTCCATTAAGGGGCTGTTTAACCCTCAAGCGCAAATCGGCGATTACGTCGAAAAGGGTCTGATTGCGCGCCAGTTTGCCGGGCTCGATTGGTGGGAGGATCAAAACATTCCCACCTTTATTACCGGCGCACAAGGCGGCTCACCGACCGTAACCGCGACGCCTTCCGGCACCGCGCTACTTACCACGGGCTGGGCAGCTTCCGGCACGCTAGCGACGGGCGGCTGGACCGCTTCAACGGGCGTTGTCAAAGTTGGCGATACAATCCAAATTGCGGGCGTCTTTCCGGTCAACCCGCAAAACCGCTTGCAGTACGGCAAGTCTACAAAGCAATTTGTAGTGCTTCCGCCTGGCGGCTTTGTCTCGCCAGCGAACGGCGCGGCAAGCACGGGTCTTACCTACGGGCCAGCAACCTTAGCGAACGGTACATTTAACCCGCTCACGGGTATCTATACCTCAAGTTCTGGCGGCTTGCTCACCCTCACGATTGGCGATGCGATTATTAGCGCTGGCCAATTCCAAAACGTAAACGCAGCGCCGGGCGTGTCTGCGGTCATCACCGTAAACGGCGGCACGGGCAACGCGGCGACCACCAGCCCGCAAGGATTGGTATTCCACAAGTACGCCTTTGCGCTCGCGTTCGCGGATCTGCCGCTACCGCAAGGGGTCGAAATGGCGGTGCGCGCTTATGACGATGAGGACGTAGGTATGTCAATTCGTTGCGTCACTCAATACACGATTAACAACGATTCGGAACCGACACGGGCGGACGTACTTTACGGGCCCGCCAGTCTGTACCGCTCGCTGGGTATTCGGATCGCGGGCTAATAGGAGAAAATTAAATGGCTAATGTAAACCCAGGGCCCGCCGTAACTTCTACGCCGAGCCAACTCGCGGTATTAACTCCAGTAAATGCACTGGGGCCGACCGTGCCAGGACAAGGCGGCAACGCGTATCGACTGTTAGGGGTCGCGCGTGCCGTTAGCTTGAATGGCACGGGCGATGCTGCGCTTTTAAATATTATCAACTCATCGAGCTATGCGCCCGCGCTCATCGTCACTTCAAACGGACAAGTAAGCGGCGTAGCGGGCAGCATTGCAACCGCTGCTATTGGCGTCTTTACGGCAGCGGCGGCAGGCGGCAGCGCGATTAAAGCTAACGCGACGTTGGCGAACAACAGCGCGGCAGGCTCTGCAATCGCGCTCGCTACCACGATTGCCAATTTAGCGTTTACCGTGCCGGCGCTTTATATCAACGTTGGCACCGCGCTAGCGAATGCGACCGTTGATGTCTTTCTGTATGGCTACGATATTTCTTAAATTAATTTCGCTGATGTTTGTCCCTCATCGGGCCCGCTAATACCGGGCCCTTTTTTTAAGGAGTGTCGACTATGCCAGGCGGATCAACCGCAACACGCGGTAACGAATTATTCTCCCAAGTTATTTACATCACCGTGACCCCGCCTGCCAGCGTGGTTACGGCGACGCAGACTACACAAAACGTCACCGTTAGCGGCGTGCAGGTTGGCGACATCATGTCGTACAACCTAACCACGGCTGGCACCAATTACAACGCGCTGCTTTTGCTTGAAAGCATGTACGTGTCTGCCGCCAATACTATTTTAATGTCATGGTCTAGTACGGGCGCAACCATTGCAGGCGCGGGACCGCAAACTATCCTTTGCGAAGTGACGCGACCGGAAAACGTTGTCGACGGCGGCGTTACTGTCCTGCCGTCCACCATTTTTTAAAATGGCACGCTCATACCATGTCACCACGGGGACGGGCGCCGTTGCCGCCACGCTGATTAATGGCGCTTCGGATTATTTAGGGATAGTTGTCGCGACCGCTGAAACCACGCCTTTTTATATCAAGTTGTGGTGGAGCGGTAATACTAACGTGGCGCCGACCGTTGGTACCACGATACCCAAACTCACAATCGAAGTACCCACCACGGGGCTTAGCTCGCACTTAAGTTTTCCTTTAAACAATGGCGGGCTTTTGTATTGGTGGGCAAGCACTAACGCCGCCGACACAGACAGTACGGCGCTAGTGGTGGGCGGCGATGTCATTACGATCATTTTCGACTGATGGCCAGCGCGACCACGGCGCTAGATATCATCACTGGCGCTCTGCTCAATATCAATTCGTATTCGCCTGGCGAGCCCTTAAATCCCGCTGATCTGCAGACAGGCTTAAATGTCCTGAATGATCTGATCGATTCATTAAGCACCGATGAGTGCTTTATGTATACGCAAGTCGAAACGATTTTTAATTGGGTCGCGGGTCAATATCAATACAGCGTCGGCAATCCGGTCGGCGGCTCTTTCGTCGGCACCGTAACGGGGGGCTCAAATGTTATCACCAGCGTTACGCAGTTCCCTGCAAACATATCCATTGGCGGTACGCTTACCGATTTGGGCGCCGTGCTACCTTCCGGCACTGCCCTTATTCCCGTACCGACCACCGTTACCGCGTTCGATCCCATCGGCCTAACGGTGACGATGAGCGCGCCCGCGCTTTTTACGCCTGCCATTAATCCCGACACAATTACCTATACCGTCCCTGGCAATATTCCGATTGGCCGGCCGCTGCGCTTTCGTGATGGTTTCACGCGCGCGACCACCAGCGGAAATAGCAATCTCGACTATTCCTTTGAAATGGTTTCCTTCGACCGTTACAAAGAAGAGTTGCTGAAAAATGTACAGGGCCCTTGGCCGTACATTGCTTCTTATCAGCCCACCTTCCCGTATGGGCAGCTTTTCGTTTATCCAAATCCGGGCGCGGCATACACGGCGCACATTTTCACGGATTTGATTATTAGCGAATGGGCCAGCGCGCAAACTGCTTATTCATTGCCGCAAGGCTACACGCGCGCGCTTAAAAAATTACTCGCGCTGGAGTTGGCGCCGAACTACGGCAAGACGCCCGCGCCGCAATTAATCACCCAAGCGAAGGAAGCCAAGGAATTAATCAAGGCGGTAAATGATACGCCCGTGGTCACGCTTAAATTTGATTCAAGCATTGTCCGCAGTCAGACGCAGGATGCGGGCTGGATCATGAAGGGCGGCTTTGTTTAAGGGTATGGATTTTGGTTTTGTGGGTGACTCCTATCAGGCGCCCATGACGCTACAGGATGCGCAAGACTGCATTAATTTCTATCTTGAGCGCGACCCGCACAAAGAGGCAAAAATGCCTAACGCGCTTTTGGGCGCGCCAGGCTTAAACCCAGTTGTCTCAACACAAACGGGACAAGTGCGCGGGCTTTGGGTGTTGCCGGGATCGCTGCAGGCGCTCGCCGCTGTCGGCAATGCGCTCTATGTGGTCAATCTCGCCACGCCCGCAACGCAAACCAGTCCGCCAACCTACAGCGTCACGCAAGTCGGTACGCTCTTGACCAATAGCGGGCCCGTCGTGATGCGCGATAACGGGGTATTGCAAGGCGGCGTCGGCGGCTATTGCCTCATCGTCGATGGGATCTATGGCTATTACTACTTGCTGTCGGGCACGCCTTTTGTAAATACCTTTGCGGGCTCGCTGTCGATTAATTCGCCCGTAATTACTTTCCCTGGCAGCTTGCCTAACGGCTTGATTGTCGCCAACACGCCGACGCTTAGCGATACGGGCGGCGTCATTCCGGCCGGCACCACGGTTATCAGCGTCGACACTATCGGGCTCACGCTCACCATGAGCGCGAATGCGACGGGGAATAGCTTCACCGACACGATTAGCTTAACGATTCCGGTATTCGGTCGCATCACGGACGCAGGCTTCTTAGGCGCGCAGCGCATCGCCTTTATTGAAGGCTGGCTAATTTTAAATGAGCCCAACACGCGCACCTTTTACACCACGGGCCCGGCGCCGTATTCAATGCTTTTCCCTGGGTTGTTCTTTGCGCTGAAGGATTCGAGTACCGACAACCTTGTAACGCTGTACGAAAACAATCGCGAGCTATGGCTGATCGGCGAGCGTACCTCGGAAGTTTGGTTCAACGCTGGAGGCACTAACTTTGCATTCCAAAGAATTCCCGGAGTCGGCCCTCAAATTGGATGCGCTGCGGTCAACTCGATTTCACGCGGCGGCGCTCAATTGGTCTGGCTGGGAAGAAATGAGCAGGGGCAAAACATTGTTGTATGTACCAATCAATATAGTTTTACCCGAATTTCAAACCACGCCATCGAACATGCGATTACAGGCTACCCCGTTGTTAATGACGCCATAGGCTATTGCTATGAGGAAGAAGGGCATTTGTTTTACATGCTCATCTTTCCGACCGCCGACCGCACTTGGTGTTACGACTTTGTGTCGCAAACCTGGGCTAAGCGCCTTTCATGGGACCCCGTTGGCGCGCTCTATCATCGGCACCGCTCTAATTGTTTTATGGACTTCGGCGATGTGCGCATTGTCGGCGATTATCAAAGCGGCCAATTACATCAAATGTCGCGCAAGTTCTACACGGACGCAGGCATGCCGCTTAGGGCGCTGCGCCGTACGCCGCCGATCTGGGAGCAACAAAGTCGCGAGCGGGTTTTTCATTCGCAATTGCAGATTGAATTTACCCCAGGCGTAGGACTGCAGAGCGGCCAAGGCTCGAACCCGCAAGTCATGCTGCGCTGGAGTGATGACGGCGGCTTTACGTGGAGCAATGAGCATTGGACTTCTATCGGATTAGTTGGCGACACGAAAAACCGCGCGATGTGGCGCCAGCTTGGGCGCGCGCGGGATCGGGTCTACGAATCGGTAATAAGTGATCCGGTGCCGCGCGACATCATCGGCGCGACGCTGTACGCCGAGGGCAGCTAGTGGCGACTACCAACGCGCCGCAAGACCCCGCCCTCCCTAAATTTGAAGTCCCATTAAACGCGAGCGGCGGCAGCACTTCCAAGTATTGGTATTTTTTCTTTCAAGGGCTCTTAGAAAATATCTTAAAGCCTTCGGGCGTGGTGGCGGGCTCGTACACCAATACGAATTTAACCGTGAATGCGGACGGGATTATTACCGCCGCTGCGAATGGTTCGGGCGGCGCCCCCGTGAGCCTAACGGCCGGCACTGGTCTAACCGCAACGCCTTCGCCGATTACTGGCACGGGCTCGTATTCAATCGCTAACACGGGCGTCACGGCGGGCAGCTACACCAGCGCGAATTTAACCGTGAATGCCCAAGGGCAAATCACGGCGGCGGCGAACGGTACGGCCGGCACGGGAACGGTTACGTCAGTCCAGCTAACCAGCACGGGCGGCGACATTACGCTGACCGGCACAAATCCGATTACGACCAGCGGTACGATTGATTTAGAAGTAAATCCGGGCGCCGGCTCGAATATCACCACGATTACGCAGGCGGCTGGCGCCAGCGTGGTCTACAACGTGCCAGCTACCGCAAACATGCTGGAGGTTATTTGCGTAGGCGGCGGCGGTGGCGGCGGCGGTGGAATTTTAACGGCGACAGCTACCAGTAATTCGGGCGGATCTGGCGGCGGTGGCGGCTCGATATCTCGCGCAACCCTTGTAGCGGCTCTAGTTGGCTCAAGCGTTACCGTCACGTTCTCCAACGCTGCAACTGGCGGTCATGGCGGGGCATCTGCAACGGTAGCAGGTACGGCCAACGCTGGCGTTACCGGGTCTAACGTCGCCTTCGGGAATTTCATACAGGCAGGCGGCGGCATTGGTGGCGTAGCGGGTCGAGCGAGCAACTCGACATCCGGTTCCGCTGGCGGCGCGATAGGCAACTTATCCTCTGGTACTACGGGCGGAAACTCTACCGGAACGAATACGGCCGGAACTGCAGGATTGGGCCCTGCCAACTCTACTAACGTGCAGATGCCGGCGATGGGCGGCGGCGGCGCGGGAAGTTCCAGCGGCGGGGTTGGTACGGCAGGCGGGGCAGGCGGCGGATCACTCTACACAACCCCGACCCTTTCAAATCTTGCGGGCGGTACTGCGGGCGCTGCAAGCGGGGGGAATGGCGGAAACGGAAATAACGGCTGCGGCACGACTGGGGGAAGCGGCGGCGGCGGTGGCGGCGGCAGCGTAAGCGCTGCGCCTGGCGGAACTGGTGGCAACGGCGGCCTGTATGGCGGCGGCGGTGGCGGCGGCGGTCCAGCTATCGTCAGTTCTGGCGCCAGCGCGTCAGGCGCTGGCGGTAATGGTGCTCCAGCAGTTTGTATTGTCATTGCGTACTAAATGGGCGCGATACTCAAAACGCCGCCGACGCTCGACAACTTAGAAAGCTATCTCCAAGGCTTGCCGCAAATCGCCGCCGATTGCGTACACGCATTCGCGCCGGGGATTTACATCCGGCAAGTAACGTTGCAGGCGGGCAGCTTTGTGATGGGTCATAGGCACCGCACCGCGCATTTAAACGTGATGCTGTCGGGGCGCCTCACCATGTTTAACGATGATGGCACGCGCTCGGAACTGTCCGCGCCCGTGGTATGCGTCGCGCAACCTGGGCGCAAGGTGGCGTACGTACATGAGCGCACGGTATGGCTCAACATTTACGCGACCACCGAAACGGATGTTGAAAAACTAGAAGCGGAATTACTCGATAAGTCCGAAGACTTCGCCGCGCAAGAACAGGGCTTTAAACGCAACGCGGACGCGGATCGCGAGGACTTCGCGCAGTTTCTTTTTGAGCAGAATTTAACCGCCGCATACGTGCGCTGCGAATCGGAAAACACAACCGATCTAATCAACTTTCCCTTGGGCGCCTACAAATTTCAGTTAGGTGCATCGGCAATCGAGGGGCGCGGGCTCATCTGCAGCGCCGATATCGAGCGCGGCGAAATTATTGCGCCCGCGCGCATCGAAGGTAAGCGCACGCCAGCGGGGCGCTACACAAATCACTCACGGAACCCTAACGCACAAATGATTAGCGACACGGACGGCAATATTTATCTGATTGCAACGCGCCCTATTGGCGGCGCTTTGGGCGGACAACCTGGGGACGAAATTACCGTGGACTATCGCGCGGCGCTCCAATTAAATAAACAGGTAACGCAAGCATGAGTGCTATTGCGGTCGCGGTTGTCGGCGGCGTTGCAGCGATTGGCGGCGCGGTAATTGAGTCTAGCGCGGCGCAGTCCGCTGCGCAGATGCAAGCAACGTCGGCGCAAAACGCTTTGCAATTGCAGAGCGGCATGTACAACCAAACCGTTACGAATGAGCAACCATTCCTAGCGGCCGGCGAAGGCGCGACATCTCAGCTTAATTACTTACTCGGCACGGGCACGGCTGGCCAGGGCGGCACGGCGGCAAGTTCTACCGCTGGCGGCTTTGGCTCACTGAATGCGCCATTTACCGCGCAGACATTTCAAAGCATGTCGCCCGCCTATCAGTTCCAATTGCAGCAAGGCGCGCAAGGAACTTTAAACCAGGATTCGAGCGCGGCCGGCGCCGAGTCTGGCGCGGCGCTCAAAGACCTAACCAGCTTCAATCAAAATTACGCCAACACTTCATTTAATAATGCGTTTTCGCAGTACCAGACCCAGCAGAGCAACACGTATAACCGCTTAATGGGTGTGGCGCAGATGGGCCAGGGCGCGGCGAGCAATCAAGCGACCGGCGCTAGTAACTTCGGCGCGAGCATCGGGCAGAGCGCTACCAATATTGGCACTGCGCTTGCTGGCGGTGCGGTCGGCAGCGCTAACGCCATTGCGGGCGGACTATCGGGCGCGGCCAATGCTTACGGCACTAGCCAGGCGTTGCCGTGGCTGCAGGCGAATCTAGGCGGTGGCTCACCTAGCACCACGCCGACGTATTACGCGCCGACCAATCCTTACAGTAACGACGGTGATTAATGGCTGACTCTTATCAAGCCGTTGGCGCCATGGTGGCACCAATTAAAAGCCCTGACACTTTCGGGCAGCTATCGAACATCTTAGGGATTCAGCAGCAACGCACGGCGCTACAAAATCAAGCGCTCGAACTGCAGCAAAACCAGATTAAGACGCAAGCGGCGCAAGACAATAACGAATATTTTTCTAGCTTCGATCCAACGCAGTATGTGACGCCGAACGGTACCACGGACGTTACTAAAATAATGGCGTCCGATCCGAACTACCAAAAATTGACCGGCGCCGGCAAGGTGCAAGTCACTCAGAATTTGCAGGCGATTCAGGCTAAGCAGCTTACCAACATGTCGGCTATGGCCACCATGGATAATGAAACGGTGGGCGCGTTTGGCCAAACGATGGGAGCGCTAGCGACGGACAAGGATGTCTTGGCAGATAACGCCGATGGGCGCAGCAAAGCGCAAGCCGCTGCGCAAGCCTTCGCGTTACGCAATCCCGAAGCGGCCAAAATATCTGGCATCTATTCGCCCGCGTTTCAGTTGCAGCAAAACGGTGGCGCTAAACAAGATCACTTAGGGCCCGCGATTCAAGCGATAGCCGCGCAAGCGCAAACCGTTTCACAGCAGCAAGCGCAGAGTAATCCGCAAGACATCACGAACGCGCAAGGGCAGCACATTAACCGCGCGCCAGGTACGGGGGCGATATCGGCGGCGCCAGGCAGCACGCCAGCTATCAACCCGCCTAGCTCCACCGTTGCAGCTAATACGAAGTCGGGCGTAGGGCTTGCCGATTTGGATAACCAGCGCGCCAGCCAAATTAGCGACAGTGTTGCGCCGTCGCGCGCCGTCATCTCGCTTACGCAACAATTAGATAATTACGTCGACCAATCGCGCACGGGTAAATTTAGCAAAGCGGTTACGGATTACGCGGCGGCGGCTGGAATCAAGGACCCAGCAATAGCCGCGCGCCAATTAGCTAGCAAGGTTGCGATGCAAATCAAGACGCAAGCGACCGCTAACGCGCCGAGTAATGAGGCGCGCGAGACTATCAGCGCGGGCTCGCCCGATCCCGACACAATGGGACCGGAAGCCATCCATAGCGCTAATGAGCTAGTACGCGGCAACATGAAGCTAAACCTAGCGCGTGATGCCAATGCATCGCGCTTTCAGGCTACGCACAACGGGACGCAGGGGCTACGGCTGGCCGATGACCAATTGACGCGCAATGCGGACGGGCTAATGTATGAATATCAGTCATTGCCGGCCGGCGCTCAGCGGCAAGACTTTTTAGCGCGTCATTTTAAAAATGATCCCGCTGGCGTGGTCGATTTTGTTCAACGTAAGAATCTAGTACAGCATAACGGCGGCTTTCAGCAGTGAGCGTGCCAGCTAGCGCCATGACTGGCGACCCTGACGCGGACGCATTCTTAAGCGGTGCGGCGCCCCCCACCGCCGCCGCTGCAACGGTTGACACGGGCGACCCTGACGCAAACGCCGCTATCTCGACGTTTCGCACGCCAGCACAGCAAAAGCAGGAAGACGCGGCGAAGAAACCTAGCCTGTTAGATAGATATATAGGTTTTCAGGAAAGCCAGATTCACGGCGCCACGGGCGGCGTAGCTTCACTGGCTGGCGGCTTATCTTATGTTGGGGATCGCGTCCTACTCGGAAAGTCCGATGAGGAAGCCCAGGCGGATAAAGACAGGGTAGAGCAGTTCTATACATATCAGCCGCGCAGCGCCGAAGGGCAGCGCCAGGCGGCGGCAATGGATAGCGCCGCGCAGAGTGTTGGCGCGGATGTGGGCCATTATGTCGGCGGCAAACTTGCGGCGGGCGCGCAAGCCGTTGGCGCGTCGCCTGAAGTAGTGGGCGCGGCCGGCGCTACGGGCGAAGTAATCGGCAACCTGCCGCAATTCGTTGTGGGGGATGTGGGCTTAGACGCTTTAGGGCGCGGGCGCGTTGCCGTGCAAAGCAGAATGGCAGACGCGGCGGCGGCGAAGGT
>Ga0210388_10003518_pt1 | contig 12268 bp, 11 predicted proteins | sample IncBWC19OmetaG_FD_155485 | JGI IMG/M metagenome (GOLD analysis project Ga0210388, IMG submission 155485) | Forest soil microbial communities from Barre Woods Harvard Forest LTER site, Petersham, Massachusetts, United States - Inc-BW-C-19-O ... | reverse complement strand
GGCGCCCGCTTCGCCGGCCCCACCTTCCGGGCCGCAGGCCTCTTCGACTTCACCGACTTCTTCTTAGTTTTCTTTTTGGCAGCCATTCGCGCAGTCTAGCACCGGACGCGTAAGTTGGGCAAAGCCCAGTCGGCGCTTGCTTAGCCCGTCGTACGCAGGTCAACCCCCACTCAGGCACTATGCCCTGATGAACTCGGCATCGAGTGTGATCGTCACCTCTTCTCCCACCATGATGCCGCCGGTCTCGAGCGCCGCGTTCCAGGTCAATCCAAAATCCTTGCGCTTGATCCGCGTCGTAGCGGCGATCCCGATTCGAGTGTTGCCCCAAGGGTCCTTCATGGGAGCGCTCGGCCCCTCGACTTCAAGTACGACATTGCGAGTCACGCCATGAATCGTAAGGTCTCCCTCGACGGTAAGCTGGTCGATTCCCGTCTTCGAGACGCGAGTCGATTTGAAGGTCAGAACGGGGAACTTCTCCACATCAAGGAAGTCGGCGCTCTTGAGATGCGTGTCGCGCTGCGCTTCCCGCGTGTTAATCGTGGCAGCATCGATCGATGCCTCGACTTTTGATTTGGTGATGTCCGAACTGTTTAGTTCCAACTTGCCGGTAACGGCGGTAAATTCGCCCTTCACGTTCGAGATCATCATGTGCTTGACCTTAAACTGCGCGTTCGAGTGAACGGGATCGATGTTCCAGGTTGTGGTAGCGGTCACTTCCGGTGCGACGACTGTGCTCATGATTAGCTCTCCTCCTTTGTCACAGATGCTTCTGGCAACAAAAAAGTATGCAAAATAATTATCTGGCCTCCCTCAACCGCGCCCGGTCGAGTAGGAAAGCTGGTAATGCCTCAGTAACCGAGGCACTACCGGAAAAGCATTGGGCGTGCGCTCCATCAGGCTTTTAACTTAGACTCTCATTTACCATTATCTTCTGGAGGCTTCTTTGGCCAGTTCTCCCAAGATCTCCCCTGCACTCAGGAAGCGCGCGGCACGCATCGAACTGCTCCTCATGGACGTCGATGGCACCATGACCGATGGCAGCGTCACCCTTCTCTCGCAGACCGACGGCACCGCACTTGAAATCAAGACCTTTGACGCCCACGACGGCCAAGGGCTAACCCTGGCCCAGACTGCGGGCTTGCGCACAGGCTGCATCACGGGCCGCGAGAGCGCCGCTCTCCTACGCCGAGCCCACGAGATGAAGATGGAGTTTATCTACATGAAACAGCCTTTGAAAATGCCGGCGTACGAAGAAATTCTTCGAAAGGCGAGTGTCTCCGATTCCGCCGTCGCGTATATTGGCGATGATCTTCCGGATATCCCCCTGATGCGGCGCGCCGGTCTGGCCATCGCCGTCGGCGATGCCGTCCCTGAGGTAAAAGACGCCGCGCACTATACCACCAAAGCTCTTGCCGGCCACGGCGCAATCCGGGAAGCAGTTGAGCTGGTTCTCAAGTCCAAAGGTATCTGGGAAACGATGCTCGACAAGGCTCGCGCCTGAGCTTCCCGCGTTAGTGAGGGGCGCGTCTGAATCGATTCCTAAACACTTTGCGCCGGTTGATAGTCAGGACTGAATCAGTTTTTCCGCGAACGTGCGAGGCGGAGTCTTGCGGCCATATTCACCAAGTCGGCGAGAGAGTCGGCCTTCATCTTTCGCATCACGCTGCTGGTTGCTATGATGCTCGCAATATTTCAACCGCGTGCCCACGCCCAGAGAAAGGACCTCCCCGTGAAACACCCGACTTTTTATCGCACGATTCAGGTAGATGGACTCTCCATCTTCTATAGAGAGGCCGGCTCGAAAGATGCTCCGACGATTCTCCTGCTGCACGGACTCCCGTCTTCGTCGCGAATGTTTGAGCCACTTTTCGCCCGGCTGTCCGATCGCTATCACCTGGTCGCGCCTGATTACCCCGGCTTCGGCCACAGCGACTGGCCAGACGCGAAACAATTCGCGTACACGTTCGATCACATCGCCGAAACCATGAATCACTTCGGCGAAGCTCTGGGGCTCTCGCGTTACACGCTTTACATGCAGGACTATGGTGGCCCCGTGGGTTTTCGCATGGCCTTAACTCATCCAGATCGGATCGTGGCCCTAATCGTCCAGGACGCCGTAGCACACAACGAAGGCCTGGGGGCGAACTGGAAGACGCGGCGGGCTTTTTGGGCCGATCGCGCCGCCAACGAAAGCGCGCTTCGTACCAACCTCCTGTCGCTGCAGACGACGCGGACCCGTCATGTCGGAAGCGATCCCGACGTGGAACGCTATGACCCCGATCTGTGGACGGATGAATTTGCTTTTCTGAATGCGCCAGGACAGGCGCAGATTCAGAGCGACCTCTTCTACGACTACCGCACCAACGTCGAAAACTATCCCAAGTGGCAAGCCTGGATGCGCGAGAAGCAGCCGCGCCTGCTGGTGATTTGGGGCAAGTATGAGTTATCGTTTGACTCCTCGGAGCCGGAATCCTACCGGCGAGATGTGCCCAATGCTGAAGTCCACATTGTGGATGGTGGTCATTTCGCGCTCGATACGGCAGCGGATGAAATTGCGGCTCTGGTAAGTCAGTTCATGAAGGAGCATAAATGATTTGGCACATCCAGTTTTGAGCAGTGTGCGGAAGAGAAATGACAACTCAAACTCCCGCCCGTCCTCCTTTGCCTCCAACAGGAAGCGCCTCCCAGTTCTCCCTCAACAAGTCACCCATTCAAGCATCCAAAGATTCCCCGTAAAGAATCACGGGTGCCCGAACTGCCGATTGCCTAGGCAACCTCTTTCCCGACTTGCCAGCCTTCCCGCCCAGGAAGCTCAGCAATTCGGCGTTGACTTCTTCCGCGTGTGTCCACAGGATGCAGTGTGGACCGTCTTTCACGACCAGCAGGCGAGCCCCTTTGATGAGCTTGGCGGTGCGCAGTCCCGCAGCCGTCTTTCAACATGAGAGATTCCTTTTTCCATCGCGGACGAGCGCAACGACAGCACACGCCTTAGAAAATCCATTCTTCCCACGTGGGGCTGAGTGGAGCGTCAACGAAAGCCCCCATCGCGTCTAATTGATTGGCCGCGACCCGGTGATGAGGATGTCCACGAGTCTCCTGGCACTTTGCTGCCAGTCCGGACCAGACGCCACGTGGGAGACGCCGATCAATGCTCGAAGTAGATCAAATGGCTCGAGATCATTGCGTATGTCGCCGGTCTTGACCGCGCGCAGCACCAGCGCACCAATCGCTCCTTGAATCTGACTGCGCGAACCTTCATACAGCTTCGAAGGCCCTCCGACGAGCGAATTCAAAGCAGGGCCGATGATCTGCTTGGTCGCGATGTAGTCGACGAATAGCAACATCCATGCTCGCAAGGCCTCGAGGGGGGGCAGCCTTTCGGAGAATTTCTTTTCGGCGGCGGCCAGTTTCTCCACCTCAGTCCGATAAACCGCTTCGATCAGTGCATCTCGCGTAGGAAAGTGGCGATAGAGAGTTCCCGCTCCAACGCCTGTCTCTTTAGCAATATCGTCGAGGCTAGCGTTCGCGCCAGACCGGGTAAACGCCTCTTTCGCCACCTCCAGAATGCGCCCACGGTTCCGCTGCGCGTCGGTGCGCGGTTTTCGTGGGGCAATTTTCTGAGCCTTGGTGGGCATAAAAAAAGTTGCAACCGGAGATAGTCTCCGGTTATCTTATCTAGTGATTCGGAGACACTCTCCGTTTTAGTCGGAAAGCGGCGGCCTGTCAATAGCCGTTCCCGGCTTCGAGAGGTGAGGAATATGAATCCACTGGTTCGTCGTAACCCGTCAAACAATTCCAACCTTGGTTGCGCCGACTTCATCGCAATGGCGGAACGAGAGCTGTCAGCATTCTTCAATGCCACCACCCAGTTGTTCGGATCGGAACAGGCGGAGCTTTCGGCAGAGGACTGGCTGCAGGAGTTGATCGAGGTCGATGATCTGCCTGCTTCAACCCGCGAATGGCGATTGATTACTACAAAGGTTTTGACTCGTCTCGCAAGTCGAGTAAGCGCTTCGTCCCTACTGACTGAACCACAAATTGCCTAGGAGGATAAGAATATGCGTGTTTTTGTCACCGGCGCTACAGGCTTCATCGGTACGGCAATTGCGCGAGAACTGATCGACGCTGGTCATCAGGTGCTCGGCCTCGCTCGCTCGGATGCGGCAGCCAAGTCTCTTCTCGCGGCGGGAGCCGAGGTACATCGCGGTTCGCTCGAAGATCTCGAAAGCCTTCGCGGCGGCGCCGCGGTTGCCGACGGTGTGATCCATACCGCCTTTATCCACGATTTCTCAAACTACGGGCCCGCCGCAGAGGCGGATAGGCACGCCATCGAGACGCTCGGCGACGCCCTCGTGGGCTCTGATCGCCCGCTAATCGTCACTTCCGGGACCTTGCTCGTTCAACGGCAAGCCTCGCTCGCAACAGAAGAAGATGCGCACAATCCCAACTTCCCCCGCAAGTCGGAGGCGGTGGCGCTTGCCCTGGCGGCACGCGGAATCCGCGCCTCTGTGCTGCGGCTCTCCCCATCGGTCCACGGCAACGGTGATCACGGCTTTGTGCCACGCTTGATTGGCATCGCACGCGAAAAGGGTGTATCCGCATTTATAGGCGACGGGCTTAACCGCTGGCCCGCGGTGCCCCGGCTCGATGCCGCCCGCCTTTACAGGCTCGTACTTGAGAAAGGTACGGGTGGGGCAAGCTATCACGGCGTGGCGGAGGAGGGCGTACCGACTCGAGAGATCGCTGAGGCAATTGGCCGCGGCCTAAACGTACCGGTCGTCAGCAAGTCCAGCGAGGAAGCAGCCGATCATTTCGGCTGGATCGCTCGCTTCTTCGGTATAGACGGCCCAGCATCCAGCGCACAAACGCAAGATCGGTTGGGATGGCGCCCGGTTCAGCCGGGGCTCATTGCCGATCTGAGGGCGGAGCACTATTTCGAACACGCTGCGGACGCCGTCCCTTTGCACAGCTAACGCGTAACCAGATCCATGAACGTCACATCGAACGTGTCAATACTAGGAGGCAGAAAATGACGAACATACTTGATGCAACTTCATTCGGCGCAACTTCGACCACAGACGACGTTTTGTCCGGCGTGAATCTGAAGGGCAAACGAATTCTCATAACCGGTGTTTCAGCCGGCCTCGGCGTGGAAACGGCGCGTTCCCTGGCCGCGCACGGCGCTCAGGTTGTAGGCGCGGCGCGGGATTTGAACAAAGCCAAAGCTGCAACCGAACAAGTGCGAAAGGACGCCGCAGCCAATGGCGGAAGCGTCGAATTGATTGAACTCGATCTTGCCAACCTGAAAAGCGTGCGTGCCTGCGCCGACCGGTTGCTGGCGAAGGGCGAACCATTCGATGTGGTCATTGCCAACGCCGGCGTGATGGCCACTCCATTTGGCCACACTGCGGACGGCTTTGAGACGCAGTTCGGCACGAATCACCTGGGCCACTTTGTCCTGATCAACCGGATTGCGTCTCTGATTCGCGATGGTGGGCGGCTCATCAACTTGTCTTCTTCCGGTCATCGCTACTCGAACGTGGACCTGGATGATCCCAACTTTGAGCGCACGCCTTATGAGCCCTTCGTCGCCTATGGCCGATCGAAGACTGCGAACATCCTCTTTGCCGTGGCGTTCGACCGGCGACATCGGGGCCGTGGCATACGTGCCGCAGCTGTGCATCCAGGAGGGATTCAGACTGAGCTGGGCCGGTACGTAGACCACGGCCGTTTAGAAACGATCATCGAGCAGATAAATCAGCAACTCGCGGCCGAGGGCAAGGCATCTTTCCAATGGAAGACTATTCCGCAAGGAGCTGCAACGTCGGTGTGGGCTGCTGTGGTTGCGCCGGCTGACGTAATCGGTGCGAGATATTGCGAAAACTGCCACGTTGGTGAGACGGTGCCCGACGACGCGACCATCACCGCCGTCAGCGAAGGCGTACGTGGATATGCACTCGATGCAAAAACCGCCGAGGCGCTCTGGAAGAAAAGCGAAGAAATGGTTGGCGAGTCGTTTTAGCTTTTATCATCACCACTAAGGAAAACCGCACCAGGAGGAATCGAAATGATTGAACAAAAAACCCTCGCCGGCAGTTTCACTCTGCTCGGCAAATCGATTACACTAAACCGCATGGGCTACGGCGCCATGCAACTGGCTGGCCCGGGCGTCTGGGGGCCGCCGCGGGATGTCAACGCCGCCATCGCTGTTCTGCGCGAAGCCATCGAGTCGGGCGTGAACCACATTGATACCAGCGACTACTACGGACCTCACGTGACCAATCAGCTTATCAAGCAGGCGCTCTATCCATATGCGAAGGATCTCGTGATCGTCACCAAAGTAGGCGCTCGCCGAGGTCCAGACAAATCCTGGCTTCACGCACTTTCCCGCCAGGAGCTAGTGGATGCCGTTCATGACAACCTGAGAAATCTTGGCCTCGACCATCTCGATCTCGTCAACCTTCGAGTCGGCGGAATCATGGAACCGGGGCAGGAATCGATCAAGGAACCACTGACCGTCCTCGCCGAACTCAAGCGTCAGGGACTGATCCGGCATATCGGCCTGAGCAACATTTCTCCCAAGCAGTTGGCTGAGGCTCAAACAATCACAGAGATCGTTTGCGTGCAGAACTTTTACAACGTGGCCCACAGAAACGACGATGCTTTCATAGACGACCTGACCGCCCAAGGGATAGCGTATGTTCCGTTCTTCCCGCTCGGAGGTTTCACTCCGTTGCAGTCATCGGCGCTTGACGCAGCCGCAGCGTCGCTTGAGGCCACACCGATGCAGGTTGCGCTTGCCTGGCTTCTTCAGCGCTCGCCCAATATCCTGCTGATTCCGGGCACATCTTCCCCCAAGCATCTTCGCGAGAATCTTCAGTCTTCGATGCTTCAAATTCCTCCAGAAGTGATTGCCGTTCTCGAAGCGATCGGCGGAGCCTGAAATGAGAAACACAAATCGTTGCTGCGCTGGGATATTCCCAGCGTGGCTTCAGGCATGGCAATGCGCGGCGACCACTAGAGAAACCCACTGCCTGGCCTCGATGGTCGGCTATCTGCCAAGCTAATTTCCTCACCCACAGGGACGCCTGTCTCACCACTTCATTGTGTCTCTGTCTGAGGTCGACACAAAACCACAATCGATCTTGGAGCCAGTAGGTATTTCGTCTGCTCTAAAGGTATTCCGTCGTCCGAGAAATCATCTGGACTGGGCAAAGCGGTGTCCACGATTCTCTTCCATTCCTGTGCTGTTCCCTCCTGCACATTGAACTCCAACCCTTCCCAGTACGCATTGATCATCACGTAAATGTCGTCATCACCTTGAGAAGCGCCGTGCAGGCAGAATGCCAGGCTGTGAGATTCGTCGGACAAATCGACGGTCGTTCCGCCCCCGTACAAAGCGATGTCCTCCCGCCAGAATCTGCTCCGGCTCAGCGACGGATGATTTTTCCGGAACGCAATCATACGCTTGAAGAACCGGAAAATGTCATCGTTGGATCGGAGTTGACTCCAATCCAGCCACCCAGTTTCGTTGTCCTGGTTATAGGGATTGTTGTTGCCGAATTGGGTATTCAGAAATTCGTCCCCGGCCCGAAACATCGGTGTCCCATTAGACAAGAAGAGGAGACAGCAGAAATTCTTTACTTGCTTGCGGCGCAACGCGCGGATTGCCGGGGAGACAGCTTCATCCCCTTCCTGTCCACAATTCCAACTGTAGTTCGCGTCAGTGCCGTCCTGATTATTATTTCCGTTTTGCCAATTGTGCTTGCGGTCATAAGAGACGAGATCGAAAAGCGTGAAGCCGTCGTGGGATGTTACGTAATTCACACTCTGATACGCGTGATAAGCGTCGGTGCGATTGTCTGGAAACAAATCATCGCTGCCATAGATACGTCGCATCAGCTCGGGAACCATCCCTGCGTCGCCTTTAACAAAACGGCGAATGTCATCACGAAACCGTCCGTTCCACTGCAGCCAAGTCAGGCCGGGGAAGCCGCGTCCGAGCTGATAAGCGGCTGTGTCCCAGGGTTCCGCGATCAGACGTACCCGCCCCAAATCCGGGTCTGCGGCAATTTCACTAAAGATGGGCGCTTCTCCCCAATTGAGAGATCCGTCTGCATTGCGGCTGAATACCGACGCCAGATCAAAGCGGAATCCGTCGATATGCATCCCCCGCTTCCAATAGCGCAGGCTATCAATCACCATCTTGCGCACCTGCGCCTGGCCGAAATTCAAGGTGTTGCCCGTGCCGGAGTAATTGGCGTAGGGGTTTGCCGGATCAAAGGACATCATGTAATAACCGGCGCTGTCGAAACCCTTGAAGCTGTAGATCGGCCCTTTGTAGTCGCCCTCGCAGGTGTGGTTGTATACGACGTCTAGCACCACACCGATATCAGCCTCATGAAAAGCCTTCACCATATTCTTGAATTCAAGATGCTGCTCATCAGCCCGGTGTGTGCTCGCGTACTGAGCATGCGGCGCGAAGAAATTCAAAGGCATATAGCCCCAGTAGTCGCCTTCTTGTGGATCACGCTGAAAAACCGGCATCAGTTCTACAACCGTCACCCCGAGTTCCTTTAGATAGGGGATCTTTTCCACGAGGCCGGCATATGTGCCGGCACGCGATGGGTCGACACCAGAGTTTGGGTTCTTCGTGAAACCTCTGACATGAAGTTCGTAGATGACCGCGTCCGATTCATGATACGGAATCCGATGCCCCGACCAGTCAAATATCGATCGGTGATCAGGCAGCACCCCCAAAGGCGCGCTGCCAGCATTGGATCCTTCTCGCATGGCTAAGTTGCGATCGAAACCGGGTGGGAAGAAAATGCACTTCGCGTACGGATCGAGCAGAACCTTCTGCGGGTCGAAACTATGGAGTTGAGAAATCGTCTCTCCTGATACGGAATATGCGTAATAACAAGCGGCACCAAGCTTTGTGACGGGGACCCGGCAGTGCCAAATCCGCCCCGACTTGTTGTGCAAGAAATCCAATTGAAGCCTCAGAAGCGGATTCACTAGATCGGCTGGAGAATAAAGCAATAGAGTGACGCCCTCCGCATGTTCGGAGTGAACGGCAAAATTGAACGCTTGTTCCTCTTCGATCCACTTGACTCCAAGCGGCAATGGGCTGCCCTCAGCCTGCTCCCAAGTTGGTCGTTTCACGAGTGGGGCGTCGGCCGCACCATCCATGTTGGCGAGCACATCAACGCTCGAACTGTTCACTGTCCCTCTCTTTCATCCACTCCAACCACTCGTTTCGCCTTCAATGCGGCAACGCCACGACTCCGCCAATCTGCGGCAACGAACCGAGCAACTTGCTCGCGCCGTTCCAAAAGATCTGCACTCCAATGCACACCAGCAGGAACGCGGTGAGTTTCAAAATTACGTTTGTCCCCGTGGGGCCAATTTTGCTCGCGAGCCGATCTGCGTAGCCGTAGCAGAGATAAATGGTTACTGCCAGGAAAGCGGAACCGATCGCCGCCGCGAGAATTACCAGCAGGTTTGCGCCCAGGCGCTGCGGCGCATTCGCTCCCAACGTAATCGCAACCGAGATGGAGCCGGGACCAACCGTCAAAGGAAGCGTCAGCGGGTAAAATGCACGGCTCAAAGCATCAGCGCAAGTGACCGTTCGCCTGGGTGAGCCCTGATCGTTCGCGTCTTTCTGATTCAGCATCGCCCAGCCCGTTGAAATCACGATCAGCCCACCGCCGACCTGCACAACTGGGAGCGAAATCCCAAAGAAGGAGAGCACGTGCGCCCCGAGGGTAAAAGACGCAATCAGCAGTATGAAACTATCTACCGCAATGCGCCGAGCCAGCGCTCGTCGTGTCTCGGCTGCGTAGTCTCGCGTGAGCAGGAGAAAAATCGGAGCGCCTCCGATCGGATCCACGATCGGAAAGAGAGCGCTCACGACCAGGAGAATACTCTTGGCAACTTGAATCACCAGGTTGACCTTCCGTCGGTTTCTAGATTTGAGCGCTCGCCCGTCCGCCGTCCACTTGCGCCCTGACGGATGTTGCACGACCGACCGAGCGATTGCAACTCTCCGTCAAATCCTGCAGCCATTGAAAAGCATCGGAGGACAGCATGTCCTCTCGCACGCGCCAGCGCCAGTTCCCATCGGCACGACCAGGCACGTTCATACGAGCTTCGCTTCCCAGGTTGAGCAGATCCTGCAGCGGAGCAATTGCGAGCGCCGCTGGTGACGACCATGCCAACCGCATCAACTCCCGAGCAGCATCCGCACTGGTTCCCGGCGCACGCTGGAGGTAGTTCCAGAAGTTCTGCCGCTGGTAGTCGGGCAATTCCTCGTACCATTGTCGAGTCGTGGCATTGTCATGCGTGCCAGTATAGGCGACTGTATTGTGGACAAAGTTGTGCGGCAGATATGGATTGTCCCCATGACCATCGAAGGCGAATTGCAGGACGCGCATCCCCGGCAAACGAAACTGGTCGCGCAGAATCTGCACGTCGGCCGTAATCAGACCCAAATCCTCCGCAATGAACGGTAGTTGCCCCAGCTCGCTTTGCACCGCTTGAAAAAAGCTAGCGCCCGGACCGGGCACCCACTGCCCGGTCTGAGCCGTTGGCGCTCCGGCTGGAACGTGCCAGGCAGCCGCGAATCCACGGAAGTGATCCAGACGAATCACATCGACGTGAGCCAGCAGAGCACGCACCCGATCGATGCACCACCGATACCCAGTCGAACCCAGGGCATCCCAGTTGTAAACGGGATTGCCCCACAATTGACCTTGCGCGCTGAAATAATCGGGAGGAACTCCGGCGACGAATTGTGGCCGATGCTTCTCATCGAGCAGGAATAGCTCAGGGTTCGCCCAAACATCACTGGAATCCGGGGAAACAAAGAAGGGCAGATCGCCGATCAAACTCACCCCCTGGGCATGGGCATGCTCCTTGAGTTGATCGGCCTGGCGGAACAGCAGGAATTGCGCGAAGCGAACCTGATCAATTTGACTTGCTAACTCTCGCCGGGCTTCGACGAGAGCACTCGGGATGCGCTGGACCAACTCCGCTGGCCACTCCAGATAATAAGCTGCGTGATATTTTTCTTTCAGTGCCCGGAACAGAGCATAGTCCTCCAGCCAATGCGCTTGCCCGGTGCAGAACTCGTCATAGGCAGTCGCGAGATCTCTGGAACTGCGCTGCCCGGCTTTGAAGTTTGTCCACGCTGTTTCGAGCAGCCGCTGTTTGAACGGAATAACCGATTCGTAATCAACAGCATCCGCCGAGAATTCAAACTGAGCATCACTCGCCTCTATCAGCCCGTCCGAAATCAGAGAGCCGGGACTAATCAGCAGCGCGTTGCCGGCAAACGACGACATTGGTTGATAGGGCGAGTTTCCGTAACCAGTCGGACCCAAAGGGAGCGCCTGCCACCACGCTAGGCCGGCATCGTGGAGACGATCAATCCAAGAGAACGCGGACGATCCCAGATCGCCGACGCCGTAGAGAGACGGCAGAGAGGTGACATGTAACAGTAAACCAGAACCACGATATTCGCCCGGAAACGGCGGCGCTACCATGAGCGCGCCATCGCTGCTCACGTCCGGCCTCCCTGCTTAGGAACGACTGCGGAACATCCCAGCGCATTATTCACCATCTTCTCGGCCTCAATAAGGATCGCCTTCAGGTGGGTCTGGCTCTTGAAACTTTCGGCGTAGATCTTATAAATGTTCTCGGTACCGGAAGGTCGCGCCGCAAACCAACCGCTCTCCGCCACAACTTTCAAGCCGCCGATTGGGGCATCGTTGCCCGGGGCTTTGGTCAGCTTAGCGGTGATTGGCTCCCCCGCCAGGTCTGACTCCTTTACCGCGTCCGGAGTAAGTTTTGCCAACTTTGCTTTCTGCTCGGGCGTGGCGGGCGCATCGATGCGCGTGTAGTACGGGATGCCGAACTCCGCCGTCAGTTCGCGATAATGTTCTCCGGGATTCTTGCCAGTGCGTGCGGTAATCTCTGCCGCCAGCAAGTCCAAGATCGGCCCATCCTTGTCGGTCGTCCATACTGTGCCGTCAAGACGAAGAAAACTCGCTCCTGCGCTTTCTTCTCCGCCGAAACAGTACGAGCCATCGACCAGGCCGGGCACAAACCACTTGAAACCCACCGGCACTTCGCGGAGATCGCGGCCGAGCTTCTTGACGACCCGGTCAATCATGCTGCTGCTCACCAGCGTCTTTCCCACCGCAACTGTGTTACGCCACTGGGGCCGGTGCGTGAGCAAATAACGGATGGCAACGGCAAGGTAGTG
>Ga0210388_10003515_pt1 | contig 12271 bp, 7 predicted proteins | sample IncBWC19OmetaG_FD_155485 | JGI IMG/M metagenome (GOLD analysis project Ga0210388, IMG submission 155485) | Forest soil microbial communities from Barre Woods Harvard Forest LTER site, Petersham, Massachusetts, United States - Inc-BW-C-19-O ... | reverse complement strand
CTGAAGCTGCCGCCGACTATGCCGAGAGCCCCGTTCATGAGGCTTGGTCCAAAAAGTGGCAGGAATTGCGAGAGAACAGCCTTTCCTTCCAGATCTCGAATCCATAAGGGATCCGCTAACCGTACATGCCTTCGCATGTGCGCGACGCGAGTTACGTCTGGCGGGCAATTCCGAATCTGCGCCGGAAGATGGCGTCTATCCCCCTATCTGACAGCAAACGCTTGCACCATTTCGCGACGACAGCTAACCCCGTGACGAGGTAGCGAATTTTCGGATTGCGCGCTTCGATCGCCCGGAGGACGACTCGTGCGCAATCGTTGGGTGTCGTTTTTGATTTGGCACGGGCGCCGGTGACACTTTCGAGGAATCGCGCGTACAGCGGGGCGTAGGGGCCGTTCGTCATTTTATCCAGGTAAGGTCTGGAGAGTTCCAAGGCGGCTTGCTGGATGCCGGTCACGATGTAGCCCGGCTCAATCAGGATCACTCGAACGCCGAAGGGATACAGTTCGAGGCGCAGCGCGTTGCTCATGGCTTCGAGGGCGAACTTGCTGCTGCTGTAAGCGCCTTGCGTCGGGGCCGTGACGAATCCGGAGACCGAGCTCATCATCACGATGCGGCCGCGCTTGCGTTCGCGCATGTGCGGCACCACGGCTTGCGTGACGCGTAAGACGCCGAAGAAATTTGTCTCGAACTGGCGGCGCCAGTCTTCCATGCGCAAGTCTTCGACGGCGGCGGAAAAATTCACGCCGGCATTGTTGACGAGGACGTCGATGGCGCCGGCTTTTCTAAGCACGGTGGCAACAGCTCGCTGGACGGAAGCGTCGTCGCACACGTCAAGTTCCAGCGTTTCCAAGGGCCATTTCTTTTCTTGAGCGAGCGCTTCAAGCTGGGCGCGTTTTCCTGGCGAACGTCCGGCGGCGAAAATGCGATACCCGCGCTCTGCCAGCAAGAGCGCCGTGGCTCTGCCCAGGCCGTCGGTTGCGCCGGTGATGAGCACGGATTTTTGAAGAGCTGCGCCGTTTGTCATTCTTCCCTCCAAGCCAAGGAAGCATTATGCTACCTGCTTCTTCCGTGATCCGGGCAGGCTTTAAAACGGCTGAAACGTTTGTTGCGAACGGCCCGTCACATGGTGCAGCGGCCGGTTGGGTGCCAGGACAAACATAAAAGTGAGGCGACGATGAGAATTCCGAGTGGAGTCTTGTGTGAGCGGAATCGGTTACGCAGGATTTGGTTGCCGGCCGTTGTGGCTTTTCTTTCGACCAGCTGCACGGCTGCGCTTGCCGGTGCGCAAGGCGCTCCGGCAAACGATGAAGAGTATGGCAGGAAAATCAGGGAGTTTACCACGGAGCCGTTTTTTCTCACCGACCTGGTCGATCATTTGCCGGCTTCCTCGACGGTGCCCTCACCAGACAAAATTCTCGGCCACATCGTTGGAGCGCCGGACTTTCTGACCTATTCGAAGGACATCTACCGTTATTACGACGAGCTCGCGAAGGCCAGTCCGCGCGTGAAAGTGTATCGCGTGGGCAAAACGGAGGAGGGGCGCGACTTCCTGCTGGTCGCCGTGAGCGACGAAGCGAACATCGCGCAGCTCGATCAACTGCGCGATATTACCGCCAAGCTTGCCGATCCCCGCAAGATCACCGATGGCGATGCGAAGCAGCTGATCGCCGGCGGCAAGCCGTTTTACTGGGCATCAGGATCGATTCATTCGCCGGAGACGGGATCGCCGGAGATGTTGATGGAATTGGCGTACCGCTTGGCGGTGGAAGATTCGCCGTTCATTCAAAATATTCGCAAAAACGCTGTTTTTCTGATTACTCCGATCGTCGAAGTGGATGGGCACGACCGCGTGGTGGACGCCTGGAATTACAAAAAGGCCAATCCCGACAAATCGCAGCCGGGCCTGGTTTACTGGGGGCACTACGTGCAGCACGACAACAACCGCGACGGGATCGCCATGGGGCTGAAACTTTCGCAGATGATGATGCAGAGCTTTTTCTATTGGCATCCGCAAGTGCTCCACGATTTGCATGAGTCGATTCCATACCTTTACGTGTCCACAGGCACGGGACCTTATAACGCCTGGCTCGACCCCCTGGTGATCAGCGAGTGGCAGAAGTTTGCTTACAACGACGTCGAAGGATTGACGGAACGCGGTGTGGTGGGCGTGTGGACCCATGGTTTCTATGACGGGTGGGCGCCCAACTATATGTTTTATGTCGCGAACGGGCACAACTCGATCGGGCGTTTTTACGAAACGTACGGCAACAGCACACCGGAAACGAAGGAAGCGGAGCTGCCTCCGAGTTCCACGAGCCGGGCCTGGTTCCGGCCCAATCCGCCTTTGCCCAAAGTGATGTGGTCTTTGCGCAACAACACCAACCTCGAGGAAAGTGGCGTGCTCCTTTCCCTGGACTACACGGCCGGGCACGGGCAGGAGCTTCTCAGAGATTTCTACGAGAAGAGCAAACGGTCCGTTGCGAAAGCCAGGACGGAAGGCCCAGCGGCTTGGGCCATCGTAAATGACGGCAGGCGTCCTGCGCTTGCGGCACAGCTCGCGAATCTGCTGCAGAGACAGGGCGCCGAAGTGCAAAAGCTCGAGCAGGATTTTGAGGTGAAGGAAACACTGCCGCCAGCGGCAAAATCCGCGGACGCGAAGCCCAGTGACGGGAAAACAGAGAGCAAAACAGCCGATAAAACAAAAACGGAGAAGTCGGAAAAACCCAAAGAGGATGCTGGCGAAAAGAAAATCGAGGAAACCAAGACCACCAAGCTTCCGCTGGGCAGCTACATCATCCGCATGGACCAGCCCTACAGCCGTATGGCGGACATGTTGCTCGACACGCAGTATTACTCGACGAGCGATCCGCGTCCTTACGATGACACGGGTTGGACGCTCGGGCCTTTGCGCAATGTGAAGACCGTGCGCATTACCGACACGGCGATTCTGAAAGCTCCGATGACGCTGGTGGACCGGGCTGCAAGGTTTGAGGCGGGCGGCGTGATTCCGCCGCACTCGGAGAAGGGCAAAGCGGCGCCAGCGGCGAAATTTTATGTGATCAACGCGACCGGCGAGCCCAACCTTGCGACGCTGCGTTTTCGGCTGAAGGACGTGAAGTTTTTCGCCGCGGAAGAGGGGTTCGAGGCCGCGGGACAGAAATTCGTTCCTGGGACTTTTATTCTACCGCTCGATGGCAATCCCCCCGACGTGGACTTGCGGCTGAACGCGACGGCACGGGAGCTGGGCGTTCGCGTGACGAGCGCGGAGTCCGTGCCGGAGGTAGCGCGCCACGAAGTCGCCGTGCCCCGTATCGCGTTGATGCACAACTGGACGGACACGCAAAACGAGGGCTGGTTCCGGCTCGCGCTGGAAGAGACCGGCGTGCCGTACGCCTACATTTCCGATATCAATGTCCGCAATACAGCGAACCTGCGCGAGAAGTACGATGTGATTTTGTTTCCGCCGACTTTCTTTGGCCTGCAGCAAATTCTTAACGGTATACCGGCTCGGACGCCAGCGGACGGTAGCGCATCCAGCGGGCCGATTCCCTGGCAAAATTCTTCTACGACGCCGAATTTTGGCGGGGTCGACGAGGCCCCGGACATTCGCGGGGGACTGGGATTCGAGGGCTTGGCGCATCTCAAGAAATTCATCGAGGACGGTGGGCTCTTCGTTCCTATCGGCCCCAGCGCGCACCTGCCGATCGACCTTGGATTGACCGATACGGTGAGCATCAGCGACACACATCAACTGCAGGCGCGGGGGATGATTGCGCGCGCAACGGTCGAGGACAAGGCCAACCCCATTACCTACGGATATGACGATTCCGTTGGCGTGTACTTCAACCAAGGGCCGGTGTTTAGTGTTTCTGTGGCGGGGAGATTTGGGAGGTTTTTTGGCGCCGAGGCGGGCAGTTCGCGGCCAAGCGGCCGAGGCTCGATGAGCGACCCGGACATCCCGCAGGGCCGGCTATGGACCGAACCAGAAGCGCCGGTGCACAGGAGTAAGGCGGAACAGGAACTTTACGTCGACCCGGATATGCGAGCGGGTCTCGGCTCATTCCTTCCGCCGCCATCGCTTTACCCGCGCGTTGTGCTGCGTTTCGCGGGTGAAAAAGATTTGTGGATTAGCGGCATGCTGGCGGGCGGCTCGGAATTGGCGGAATCGCCGGCCATCGTCGACGTGCCGGTGGGGCGCGGGCACGTCGTTTTATTCGCGACGAATCCAATGTGGCGGCAGGAGACGCAGGGCAGCTTTATGCTGTTGCTCAACGCCGCCTTACACTTCGACCACTTGAACGCCGGGCGCAAAACAGCGGCGCCGGCAACAGGGAAAGCCGCGGCCAGCGGTGCGGCTCGAAAACCGTAGGCTAGCCTAGCCGACAGACTGGCGTCTCGCTTTCGGCACACCTGGCCGCGGCCGCGGACCTCGGCGCAAAAAGGCTGCTAAGATCGTTCTATCTCTCGAGCTTCCAGTTGAGCGCGTGGGTGCGCCTGCATGGCCGACGACGGAACTCCTTTGATTCGAGAATCGAACGGGAAGTGGCGATTGGGCTTTTGGAGCCTGATCGCCACGCAATTTCAGGGCGCGTTCAATGACAACGGTCTGAAGTTTTTTGTCATTTTCCTAGTTCTCGGAACCAACCCCAGCGACTCCCAGAAGGATCTCCTAGTTTTCTACGTTGGAAATCTGTTTGCCGTGCCGTTCCTTCTGTTTTCCATGGCCGGTGGTTATCTGGCGGACCGCTTCAGCAAAAGAAGCGTGGCTATCGCCACGAAGATCTTCGAGATTTTCGCAATGCTGTTCGCGCTCTATGCCTTCTCTAACGGCAGTACGCGCCTGGCGTTTGCCGTGATTTTTCTAGCCAGTACGCAAGCGGCCTTCTTCGGTCCAACGAAATATGGCTTGCTTCCCGAACTGCTTCCGGACGAACTGTTGTCCTGGGGCAACGGGATTCTCGAACTGACGACATTCATCGCCATTATTGCGGGGGCTGTGGCCGGACCGTTGCTGGCTCAGCAGTTTCATGGGCGGGAGCTGTACGCGGGCCTCGTCTTTGGTGCTTGCACGTTGCTCGGTCTGACGACGAGCTTCACGATTTCCCGCGTTCCTGCCGCCGACCCTTCCCGGAAATTCCGTTTCAACATCTTCGGCGATCTGATCAAACAAGTTCAGGTTGTCCGGCCAGATCGTACATTGCACCTAGCCGTCGTCGGCAATACCTACTTCTGGTTTCTCGGCGCGCTGCTGCAGTTCGTGATTGTCTTTTACGGCCGTGAAGTCTTGCACATCGACGAAACGCATGGCGGGTACTTGCAAGCGGCGCTGGCCATAGGCATCGGGCTTGGCAGCTACGCTGCAGGACTTCTCTCGGCGGGCAAGATCGAGTATGGCCTCATCCCGCTGGGCGCCATGGGCATGTCGTTTTTTGCTTTCGCCATTTCCATCCATGGATTGACGTTTCTTCAGGTGGTCCTGCTGCTGGCCGCACTCGGATTTTCTGGCGGCTTTTTTATTGTTCCCATCAACGCGTTAATTCAGCACCGGCCTGCGGAAGACAAAAAAGGCAGCGTCATCGCGTTTGCAAATTTCCTGTCTTTTATCGGAGTCATCGGCGCTTCGGCTGTCTATTCCGGGTTTACACACTATTTGCACATCGGATTGCAGTCTTTCTTCATTTGGACGGCGGTGCTGTCGCTGGCGGCCACGGCTTACGTTTTGTGGCTGCTGCCGGACTCGTTGCTGCGGCTGCTACTGTGGATGCTTACGCACACGCTTTACCGGCTCGACGTTGCGGGGCGTGAACGCGTGCCGGCGCGAGGCGGCGCTTTGCTGGTGCCCAATCATGTTTCGATGGCTGACGCCGTGCTGCTCATCGCGGCGATCGACCGTCCCGTGCGCTTCTTGATGTTCAAAGGTTCCTACGATCATCCGCTGGTAAAGCCATTCGCGAAAATATTGGGTGTGATCCCGATTTCGTCCGATCAAGGCCCGCGCGAAATGATTCATTCCTTGCGGCGCGCGACGAAGGCCCTCGAGGACGGCGAACTGGTTTGCATTTTCCCCGAGGGCCAGATGACGCGCATCGGGCAGATGATGCCGTTCCGCCGGGGCATGGAACGCATCATCAAGGGTGTGGATGTTCCGATCATTCCTGTGAATCTTGACGGCGTGTGGGGCTCGATTTTCAGTTTTGCTGGGGGGCGATTCCTGTGGAAATTCCCGCGCCATTTGCCGTATCCCGTGCGCGTGACGTTCGGCGAGCCGCTGCCTGCAAGCTCATCAGCGCAGGAGGCGCGGCAGGCCGTGCAGGATCTCGGAGCAGAAGCGTTCGAGCGGCGCAAGCGCCACATGCAGCCGTTGCCGAGGACATTTCTCTACACCGCGCGGCGCCATCCGTTTCGCTTCGCCATGGCCGATGGACAAACACCGAAGCTGACTTTTTTCGCTGTGCTTCTGAGAACGCTCTTTCTAGCGCGGCGACTGCGGAAGACCTGGCAGGGCCAGCAAATGGTCGGGATACTGCTGCCGCCTTCCGTTCCCGGGGCTCTTGTGAATTTCGCGGCGATGCTCATGGGAAAAGTGCCCGTCAATCTGAATTACACCGCTTCCAATGAAACGCTGGAATCTTGCGCAAAACAATGCAACCTGAGGACGGTCATTACGGCTCGCGCCTTTCTCGAACGCGTGCACGTGCAGCCGCCAGCGGAAACGGTTTTCCTGGAAGACCTGGCGCAGAAGCCTCGTTTCAGCGAGCGCCTGGGCGCCGCTTTGGCGTTTTTTCTTCCGGCGCGAAGCATCGAAAAATACGCCGGGGCCGAGCGCAAGACGCAACTCGAAGACATCGCCACGATTATTTTTTCGAGCGGCTCAACGGGCGAGCCCAAAGGCGTGGTGCTGACGCACTACAACGTGTCTTCGAACGTCGAGCAGCTCAATCAGGTCTTTCTGCTGCTCCCCAACGATCGCATCATGGGTATTCTTCCTTTCTTCCACTCGTTTGGGTTCACGGGCACGCTGTGCCTCCCGGCCGCGACTGGGATTGGCGTTGTGTTTCACCCGAACCCGCTCGATTCCCGCGTGATCGGCGCACTCGTCAACAAATACGCGGTGACCATGCTTCTGGCGACGCCGACTTTTCTCAATGCCTACACGCGCCGCTGCGAGCCGGAACAATTCGGCAGCTTGCGCTTTGTGATGGCCGGCGCGGAAAAGCTGCCGGATCGAATTTCCCAGGCGTTTGAGGACCGCTTTGGCCTCCGACCGCTCGAAGGCTACGGCTGCACAGAGTGTTCGCCGGCCGTGACGGTGAATACCATTGATTTTCGCGCGGCATCGTTCCGTCAAGTGGGCGCAAAGCGCGGCAGCATCGGGCATCCGTTGCCAGGGATGAGCGTGAAAATTATCGATCCCGAAACCCTACAACCTCTGCCTGTCAATCAGCCCGGACTGTTGCTGGTACGCGGACCCAACGTGATGCAGGGCTACCTGAACCAGCCAGAAAAAACGGCGGCAGTTTTGCGCAATGGCTGGTACAACACCGGCGACATCGCCATGCTCGACGAAGATGGATTCCTGCGGGTCACGGATCGGTTGAGCCGTTTCAGCAAAATCGGCGGCGAAATGGTGCCGCACATCAAGGTCGAGGACAAGCTGCACGAACTGGCCAAGTCGACCGAACAAGTGTTCGTGGTGACTGCCGTTCCCGATGAACGAAAAGGCGAACGCCTGATGGTGTTGCACACGCTTGCGGATGACAAGTTGAAAGAAACTCTGGAACTGCTTGCGAAATGTGATTTACCGGCGCTCTGGCGGCCCCGCCCGGATCAGTTTCTGCGCGTAGAAAAGTTGCCTTATCTAGGCACGGGGAAGCTTGACTTGCGAAAGGCGCGCGAACTCGCTTTGGAAGTCGCGAAACAGGTGTGAGGCTCTCCCTCGAAGCGCTGCGTGCCAAGCGGGACCTTCCCTCGAAATGACTGGCGCCCGCACCGCGCATAAGCGACGTCGTCTAGTCCGCCGGATTGTGCTGACGGCCCTGGCGCTGGGGATCTGGTTCTGGACGCAATCGCTGATCGCGCGGCGAGCCGCGCCTGCCGCAGGCGTTGGCGATGCGCTTCACACCATGACCGCCGGCCTCAATTCCTACTTCTACCATTCGCCGACCGCCGCCAACGCGCTACTTATTCTTAGTTCCGCTTTACTCGATGGACTTGGAATTTTCTTGCTAGCACGCTGGCTCTTTGGTCCGAGCGTCCGGCCGTTCCTGGGACTGGTAGTACTGCTTGGGCTGCGCCAAATCATGGAAGCCATCTGCGCGCTCCCGGCGCCTCCGAACATGATCTGGCACTACCCCGGATTCCCCTCGGCACTGGTCACCTACAACGTGGGCAACGATTTTTTCTTTTCCGGACACACCGCCATCGCGGTGTTTGGCGGAATCGAACTAGCGCGGCTCGGCCGGCGCTGGCTCACAATGGTGGCTGTAGGCATCGTTCTCTTCGAGATGGCCACCGTGCTCATCCTGCGCGCGCATTACACCATGGACGTCTTTACCGGGATCCTCGCGGCACTTTCTGTTGCGCGGTTTTCGACTGTGGTTTCGCCGCTCATCGACGCCTGGTTGGTTCCCGCCGAGTAAGTTCCACGACCATCAAGCGTGGGGTGGAAAGATCGCGCTTGACAGGTAAGCATTCACTTACCTATTCTGTCTTCCATGAAACGGTCGCGGCCGGCTTCTCCTGGTGACGTATTCGCCGCTGTCGACGATCCCACGCGCCGGGGCGTACTCGATCTCCTCAGCCGAGGCGAACTTCCCGTGCGCCGCATTGCCGCGCCCTTTGCCATGACTCGGCCAGCCATCTCTCAACATTTGCGCATTCTTCTCCGGGCGCGGCTCGTGCAAGTTCGCCGCGAAGGACGCGATCGCTACTACCGCCTCGACGCCAAGCCGCTTCGCCAAATCCACGACTGGGTCGGCCACTACGAGCGCTTCTGGCGAGGGAAGCTCACCGCTCTAGGCAAATTCCTTGATGAGGGAGCGAAGAAAGAGACCCCGTCATGAACCGTGATCTTATGTTTGAAGTCATTTATAGGCATGCGCCGGAGAAAGTCTGGCGAGCGCTGACCGATCCGCAAGCCATCGCCCAGTGGCTGATGAAGAACGATTTCCAACCGCGCGAGGGACATAAATTCCAATTTCGCGTCGAGCCGAAACCGCGCGGGTGGACCGGGATTGTGGACTGCGAAGTCCTCGAAGCCGACCCGCCGCGCAGGCTTGTCTATTCCTGGTGCGGCAGCGGACTCCATACAACTGTCGCTTGGACGCTCGAGCCCGTCGCGGAAGGAACAAAAGTCCGCCTCGAACATAAGGGCTTCCGCGGAATGCGCGGCTGGATGGTCAGCCGGATGCTCGGCAAGGGCTGGAGTTCGAAGATTCTCACGAAAAACATTCCCGCGTTGCTCGAGCGCTGGAGTGGCGATGGACCCGTTCCCGACGTCCCGGAAGCGCAGTGCACCACGCATAAATGAAAAAAAAGGAGACTCCATGAGTATTCGCTTAGGTAATGTGAACATTCTGGTTCGCGATTATGACGAAGCGCTGAAGTTCTACACGGAAGTCCTGGGATTCGAGAAACGCTCGGATCAAAAGTTTGGCCCTGGCGCACGATGGGTCACCGTAGCCGCGCCCGGCCAGGACGTGCAGATTATTTTGCAAAAACCCGAGCCGTCCATGCATGGCGAGGAGGCAGCGCGTAAAATGACCGAGCGCATCGGCCAAAATCCGACATGGGTTCTCGCGACCGATGATTGCCTCAAGACATACGAGCTGTATTCTTCGCGCGGCGTGAAGTTCGCCGAGCCACCGAAAGAAATGCCCTGGGGCATGCAGGCGATCTTCAAAGACCTGTACGGGAATTCCTACGCCCTGGTACAGAGCCAGGTGGCGTCGGCGAGCCGGTAAATTCTGCGGGGGGGTCTGGGGTCATTCATATCGCAGCGCGACCATGGGATCGACTCGCATGGCGCGCCGCGCGGGGATGTAGCATGCCGTAAGCGCCACGATCGTGAGAAGGATGGCCACGATGGTAAACGTCAGCGCATCGGTGGCGCTCACCCCGAACAGCAGGCTGGCCATGAGTTGCGTCAATCCAAAAGCACCCGCGAGGCCGATGGCCACGCCCATCCCAACCATCTTCATCCCTGTCCCCAGGACCAAGCGCAGGACATCGGTTCTCTTTGCGCCCAAGGCTACCCGGACGCCGATCTCCTGCGTCCTCTGCTGGACGACGTAGGAAATGACACCGTAAATCCCGCTCGACGCAAGGCCCAGCGCCAGCGCAGCGAAGGCCCCCAGCAGGATCAGCGAAACCTGCTGGGTTGCGAGCGAGTCGGAAATAATCGAGTCCATCGTTTGCGTACCGGACATGACATGCTCGCTGCTGATGCGCTTGATGGCTGCCCGCATCGATTCGCCGACGGCCGGCGTCTTCGGATCGTACCGCACCATGACGCCGGTCCCGTTCCAGGAAAGGGCCATGGCTTCATCGGGAAGCTGCATGTACGGAAAATAGAGCTGCGCGTGCAGTTTCTCCTTGTCGTCAGAATCCAGACCCCACTGTTTTACGTGCCCAACCACGCCGACAATCTCCGCGCGCCCCCCTTTGTTCGTCAAGAAAATGTGCTGTCCGATGGGATCCTTGTCGCCGAAGTACTGTTTTCGGAACGAATCGTCGATCACCACGACACGGGAGGAGTTTTCATTGTCCTGCGCGGTAAAAAATCTCCCGCGCTCGAGCGGCGTGCGCATTACATTCAAGTAACTCTCTTCCACCACGTAGCTGAGCGCCATGTTCATTTCGTTTTCGCTTGTGGGTTTTGGCTGGCCTTCAATCCAGAAGAGATCTTCGTCATCACTGAGGATCGGCGTCGCCGCCCAGGAGAGCGAAACGGACTGAACTCCAGGAACCGCCGCCAGCTCCTGGTCGACACGCCTCAAAGCGGCGCGAATGGCGGCGGGATCTGCCATGTTCATCGAGGGAGGGAGCGCAACGCCAAAGGTCAGTAGATTATGCGAATCGAAGCCCGGATTCACATTCCAAAGCGCACTGAGGCTGCGGATCATCAATCCCGCGGCGATGAGCAGCACCAGCGCCATGGCCATTTCCACTACCACAAAGACGCCCTGCGCACGATGACGCGAGCCGCTGCCGCCTCGCCCACCTTCTTTGAGGGTATCGTGCAAGTTGGGGCGCGCCGATTTAAGCGCCGGCCCCAGCCCGAAAAAGATTCCGCACCCGAGCGTTATCAAGAGCGTAAAAAGCAGCACGCGCGCATCCAGCCCGATCTCCGCCGCGCGCGGGAGAGTCACGGGCAACTGAGCGATGGCCACCTTCGTGCCCCATCCTGCCAACAGCAAGCCAATCGTTCCTCCCGTCGAAGCCAGCAGCAGGCTCTCCGTGAGCAGCTGGCGAAGCAGTCTGGCCTGGCTTGCGCCCATAGCGGTGCGGATCGCGAATTCGCGGGTGCGCACCGACGAGCGGGCCAGCATCAAATTGGCCACATTGACGCAAGCGATTAAAAGCACAAAGCCGACGGCGGCCAGCAAAACAAGCAGAAATACTTGCAAATCCTTGACCATCGTCTGTTTCAAGGAAAAGACTCCGGCTCCGATGCCCTTGTCCGTATCGGGGTATACGGCGGCGAGTCCCTCGGTTACTGCCTGCATATCAGCGCGCGCTTGCTCAATGGTGACACCAGGCTTCAGGCGACCGATACCATGAAAACCTAGGCCGGCGCCTCGTTTCGGCAATAGCGGGTTTCCCCATTGCCCGATGGGCACATAAACATCAATGTCGTGGAAACCACCTAGCGAAAGTTCAAAACTTGCCGGGACTACGCCCACGATGGTGTAAGCCTGGCCGTCAAGGGTCAGGCTCTTTCCCAAGATTTCGGGCGAGGAAGCAAACTTCCGTTTCCAGAGACCACCGCTGATCATGGCGATCGGAGCGGCGCCAATGGCGTCTTCTCCAGGAGCAAACGAGCGGCCTATAGCAGGATTGACGCCGAGCACAGCAAAAAAATTCGAAGAGATGAGCCTCCCGCGCAGCTGCTCAGCGTCACCAAGCCCAGTGAGGTTGTAGGAGTAGCCGCGAGATAGGCCCATACTCGTGAAAGTCTGATTGTTTTTCTGCCAGTCCAGAAAGTTCGGGAAGGAGATGGAGCCGGTCGCAAAATTCTGTTTGCTTTCCGCCAGCCAGACGAGCTGCT
>Ga0210388_10003514_pt1 | contig 12275 bp, 10 predicted proteins | sample IncBWC19OmetaG_FD_155485 | JGI IMG/M metagenome (GOLD analysis project Ga0210388, IMG submission 155485) | Forest soil microbial communities from Barre Woods Harvard Forest LTER site, Petersham, Massachusetts, United States - Inc-BW-C-19-O ... | reverse complement strand
GTAGGCAGGCAGACCGACCTCGACCAAGAAAGACTTGGAAGGCTCGGGAATCGCAACGTCGCGGAGACATTGCACTGGCCAGCGCCTAAGATCGCTAGCGCTCCAAGACTTGACGATATCGCCTGGCTTCATGGTCGTTCCGTTGCATTCGTTGCGGTCGCGGCCCTAATCATAGATTGTCCGTCCATTGGCGTAAAATCCCCTTGCGCTCATTGACGTGGTCTCCGATTTCAGGGGTCAAAACGTGTAATCGCCTGATTTCAACAGTTATCAACTGCAAGAGCGTTCAGAGATCGCGTTCCCAAGGCAGAGCCAGCGAACAATACACCGGCGTAACAGGGGGCTGCTTCATGATAGTTGCTCGCTCCACAGAAATTCTGATGCTTGTTTTTCCCATCGCACTTGCGGTTTGTGCCTATCTGATTGCGTGGCGCGGAAAGCGCCAGTCAATTCGGAAGCTTGGATCAATCGTGGTGGCTTGCCTAGCTGCATTTTTCGGATGGATTGGAACTTGTTGGTATGCGATCCCCGCCCTCAGCGACTTCCATAGAGCCCTTGTTCCATTGAGCAGCGCGATCCCCTGGAACGTAATCATATGGGGAATCTGTATTGGCGCATGGGTGATTGCGGGTCGATGTGCTTGCTTCGCATTGCGTAAGAATCGGTCGAGTTCATCCCCCTAGTTGTCGTTAAATCGCCATAGCACTCTTTAACCTCAGCTGAGGCGGGTCGAATCTAATCTCCCGATTTAACGAACTGACCAAACCTCCTGCCTCGCCCTCATTTATCATGCTTCGTGATGGAATGCTGCCGTGGCGGGGGCACGGCCGAACCGAATCGCGGTAAGGGGGAATCTGCGGTATGGGGATGAGTGACCCAGAGGCTCGAAAAAAGCTGTCTGACGCCAGATGGCTTCTGTTCAAGCATCAGTCTGAAAAACAGGACTGGCCGGCGTGGAAGCGACTCGTCCATCGCTTCCAGCGCTGTCCGATTTGCAAACCTGAGAAGCTGAAACGCAATGAAACATTGCCTTAGGACGTCGGCGGAGTTTTTATTGGCATCGCCGTTAGCGAAAGTTGACGCCTTACGGCATCTTGGGCGCGGGAGAACGCTGACACGCACCAGCCGCCCTTGGATCAACCAAGGCTGATAGTTGTTGATTCACAGTTTTTAAGTTTTTAACCGTCTGCGCTACCATCGGGATCGCAATCAGAAGGGAGCTACGATGCGCTGGTACCACTACGTGGCCTATTTTTTCGGGGGCGCATTCCTGGCGAACGCCCTGCCCCATCTCGGCAACGGGATCTCCGGGCACGCCTTCCAGAGTCCATTTGCATCACCGCCCGGAGTAGGCTTGTCCTCCGCGACGGTCAATGTTTGGTGGGGTATCTTCAACCTCGTCGTCGGCTACCTGCTCGTTTTTCGTGTGGGCAGCTTCGATCTGCGCAAGACCCAGCACGTTCTCGTCCTCGGAGCAGGCATCCTCGTCCTGTCGCTCCTGGACGCCCACGCCTTCGCCCGCCTCCACGGCGGCCAGTGACGCTGTCTTTCTACTGAGACCAAACACGGACAGTTCGGGCTAAGTCCGCAATTACGGTCAAATCCCGCAGCAAAGGCTTCTTCGTGTACCGTTTTTGTAACCGAGCCCAGCCAGACGTTATCTTTTATTCGAGGGTATGTAACCATGACCGACTGGTTCGCGCGCCCCATCTTGAACGTAAGGGATGTTGATGCCTCACTCCGCTTTTACGTGGACCGCCTTGGCTTCACCAGTCCCTGGCGCTATGACGAGGACGGCAAGGCATACGTCGCACAAGTTGACCGGCAGGGCTGCTCGCTCATCCTGTCCCTAAGGTGGACAGATAAGATTGGCAAGGCGCTGATCTTTGTTTCGCTGAACGTCGAGCCCCCGACATTCGAAGCCGCGACCGCCGCCTTGGACGCGCTGCGCGCGGAACTCGAGGCCAAGGGCGTTCCGGTCAAGGATGGTTCTTGGGGCTACCGTCTCCTGGTGGTCGACGATCCCGACGGCAATCAACTCCTCTTCAACTATCCGAACGAGACTGCCTCAGGCAAGACGGCTGAAGACGGAGCATAATCCGCGCCGCGCCACCGCAGTGCGAGAAACCAGGCTGACAAAGCAGAGACGTTCGAAAATCGTCTGGCAGCGCTTTCGCCTGCCCATCACAATGTGGCGCTGAAATGCTCCCACTGTTGCTTCTGCTGCGCCATGAACACTATGAAGTCCGCGTTCTTTCGCAGGTTATCCAACTGAGCGTCGCCTTCGAATAGCGGATAATTCGGGAAGCCCTCGTCGGCGGTCACTCGCAACCATTTCAGCGCTTTCTCCGGTTCGTTCATCACCGCGTAAGCAGAAGCAATGTTGTAAGAGGTGTGATGAAAGTGAGCGTAACCACGTCCGATTTCGATGGCATGCTGGATCGCGGCTTCCGCTTCGCTTTTCTTGCCAGCCTTGGCCAGCATCATGGCTTTTACGCTGGTCACCAGCCCGCCCTCGTCCTTCGGATAGTCTTTAAAAAACTGCGCAATGATCGCCGAGGCTTCCGCGTTCCTGCCCAGCCGGAATAAAGCCGTGGACGTATACGATGCCAAAAGCGATGGGCTCTTTTCGAGCGGCGTCGTGTTGAAGATTTGAAAGGCTTCCTCGTACTGACCCCGGCACATATCGATGACGCCGAGGCGGTAGCGCGCCAGACTGTTGCCCGGATTGATCGCCAACGCTTTTTGAATCTCTTGCCAGCCCTTGTCGAGCAGGCCGATATGCAGGTAGATAAATCCTAATTGGTGGTGCGCTTCAGCCAGATTGGGATCCAATTGCAATGCGCGCCGGTAAGCCTGAACCGCTTGTTCGTGCGGGAAGCGCTTGTACGGTGTCCACAGAATCAGGCCGCGAGCAAAATAGCCCTCGGCCAGATTGGGGTCCAGCGCGAGCGCTTTTTCCACATCCACTTCAGCTTCCTCATTCAACTGCTTCTTCTCTGACAGGGGCGCAAAAAAGCGCACTCGGATGCTGTAGGCCCGCGAAAGCTCGGCGTAGGCGGCCGCAAAGTTTGGGTCCAGTGCGAGCGCCTGCCGGAATAGTTGGATGGCCTCTTGATTGTCCGCAGGATTCTCGCTACTGACCTTCACCATCCCGCGCATGTAGGCGTCATAGCCCGGGGACCTAGAGGACGCGTTGCTGGAGCTGACGGCTGCGCCGGAGGACGCGGCATGCTTCCCGCCTCGTGAAACATAGGCGTACACGCCTGCCGCCAGCGCCAGGACGATGGCCGCCGCGATCAACTCCAAATCACGCTTTGAAAACCGAGACCGGCTGCCGTTGTTTTTAGACTCACGATCCAAGGGAATCGCATTCGGGGGAGTCGCGTTTCCAGGAATCACCGGCTCTGGTTTTACAACTGCACCGCCGGCTGCTGGGGTACGCTGTCCACTCTCACATTCGCTGCGGATCTGGCGCAGGTCAGGAAGCAAGTCTCCCATCGTCTGGTAGCGCATCGCCGGATTTTTCTGCAGGCATTTCCGTATCAGATCTTCTTCGGCAATACCGCTGTAGGAAAGGCTGGAGCGGCTGATCGGCGGAGGTTCTGCGGTCAGGATTGCCGAGATTACTTCGGCCGAACTCTTTGCATCGAAAGGCCGCCGCCCACTCAACAACTCATAAAGCACAATCCCGAAGCTGAAGATGTCGCTCCGGCCATCCAACTCTTCGCAACGCACCTGCTCCGGCGACATATAGGGCAAGGTGCCCACCAGCATTCCCGGAACACTCAACATACTGGCTGTGTCCGCGCCGATCATGCTCGAATCGGTCATCACTTTGGCCAGGCCGAAGTCCAGCACCTTCACCTGGTTGCGCGCGGTGAGCATAATATTTTCGGGCTTGATGTCGCGATGGATGATGCCATGCGCGTGCGCTTCGTTCAGGGCATCAGCGACCTGCACGGCGATGGCGAGCGCCTCCAGCACATCCGGCAGATGGCGCTTGATTCTCGCAGCCAGGGTCTCGCCTTCAACATACTGAAGGACGATGAAGCTGGTATCGCCCTGTTGCCCAACCTCATAGATCGCGCAAATATTCGGATGATCGAGAGTGGCTGCGGTTTTTGCCTCCCGCAGCAGGCGCTGCTTCGCACGCTCATCGGTGGCGACTTCGCGGGGCAGGAATTTGATCGCGACTTTCCGGCCAAGCTGCTCGTCCTCGGCCAGAAAGACCTCGCCCATGCCGCCGCGCCCCAGTTTCTCCAGGATGCGATAGTGCGAGATGGTCTGCCCAATCACTGTGGCGAAATCTTATGTCTGCCAAACCGGCAAGTCAATGAAGCCCGCGGTATTTGGCATTTTCGGCGAGAGATTGTTGGCAACAATTGTTGCGGGCAGGTTTTGGGAAGGGCACGGCTTCAGTCGTGCCGCTGAGTCACGCGAGAGTGGCCGCTCTTTAGCCCCGAGGTTCGCCCTCTGCCCCAAAATGACCTTCTCGGCAGCATGCTACGCGGTCGCAGGAATCGACGGCCGAAATAGTCTGCGAACTCCCCAAACAATCAGCGCGATCACGCCTCCCAGAAAAATCATTGGGAGTAGGAAAATCAGAAAAATCCAGCCCGGCCCGCCCAGTATGGTCACCTCTCCGCCCACACTCGCGGCAGGATCGCGGTGCATCCGTCCCCCGAACACCGTGACGTCGCCGGACACTTTTACATCTGGTTCCAGCCGGATGCCGCCGCCGAAGACCGTAGCATCGCCGTTCACCTGTCCCTGATCTTCAATTGAGATGCTGCCGCCAAAAGCGCCGGCGACATGTCCGCGCACCCGGATGCTGCATCCGAAGCAAGTCGCGTCGTTGACTTCTTCACCCGGCCCAATGTTGATGTTGTTTCCGACGTGGGTACGATCGTGTCCTTCATCGGCAAACGCGGTAGTCGACAGGCCGGCGCAAAGCAGCAGCGATCCTAACAGCAGACTGAACCAACGTAGGGTGTGACTCATGAAGACCCCCCGAACTGGACACAGATCAATGAATACGAAGATCAACGATTAACCTGGTTTAAGGAAAGGATTATGGCACAGAAAAACCACCGGAGTGGCTCAACTTGAACTTCTTAGCGAACTTTGCGGTTAAGATCTCTAGACCTTCTGTCGAAAGAGCCTTCAGCACCGATCTCCCTCCCGAAAACCAGAATAATCTGCTGCATCGATCAGCCATTCTTTATAATAAAAAGTTTTCTGAATCACGGCGTGAAACACTCATAGCGGAGGTTGTGCATGGCAGGCTCTTATAACGGCGTAGTAATACCGGCGGACGGAAAGAAAATCGGCTACGCGAACGGCAAGTACGACGTCCCCAACAATCCCATCGTTCCCTTCATCGAGGGTGACGGCACGGGGCGCGACATCTGGAAGGCCTCGCTCCGCGTCTTCAACGCCGCGGTCGAGAAGGCCTACAAAGGCAAGCGGCGCGTGGCTTGGTACGAAGTATTTGCCGGAGAAAAGGCCAAGGCCAAATTCGACACCTGGCTGCCCGATGACACCGTCGAGGCCGTCCGCGAATTTCGCGTCGCCATCAAGGGCCCGCTCACCACGCCCGTAGGCGGCGGCATTCGCTCGCTCAACGTGGCCCTGCGCCAGATTCTCGATCTCTATTCCTGCGTGCGTCCGGTTAAGTACTACAAAGGCGTGCCCTCGCCCGTGAAGCATCCTGAGCGCATGAACGTGGTCATCTTCCGCGAGAACACCGAAGACGTTTATGCGGGCGTCGAATGGGAGCAGGGAACTGCGGAGTGCGCCAGGCTGATCGAGTTTCTGAACAAAGACATGCTCAAGGGCGGCAAGAAACAGATCCGCCTCGATTCCGGCGTCGGCATCAAGCCGATCTCCATCACCGGAACCAAGCGCCTGGTGCGCATGGCGATTCAACACGCGATTGAGAACGGACTCAAGTCGGTCACTCTGGTGCACAAAGGCAACATCCAGAAATTTACCGAGGGCGCGTTCCGCAAGTGGGGATACGAAGTTGCCGTCGACGAATTCCGCGACAAAGTCGTGACCGAGCGCGAGAGCTGGATTCTCGGCAACAAAGATTCTAACCCGAATGTCACCGTCGCCGAGAACGCCGACCTGATCGAGCCGGGAATGGAATTTGCCCCACCGGCCTTCCGCGTCGCAGTCGAAAAAGAAGTGAAAGAAGTGCTCGACGCCATTGGCGCCTCCCACGGCAACGGCGCGTGGAAAAAGAAAATCATGGTCAACGACCGCATCGCCGATTCAATCTTTCAGCAGATCGTAACCCGCCCTGAAGAATATTCCGTGCTGGCGACGCCAAATCTGAACGGAGACTATATCTCCGACGCTGCCGCGGCCCAGGTCGGCGGCCTCGGCATCGCTCCCGGCGCCAACATCGGCGACGGCTACGCCATCTTCGAAGCCACCCACGGCACCGCGCCGAAGTATGCCGACAAGGACGTTATCAATCCCGGCTCCGTGATCCTGTCTGGCGTCATGATGTTTCGCCATCTCGGCTGGAACGAAGCCGCCGACCTGATCGAACAAAGCATGGAGCGCACCATCGAACAAAAGAAAGTAACCTACGACTTCGAACGCCTGATGCCCGGCGCCACCAAAGTCAAAACCAGCGAATTCGCCGCATCGATGATCGAAAACATGGACGCAGGCGTGCTGGCATAGCAAAGAAAATTCCGCCACGGATTGCACCGATCAAACGGATAAGACAAATCAATGATGGTTTATCCGTACCAATCCGCGAAAATCCGTGGCTATAAGGGGTAACCATGCGAAAGAAAGTAACGATTGTAGGTTCCGGCAACGTAGGCGCCACCGCCGCTCACTGGATTGCTTCCAAAGAACTCGCCGATGTCGTCCTCATCGACATCATCGAGGGCGTGCCCCAGGGCAAGGGACTCGACTTGCTCGAGGCCATGCCCATCGAGAAGCGCGACTCTTATGTCAGCGGCACCAACGATTACAAAGACACGGCGAACTCCGACATCGTCGTCATCACCGCCGGCATCCCGCGCAAGCCTGGCATGAGCCGCGACGATTTGCTCAACACGAATTACGGCATCATGAAAGCGGTGGTCGGCGAGGTGGTGAAGAATTCGCCGAACTGCATCCTGATCATCGTCTCCAACCCGCTGGACGCCATGGCGCAAGCAGCCTACAAGCTGAGCGGATTCCCCCGCGAGCGCGTCATCGGGATGGCCGGCGTGCTTGACTCCGCCCGCTTCCGCGCCTTCATCGCCGACGAACTAAAAGTCAGCGTCGAGAACGTCACTGCCTTCGTCCTCGGCGGCCACGGCGACACTATGGTTCCGCTCCCGCGCTATTCCACGGTCGCCGGCATCCCCATCACTGAATTGATCGAGAAGACAAAGCTTGAGGCGCTGGTCCAGCGCACCCGCGACGGCGGGGCCGAAATCGTGAAGTATCTGAAAACCGGATCGGCCTACTACGCCCCGTCTGCCGCCGCCACCGAAATGGTCGAGGCCATCCTCAAAGACAAAAAGAAAATTCTCCCCTGCGCCGCCTACCTGCAGGGCGAATACGGTATCACCGGACTCTACGTCGGCGTCCCGGTAAAATTGGGCGCGAAGGGAATCGAACAGATCATCGAAATCAAGCTGACCGCGGAAGAGAAAGCGGGACTAGACAAGAGCGCCGCGGCGGTGAAGGAGTTGTGCGGAGTGATCGGGGTGTAGGCATGCCGAAGGTTCTGCTGTGTCGCGCCTCCGATGAGCTGCACACGCGACTGATGCCGGAGCTTGCCAGGGCGGGTTATGAGGTTTCATCACCACAGAACGCGGATGTTCAGACTGTTCTTCAGCAAGAGCCCGATCTCATCCTGCTTCAAACTGATGTCACGACCCTGGACTGCTGTGGCCTGATCGTTCAGCTCAAAGGCAATGAGGCATCAGCTCTCGTAAAGATAATCCTGCTGGCGCACGGTGGGCCTTTGGAGCGCAGCCGTGCTCTCGATCTCGGCGCAGATGACGTTCTAAGCATCCCCTTTGAGTCCACTGAACTTTTCGCGCGTATTCGGGCACAGCTCCGCGAGAAGGCACCTGACGACCGCTTGCGTTCTGAAGTGCGGGACGCCAGGAGAAAAGAGCAGGAAGCTGAAGCGGCGCTGGCTGCGATTGTTACCCAAAAAGAGAGCGGAAAGAAACGGTGGTGGGCCCTTTGGATCGTGATCGTCTTGTCTGTTGTCGGAGCGGGTATTGCTGTCCGAAATGCGCAGGTAAGCAGTAAGTCGAACGCCAGACTCGCCATTCAGGTGGAAAAACTTCATTCCGAGATACTGAGTGAACGCCAGTTGCTGGAGCGTGTACAAAAAACCCGTGAGGCCAACGGCCAGGATCTGACGGATTCGGTAAAAAAGCAGCTCGATGAACTCCGCTCCGACAGCTCTGATTTGCGAAGCCGAATCTCCGCGTCATCCGGCGCCACGCTCTCCGATCTGGATAGTCGCCTGAAAGAGACGAATTCACGCATCGGAAAACTCGAAAGTGAGTCCCGCGTCGCGCAACAGATTGTCCGGGACTACTCCAACAGCGTGTGTCTCATTTATGCAGTTCTTGGTTTTTACGATAAGAAAAGCGGGGCACCACTGAGGTTTGCCGGAGTTGACGCGAATGGCGACCCGCTGGTCGATGAAAGTGGAAATCCGCTCGTGGGGACGGATGGCACTGGACGGCCCGTCCACGCCCACGTTTTTGGCACTGGCTTTCTCGTTGATTCCGCTGGACACATCCTGACCAACCATCATGTCCTTGAGCCATGGTGGCACAATGCCGAGTTGATTCCCGTGCCAGGCGATGCGTTTGAGGCCACGGTACTATCTCTTCATGCGTATTTTCCAGGCAGCGATGCGCCCTTGCCAATGCGCGTTGAAAGTTTGGGCGAAGACGTTGACCTTGGTCTCGCGTCAGTAAAGTTGGCCGGCAATTATCCGAAGCCAGTCCCGCTTGAGAGGCAACAGGGCGCAGCTTCCGGAAGCGCGATCGTCCTGATCGGGTATCCGACCGCCCTGGAGGGCATACTTGCCCGGGTCGACGAGCCGATGCTCAAAGAAATCGCACAGGTTTCTGGACGCAGCACGGAAGACCTCATCCAGGAGTTGGCACAAAGAAAGCTGATCCGTCCGTTGGCGACGCAGGGTCACCTCGGCGTTGTCGCACCGGACCGACTGGTGTATGACGCACAGACCACCTCGGGCGGATCGGGAGGTCCCGTTTTCAACAGTGATGGCAAAGTCATCGGAGTGAATTTTGCCATCCTTACCAGCTTTTCTGGCTCAAACTTTGCCGTGCCAATCTCGCATGCCCTGAAGATGCTCGAAACACCTAAAGCCGCGAAGGCGGGCAGGTGATTAGTTTCCAAGCCAGTCTTCGCAGCCCGCGTCGTACCTCAATTTGGCGTGATGTCGCAGGCCAGGTCAGTAGGGAACTGGTTGATTATACCTTCTCGATCGTCACCTTCTTCAGCAGCACATCCTTGTTTGGCTTGTTCTGCCGGTTCTGCGGAACGCCGGTGATCTTCACCGCGATATCCTGCCCCTCGACTACTTCGCCAAAAATCGTATGCTTGCCGGTCAGCCACGTCGTCGGAACTGTGGTGATGAAGAACTGCGAACCGTTCGTGTTCGGTCCAGCGTTGGCCATGGCCAGTTTGCCCGGCTTGTCGAACTTGTGCGGCGATCCCTTGGTCTCATCTTCGAATTGATAGCCCGGCCCGCCCATGCCCGTACCCTGCGGGTCTCCGCCCTGAATCATGAAGTCGGGAATCACGCGATGAAAAATTGTGCCGTCATAAAGCCGGTCGTTCGATTTCTTTCCCGTGCTCGGATGTTTCCATTCGCGCTTGCCCTCGGCAAGTTCGACAAAGTTGGCGACCGTCTTGGGTGCGTCTTTTTCAAACAGACGGCAGACAATGTTTCCTTCACTGGTTTCAAACGTGGCGTAGAGTCCTGGTTGGCGGCTCATAAGATTCCTTTCCAATAAATTAGTCGTAAGTCGTTACTCGTCTGGCAAAAAATGCTCATGTGGGGGCAGCCGCCTTCGGCTGTCCGACCTGCGCCGCTTTGGATGAACAAGGCGCGGGCGGCCCCTAGTTCGAACTCGCCGGAGCCTTGGGCGCAGTCGCGGCCGGTTTTTTCACCGTCGTTCCTGCTCCCGGCTTCGGAGACCCTCCCGTACTCCGCACAATGCTGATGTGGATAATCTTCACCGGACGAAACGGTTTGTGATCGGTCGCAGGATCGGTCGCCATGCGCGCGATCTGCTTCACCAGCAGCACCGTCGGCTCGTCGCACTGCCCAAAAATCGTGTAGCCGCCGTTCAGATGCGGCGTCGGCACTTCAGTGATGAAGAACTGCGAGCTGTTGGTGTTGGGACCGGCATTGGCATAGGCCAATCTCCCCGGCTTGTCGAACAACAAATCCGGTGAAACTTCGTTCTTGAAAACCGGCACCGGATCGGCCGCCCCGGCCATGCCTCCCGCCGGATCGCCGCCCTGAACCATGAACTCAGGAATCACGCGGTGAAAAATCGTCCCATCGTAAAGCGGCACGCCATGTTTGGTGGCGCCGCTGATCGGATTCTTCCAGTCCTTGGTGCCGCTCGCCAGCCCGATGAAATTCTCCACTCCAACCGGCGCCTTATCCGGAAACAGCGTGCAAGTCATCTTTCCCACCGTGGTGTTGATGATCGCCGTCGGCTTCGACGGTCCAGCCGCCGTGCTGGGCTTTGCGGCCGTGCTGGGTTTCGTCACCGGCGCGGCTTGAGTGCTCGGGCTCGACTGCGCCCACACGGTCGACGCTGCGATCAGAACCAGCAGCGCTATTTTCATACGCATGAATGCTCCTTGAAAACGGGAGTAAGCAACAGATCTAAGCGCAACGTTGCATTGTACGACAGTGGCGGCCATCGTTTCGCCACACCAACTCAATGCCACCCGCCGGAGTTCTTCATCGCAAGCAGAATCAGCCTGCATGCGGCGGCCTCATCGGTTGCTTTCGCGTCCACGAACGCATCCGGCCACGGTGCGTCGGACGCTTTCATCTTGTATCGCACTCGATAGCCCCCGCAAGGATCGGCCATTATCTGCACCAACCAGGGCGAGAATTGTTCCTGGGTAGCCACCAGCCAGAGATCAGTATGAGAGGTCAGCCCCCATACCTGGTAGTCGGCGCATTCGTCGGAAAGCATTTTCAGCAGCGGCAGCATGTGCTTGGCGTAAATGCTCGCGACACCATCTGATGCGGCCAACTCCTCGTACGAGGTTTCGAGACTTTCCCCGGACTGGCAAGTTGCTCGTTGAATTGGCATGCGCAGATTCTGGGATTGTACGACAGCACCGGCCGTCGTTTCGTTGGGACGTTCCTTCGCGACGTTTCGTCGCGATGAAGCCGGGAGCAGCGCTCGTTAGTTCGAAGCCTTGCTCGCCGCTGCCATGGCCTGCATCTCGCGGCCCACATGTTCCACTTCGCCAAACACACGCAGCAGGTTCCCGCCCAGAATTTTCTTGATGTCAGCCTCGCTATAGCCCCGGTCGAGCAGCGCCTGCGTAATCTTCGGCAGATCGGCGGCCGAATCTATGCCTTGCGGCGTGGCGCCGCTAACGCCATCGAAGTCCGATCCCAGTCCCACGTGATCGACACCGGCAATCTTCGCGATGTGGTCAATGTGGTCGATCAGCGACTTCAGGGGTGGGCGCGGAATCTTCGCCATCCACTCGCGCTCGATGCGGTCGAGTTCGATGTAGTTGACGGGCTTGCCGTCCGCCTTGCTTTTGTCGATGAATTGCTGGCGGGCGGCGGCCAAGTCTTTCGATTGCGCTTCGGCCGCTTTGCGAAAGTCCTCATCGATGAAAGCGTTGAAGAAGTTCACCTGCACGACGCCGCCGTTCTTTGCCACTGCCCGCAGCATGTCGTCGGTCATGTCGCGCGGAGCATTCACCAACGCCCGCGCCGACGAATGTGACGCGATCACCGGAGCCTTTGTCGTAGCGATCGTGTCGTAGAACGTTTTGTCCGCCACATGCGAAATGTCCACCATCATGCCCAGCCGGTTCATCTCCAGCACCACCTGCTTGCCGAAATCGGTCAGCCCGTTGTGGTGCTCAACCTTGGCATCGTCAATATCCCCCGACGAGTCCGCCCATTCATTCGTGTTCGACCACGACAGCGTCATGTAGCGCACGCCCAGACGGTAGTAGTCGCGCAGCAGGTGGATGTCGTTTTCGAT
>Ga0210388_10003513_pt1 | contig 12275 bp, 7 predicted proteins | sample IncBWC19OmetaG_FD_155485 | JGI IMG/M metagenome (GOLD analysis project Ga0210388, IMG submission 155485) | Forest soil microbial communities from Barre Woods Harvard Forest LTER site, Petersham, Massachusetts, United States - Inc-BW-C-19-O ... | reverse complement strand
CCCGTTACCACGCTCCAAGCCGGCCATCGGGATGCCCCCATTGTGTCGCTCGATCAAAAAGCGAACGTCACCGACTTTTTTGCATTCGTCAGCTACGACGACCCCACCAAAGTTACATTCCTCATGAATGTCGATCCGTTCCTCGAACCCGGCAACGGACCGAACTATTTCCCGTTCGACCCCGGCATCCAGTACACCATCAACATCGACAACAACAATGACGCGCTGGCGGACATCAGCTTCCAAATCCAGTTCACCACCACCATTAAGGCCCCGGCCAACCCTCTCGCATTCCTCGGCGCCGGCCAGGGCATCATCGCCCCCGCCAACTCGCCCGCACCCGTGGCGCCAGGAACGCCAATTGTTCCACCTGCGATTACTTCGTTGAGTGGAGCGGGCGCGGCAGGGCTCAGCCTCAGCCAGACCTATACAGTCACCATGGTGAAGGGTGGCGTTTCCACCCCCTTGACGAATCAAGCGACCGGTCCTCTGTACGCCGTTCCCACCAACGTGGGCCCTCGCACCATGCCCAACTACCCGGCTCTCGCCGCACAAGGAATTTACACCTTGAGTGATGGCATTAAGGTATTTGCCGGAACCGCGGACGATCCATTTTTCAGCGATCTGGGCGGCCAGTTCGACACTTTCAATTTCCGGACGGGCGCCGGCGGCGGCGTCCTGAGTGCGGCGGCGGATGCGGACGATCACACCAATACGGCGTCCGATTACGTTTCGGGCTACAACGTCAATACCATTGCCATTGAAGTCCCCATCACCATGTTGACCAAGACCGGCACCCTGCTTCCGGCAACCAGTACCAATGCGACCATCGGCGCCTGGGCCACCACCGCGCGCCAGCGCACTCTGGTTCTGCGTGCGCCACTGCCCCCGGTAGCCAGCGGAAGCTTCTCGCAGATCCATCGCATGGGAAATCCTCTCATCGACGATCTGATAATCGGCACGGGTTCGAAAGATTTCTGGAGCATGAGCCAACCGGTGAACGACTCTCAGTTTGCTTCCTCCTATTTGGATCCGCTATTGGCCCGGCTCTTCAATTCAATCTATGGAATCGCTATCCCAACGCCCCCGCGCACCGATCTTCTCCCCTTGATTACCTATGCTCCCCCCATCGCGGCGCCGGGGACAACTGCTGGCCCCATTGCCGACATGCTGCGCCTTAATACAGGGGTTGGTCCCACTCCGGAGCCCAGCCGGAAGAGATTGGGACTGCTCGCAGGCGATGCTGCTGGATATCCAAATGGCCGGCGCGTATCCGATGACGTCACCGATATCACCATGCGCGTGGTGGCAGGAATCCTGGTAGGTCCGCAATACAACTACCCGCTTGGCGACGGCGTTAACACCAACGACGTGCCGTATCAGGAGACATTCCCCTACGTGGCCTGGGCTCAAAGCGGACGCCAGCGCCGCCACATCGATCCAGGCGAACCGGGTTGCACAATGGGCGCCGGTGCCGCCTGCCCGGCCAATTGACCTACATTGTAGGGGCGCATTTTTGCGCGCTCCCACTTTCGGTCCAAGCACCGGTCGCTTTACGCTCGCGGTTCGGAATGATGCGTTACCGAACCGCGACCGTGAGGGAGACGGTGCCTTTTTGGCTCCGGGTTCACCGTGCGCGGGCCTGCCCCACCAACCTATCCCAGCTTGTTGACATCGATCTTCGGATCCAATTTCTCGTTCGAGCGCAGCAGCTCATCCCAGGTCAGCTCGCGATTTTCGTAAGCGGCTTGCCGCCCGAGCATCGCCGTCAGCGCCGACTCCACTCCGAGCGCCGCTTGATTATGGAACTGTCCACTCGAGATGCTGCGGATGAACGCGCCCTGCTTCTCACTATCCGCCTGGGCCAGGTTATCGGAGAACGAACCGCTGGCAGAAAATTGACCGTCCGCCGCCGGTTTGTCAGCGCCGCTGCCCCATAGCCATTTCTCCTCGCCCCAGATTCCCAGCGGTCCCGAGTAAGGCGATGAGGACGATCCGCGCGTTCCGAAAAACCGCTCGTTCACGTCAAATTGCCCCTTGCCGAACTGCGTGGAGCTGAAGCCCACGTCCACGTTGTTGGGATACTGAAACACCACATCGAAATGCGAGTAGCATGTGTCGTTCGGGAACTCACGGCCTTTCCTTCCGCCGCGTCCAACCGCCTTCACCGGATGTCCCTGCATCACCCAGTTGCAAATGTCGATGGCATGGATATTTTGCTCCACGATAATGTCGCCGGAGAGCTCCCGGCTCTGAATCCAGTTCCGCAGCCGGGCCTCGGGCGTGGCATCATCCGGATAATTCAGCCCAATGCGTTGACAGTAATAATATGCCGCGCCGGAAGCGATATCGCCAAGCGCCCCCGCATGGATTCGATTCACCAGCTCAATATAAGGCGGCGCCATGCGAATCTGAAAACCAACGTCCAGGCTCACTTTTCCTTCCGCCTTCTTGCCGATTTCAAGCACGCGTTTGGTGCCCGGGACATCAATGGCTACCGGCTTTTCGCAGTACACGTGCTTGCCCGCATCCACGGCGGCCGCCAGATGCTGCACGTGAAAGTAGGGCGGCGTGGCGATCACCACCGCGTCAATTTGCTTGGATTCCAGAATCTCCTGATATGCATGCGGCCCCAGAAACGTCTTCTGGACGCCGGGGTGTCCCTTGGCGGCCGAAAGCTGATCGACGAGCGACTTGGCTTTGTCCAGGCGGTCCTGAAACATGTCCGCCAGCGCGGTCACTCGTGCATCCGTGTTTTTCAGAATCGTTTCCAGATGCGTAGAGCCGCGCCCGCCGCAGCCCAACAATCCCACGCGCACGGCTGAGTTGGCCTGCATGGCACGCACCACTTGTGGTTTCAGAATCGTGAATGCAGCCGCTCCCGTGGCCGCGGTAAGGAAACCGCGCCGCCCGATGTCTTCGCTCTTTATCACCTTGTCTCCTTCAGCCAATCAGTTTTTCTAAGAATGCCTTCGACGCCAGGATGTCCTCGCCTTGTTTCGCGCCGCTAATCTCGCGCTCAATCGTCAGTGGGTTCCGGTAACCGACCTTCTTCAGCAGCCCGATGATTACGGGGAAATTCACCTTACCCTGGCCAATCGGAACCTCGCGACCCAGTTGCTTGGTATCCGTCGGGAACAGCCCGTCCTTGGCGTGTATCCCCATAATATATGGTCCCAGCAGCTCCACCGCGTCTACTGGATTCGCTTTTCCGTACAATATCAAGTTCGCCAGATCGAAGTTGACTCCGACATTGTCCAAGCCTACATCTTTTATGGCGCGAACCAGTGTGATGGGCGTCTCCTGGCCGGTTTCGCATCGAAACGTCTGACCGTTCGCTTTGCAATATTGCGCTACCGTGCGTATTGCTTCCACCCCTTCGGTGTAGAGTGCCTCATTGGGATTTTCCGGCAGAAACCCGCAGTGCGTCTGGACGCCCGGGATACCGGCCTTCTTTGCAAAATCCGAAACTTCTTTGACGCGGGCGATGCGTGCGGCCCGATACTGGCGCGGAACCAGGCCGATAGTCTCCGGCCCTTTGTAAAAATCATAAATTTCGGGACCCGGACCACCCGCGATCGCCGACGTCACCTCTACGCCGTACTTGGCCATCGCCGCGCGCAGCCCTGCCACCGTCCCGTCATCAAACGCCCCGATCGATAACTGGCAGGTTGGAAATCCAAGCTCGTGCACGCGCTTAATGGAAGCGTCAGGGTCCTTAGAGAGGCTGGCGACCACGCCCAGGCGCATTGGTTTCTTGTCTTGACTCTGCGCCGTTGCACCGATTGCTGAAGCGGCAACCGCTACTTGCATGAGTTGTCGCCGATTGAGGATTGTCTGCATTAGCGTTAGTGTATCGCGTTGTGGCGCACGCACTCTTGCGTGCCGTCTCGACACTCATGTCGAGACTCTTAAATTCAATAGACGCCATTTCCAGGCTGTGTCGAAGTGATCACACCGTTCTCAACCGACAGCTTGTATTCCACCCCGCCACTCCCGCTCCACGATTTTACGTTGAACTGTCCCTCCCCGGCGCTCAATCGGTACACCGGGACGTTCCGATAAGTCAGAGCAGTATCCGGCGCACACCGCTCAGCCGGCCCTGGAGCGTGGAGAAAATAAGCGGCGCCCACGCCAGTTACCCGAGCGTTGCCATCGGCCTCCATAAGCACCGCTGTCTTTTCGTCGATCCCAATACCGAAAGGCGCACGCGTCCATCCGTCGGTTGCGATTCGGGCCAAAAATGCCATCAACCGTCCCATCCGGTCCCGAGCCACAAAATGGCTGTCCGTGATTTTTCCATCCAGCAGCGCTATGTGCAGAAAATCCCGAGTGATGGTGACCCGCTCATGAAAGGGATTGGCCAGCGCCTCACTCGATTTCACCGTATCCTTCAAGGCCGCGAAGCTATACTGGCCCAGGACGGCCAGGCCCGCGCTGGTTCCACCCACCGGCACGCCCTTCTTGATGGCGGAGTTAATGGCTTCTTCCACCCCAGTCCCTCGCCAGAAATTGACGTAGTTATCCTGGCTGCCGCCGGCGATGAACACCGCAGCGGCCGCCTGGATCCTCTCGGCGACGAACGGATTGCCGGCTCCCTCACGCGAGGTAATGATGAGAGTCTCCACCGCGCTCAGGGCCGGGCAGAGTTTCCGGATGTAAGAATTGTAGGCGTCGGTTCCGGAAGCGCGCAGCACCAGGAAGTTGCCCCCGCCGGCGTGATCGCACATCCATTGAAAGGCCGCATCTTGATCCTGGCCGCCTCCCATCAGCGCATATCCTGGCACGGCCTTCCGAATCGCGCCGCTCGGTTGTCCCAATACGATGTACTTATATCCCGGCTCGTCGGCGGCCGAGATGCTCAAACACATCAGGAAGCAAAGAGTTCGTTCGAGCCGGAACATTCGGAGTAGGCTGGCGCAGTCGGCTGGATGCTCCCAACAAGTACTATTTCCAGATCACATCTGGCGCGGCGTATGCCATAATATAGCGTACCCGAGCGTTTCGTTGGAGGACCGGTAGGGGTGCCTGTGTCCTGGGCGCCGCCTGCCGTTAATCCCAATTTCCTGGGGAAGTGCATGCTACTCGAATGTCCCGTGTGCCATACCAGCAACCCACCGGGAACTCTAGCGTGCTCTAACTGCAGCAATCCAATCGATTCAGTCGGCGCACTTGACCAAGCCACCGCCATCGATCGCGTCATAGATCGAGACCTGATTCCCGGCGGTTCTCTAACGCCCGGAACCATGTTAGGTGACCGTTACGAAGTCCTGAAGATGCTCGGGGAAGGCGGTATGGGCGCGGTATACAAGGCCATGGACCGCGAGCTGGACCGGATCGTTGCTTTGAAGGTGATCCGCAGCGAGCTGGCCGACAAACCCGAGATACTCCAGCGCTTCAAGCAGGAATTGATTCTGGCTCGCCTGGTTACGCATCGCAACGTCATCCGCATCTTTGACCTGGGTGTTGCCGGCAACATCAAGTTCATCACCATGGACTTCGTGGAGGGCAAGGATCTGAAAAGCGTGGCCCTCGAGCAGCACAAGCTCCCCGCCGGCAAGGCCTGCGATATCATTCGCCAGGTTTGCCTCGGCCTTGAAGCGGCGCACAGCGAGGGCGTCATCCATCGCGATCTGAAACCGCAGAACATCATGGTGGATTCCCAGGGCCGGGTCTACCTGATGGACTTCGGCCTGGCGCGATCCATGGAACTGGTGGGCATGACCAGAACCGGCGCCTTGCTGGGAACGCCCGCCTACATGTCGCCGGAACAGGCCAAGGGCGAAAAACTAGACGCCCGAACCGATCTTTTCTCCCTCGGCGTCATTTTTTACGAGTTGGTCACCGGCATCCTGCCGTATCAGGCCGACACCATGATGGCCACGCTGATCAAGCGAGCCAAGGAGCCTCCTGTGCCACCGAACCAGGTGGACCCCTCGGTGCCGACGGCCGTCAACGACGTCATCATGAAATGCCTCCAGATCAAGCTGGAGCGCCGATACCAGACTGCCGCGGAAATACTCTCCGATCTCGGCTTCACCTCGGCGGCGCAAACGTCCACCGTGCAAACCTCGGTGATCGCTTCGCAATCCGTCTTCGAAGTGGCTTCCAACTTAACGCCTGGCAGCCAGTTTGGACCTCGCTATCGAATAGAAGCGCTGCTCGGCGAAGGCGGCATGGGCAAGGTTTATAAAGCTTACGACAGTGAAGTGGGCCGCCTGGTAGCTCTTAAGTTAGTGAAGCCGGAGCTGGCTAGAAATCCGGTTTCCATGGATCGCCTGAAGCAGGAGCTGCTCCTCGCCAGCCAGGTATCGCACAAGAACATTCTGCGCATACACGATCTCGGAGACGTGGGCGGCCTGAAATTCATCTCCATGGCTTACGTGGATGGCAAGGACCTCCACGGCCTCATCGCCAACGAGGGACGCTTGCCCATCGATCGCGCGGTGGCCATCGCCAGGTCGCTTTGCCTGGCGCTGGAAGCCGCCCACAATGAGGGCGTCGTGCATCGGGATCTGAAGCCGCAGAACGTCCTGATGGACTCGAACGGCCAGGTCTTCGTCTCGGATTTCGGATTGGCCAAATCGCTGGAAGGCCCTTCCACCATGATGACCACGGCCGGGGAAGTTCTGGGAACCCCGCGCTACATGTCTCCCGAACAGGCCGAGTCGAAATCCGCCGACAACCGCAGCGATCTCTACGCCCTCGGTCTGATTCTTTTCGAGATGGTCACCGGAGACCTGCCCTTCGGCAGCGAATCCATCATGCAGACCATGTACCAGCGGGTCACGCAGGATCCCAAGAGCCCGAAGCTGCTGAATCCCGACGTCCCGGATTATCTGTCTGAAATTATCCTGCACTGCCTGAAACGCGACCCGGAGCAACGCTACCAGCACGCCCGTGATATCGTGGCCGACCTCGACCGCGGCGCCGGACCGTCGGCTGACAACGTCCCGCCAGTCAGCGTGCCCCCTCCGAGCAGCATACCGCCGGATGCGTCATTTACAGCCGTAGCTCCGGGCCGCAAGTGGACCAAAGCCGTGATATGGCCCGCCGCAGCCGTACTTGCACTGCTTGCCGTGATCTTCGCCATACCGCAATCCCGGCGAATGGTCCTCGCATGGATCCCCGGTTCAGCGAAATCCACAGCCGGTCTTTCCCGCAACGCCAAGTTCGTCGCCATCCTGCCATTCCGCACCCTCGGTGGGGACCCGTCGCTGGACGACGCCGCCAACGGAATCGTCGAAGCGCTGTCCGCTAAGCTCTTTCAACTGAAGGATGTCCATCTGGCGAACCCCGCTGCGGCCGCAAAAGTGAACCCCAAAGATCCCATGGCCCAGATCGCGCAGTCATTAGGCGCCAAGCTCCTGGTGCAGGGCAGCGTGCAAGGCGGTGGCGACCGTATGGCTATCGTCGTCAGCTTGGACGAAGCCGCCACCGGCCGCCGCATCTGGAGCCAGCAATTTTCAGGATTGAAACAAGACCTGCTCACCGTCCAGGACCAGATTTATTCCGCCCTCTTGTCCGCCTTGGATCTGAAGCTCTCCAACGAAGAAATGGCCAAGAGCACCGCTCATTTCACGGAGAACGTCGGCGCTTACGCTCTTTATTTGAAGGGCCGCAGCCTGTTGCGATCCGGCCAGCGCGATGAGAAAAACCTGAAAGATGCGTTGGAGCTTTTCAACAGCGCTACGTTGAAAGATCCCGGCTTTGCTCTGGCCTACACCGGGATCGCGGATACCTACCGCTATCTCTACACCGCCGTGAAGAAAGATGGCGCGTGGGCAGCGAAAGGCCTGGGCGCGGCAAACCGGGCGCAGGAGTTGAACGATAACCTTCCGGAAGTTCATTTCGCGCTGGGCAGTCTCTATACCGCGACAGGCAAGAACGCGGAAGCCGTGGCCGAATTGAAACGCGCGCTTGACCTTGCGCCTAACTCCGATGACGGCTATCTGCGTCTGGGCCGCGCCTATCTCAACATGGGCCAAAAGCCCGAGGCGCTCAGCGCGTATCAACACGCCATCGACGCCAATCCCTATTACTGGGCGAACTACAACATGCTGGGTATCGCTTATACCAATTTCGGCGACAATCAGAAGGCCTCACAAGCCTTCCAGCGCGTCACCGAACTCGACCCTAAGAACCCCGACGGTTGGATCAATCTTGGCGTGATCGCGCTGCACGAAGGCAATTGGAACCTGGCTATCCCGGCCTTCCGCAAAGCCCTGGATCTACGACCGTCGGTGGAAGGCTATTCCAACTTGGGCACCTCCTATTTCTTCCTAGGTCAATATGAGCAAGCTCGCGCAAACTTCGCCAAGGCGCTGGAATTGAGCCCCAAGGAAGGTGAGCTGGTAGGGTTCCTGGCGGATTCTTACCGCCGGCTGGGACAAGCCGCGAAAGCGCGCGAAACCTATGAGCAGGCCATCTCGCTCGCATATGAATCCTTGAAAACCAATCCCAGGGACGCAAAAGCTCTAGCGGATCTGGGTGTCTATTACGCCAAGGAAGGCGACGCTACCAAGGGCTTGGATTTCATCCGCAGAGCCAGGGGTATTGATGCGGAAGACGTTGATTTGTTGTACGACGAGGCAGCCATCAACACGCTGGCAAACCGCATGCCTGAGGCACTGAAGAGCTTGGAGCAAGCACTGAGCAAAGGATATTCGCCGCGCGCGGTGCTCAGCGATCCGGAGCTAACGCCATTGCGGCAGCAGCCGGAATTCCAGGCCATGATGCAGAAGTTTCAACCGAAGCCCGGATCGTAAGCTGTAGGGCAGGATGTCATCCTGCGGCGGGTTGCTAACCCGCCTCTTCTTGCTTATTGAACTACGCCGTTGCGCCGGCGCAGGGCAAAAATCGCCAAAGCCATGATGCCGGTCAGCAGTCCGGCATACTGCCGCGGCTCCGGAGTTGGAATCGGGGTCACAAATGCCGCCGCGTTGTCTCCCCAGCTTCCCACTTGACCAGCGCCGTCCATCGTGCCGCCAGTGTAGGTTCCGTTCGCAACCTCCGCATCCAATCCCTGATACTGTCCATTCACCGGATCGTCGAAATCCAGAACGAAATTCCCACCAGCCGGTACGATAGGACCAGGGATGAGAGAAAATTTCATCTCCTCGCAGAAGGTCGTTGTCGACGTGCCAAAGCCTGAGCAATTGGAATTTGGCACGAAACCCGACGAGAAACTCGCTTCTTGCCCCGAGCCCGCGGGAACAAAGATCGTCCCCTGAACGGTGAACCCGTTGGCAGCCAACGTGTCTTGGACTACCACGTCGACATCCACCTCCTTTAGCGGTGAGCCAGTGTCATTGTTAAAGACAAAAATGCCTCCGCCTGCTACCGAAAACGTAATCGGAGTCGTACTGGTGATCGGCGTGGCGTCGCCCCCGTTGGCCAGCAACCCATGCGGATCATACGGCTCGATATCCGCCATCGCTGACGTTGCCAGACCGAAGAGAACCACTGAACTAGCTGCTACGAGGCGCAGCGCCGATTTTTCTAAAAACATTTTGAGCAAGAATTGCCTTCCTTCGAATGACACAATAAGCAAGTCTACCAATCGAACCTTAGTTTGCCAAGGTCTATATTTCAATACGTTACTAATAGTCCCAAGCGCGAAAATTACATTCAAACCCAACGTCATCAGCACCCTGCGGCCTCTAAACTGAAGTGATTCTTTGATGGGCAGGGTAGTACCATTACCATCGCTCGCCCTTGCACGCCGGAGGGAATAATCCTCGTATCGCTCCCGTCCTCACCGTTAAAAGGGGCAGACAGCTTGGCAAAACTCGCCAGAGAAACGAGCGCCCGTAAGGGAGTTTCCATGGGCCTGCTGGCCCACCAAGGTCATGAAGGCGCCCAACGTGGCGCGGACTCTCAGTCTGCTGCGCCGAGACTCGTCTCGGCGTCGGGCGAACATCGACACAAGTGTCGATGCAGCACGCAAGAGTGCGCGGCTACGGTGCGTCTCCAACGGAGCCGGTCCATTCTTGGTTCCGGCTTAGCCGCGCTAGGGATCCGGTGCCGAGCACGCTCAGTGACTGGGTACAGACGCCAGGAACGCGCTCACTCCATTCCAAACGATCTGCACACCGATGCAAACCAGTAGAAACGACGTCAGCCGCAGGATCACCGTCATGCCCGTCACTCCCAGCATTCGCGCTAGCCGGTCCGCGAATCCGTAGCACAGGAAAATGCTCAGTCCGATCACCACCGATCCCACGATTGCCGCCAGAATCGACAGGATATTGAATCCGGCATGCGAGGCGTTCGCGCCCAGCGTGATGGCCACCGAAATCGATCCCGGCCCTACCGTGAGCGGCAAGGTCAGCGGATAGAAGGCCTGATGAGACATCTCATGATGATGTGAGCTCGCATGCACTTTGTCTCGGTCATCGTCGTCTTTTCGCTTCAGCAGGCTCCAACCCGTGGCGATGACAATCAATCCTCCGCCCACCTGCACCGCCGGCAGCGAGATTCCGAAAAACGCGAGAATGTGTGTCCCAATCAGGTACGAACCAAGCAGAAGGAAGAAACTGTTGACGGCAATCTGTCGCGAGAGCGTCCTCCGCTCCGAGGGCTGGTAGTCGCGCGTCAAGGAAAGAAAAATGGGGCTTCCGCCGAGTGGATCGACAATCGGGAAAAGAGCGCTGACAATGAGGAAAATGTTTCTGACGGTTTCCATCTCGGTCTCTCTCTGGTGAGTTTCGCATGTTAGGATGGGTACGCGCGTGGGAGACTCGACAAATCCGGAAGCCGAGCACTATACGTTGGATTCGACTCTGGAGAGCGTCGAGAGAATCGAGCACCTGGTGCTGGAATATGCGCGGCGAGCCGGATTCTGCGGCATCAGTTTGGAGCAGATCGGTCTGGCTGTACACGAAACCGCGGCCAACGCTGTGTTTCACGGTAATCAGGAGAGCGTCCAGAAGAAAGTCGCGCTGGACATCTCCGCCAGCGCTAACCAGCTCAAGGTGGTCATCACCGACGAGGGAAAAGGATTCGATCCCGCTTCTCTGCCGGACCCCCTGGCGCCTGACGGAATGTTCCGCGAGCGCGGGCGCGGAATCTATCTGACCCGCGCCCTAATGGACGAATACCGCGTCCAGCCCGCACCCAATGGCGGAAGCGAAGTCACCCTGGTGAAATACCTAAACCCCTGACCGTGGCGCAGGCACTCTTGCCTGCAGCGTCGGCACTCATGCCGACGTCTGATTTGGGCTCACGACGCCGGATGATGCTTCACCACGTGAATGTCACCTCCGAAGGATACTTTGCTTGGAACGCAACAAATTGTGCGCCACCACGCTGATGACTTCAAGCGCATAACACCGGAAACCGAGCCGCGACCGCAAGGAAGCGTACTGCACAGCTGAGTTCTACTAACCATCCCGGTATCGCTTCCTACCGGTCACGGCTCGGAACCACTCACGACGCCGGATGATGCTTCACCACCGTGAACGTCACCTCCGAAGGATACTGCTTGGAATGATGCACCACATTGTGCGCCACCACCCCATCCTTCTCGTCGAAATTCTTGCCGCCCGTGTTCAGGTTCCGATCGAAGCGCGGGAAATTGCTGCTCGATACCTCAATGCGGACACGATGGCCGGCCGGGAAAAAGTTGCTGGTGGTCATCGGCTGTAGCGTCACCTTGTACACCTTGCCCGGCTCCATCCATACCGGCGGCTTGTCGTACCCGTCGCGATACCTGAGCCGTTGGATGGTCTCGTCCAGATTGTAGGCCGTCCCGTCGGGGTAAACGTCCAACACCTTCACCGTGAAGTCCGTGTCCTTCGCGTCCGACGAGACGTACAGGGTGACATCGATAGGGCCGCTCACTTCCGTCCCTTCCTTTAGCGGATCCGAAGTGTATACCAGAATATCGGCGCGCGCCTCCATCTTGCGTTGATCGAAAGCCCCCGCTGAAACTGCATTGCCCGTGCAGCAGACGTTTCCGCCATAGGAAGGAACCGGGTTCATCGGATCGTAGACGAAGCCGTCAAAATTGTCGGCGCTCGGCTCGCCAACAGTTAGCGCGCCGTCTCCGTACAGGCTGTTCGCTCGTCCGCCGCTCGAAAGATACAATTTCACCGGCTCCGCACCCTCCGGTGGCCAGGTGTCCGAGGTCTGCCATTTGTTCAATCCCATAGTGAAGTAACGGACCCTCGGCATGGTCTCGAGGACATGGTTATTCTCGCCCTTGAGAAAGAAATCGAACCAGCCGTAGGTGAGCGCGTCGTAATCCAGGCGCGCGTCGCCCATGCTGCGTT
>Ga0210388_10003512_pt1 | contig 12276 bp, 11 predicted proteins | sample IncBWC19OmetaG_FD_155485 | JGI IMG/M metagenome (GOLD analysis project Ga0210388, IMG submission 155485) | Forest soil microbial communities from Barre Woods Harvard Forest LTER site, Petersham, Massachusetts, United States - Inc-BW-C-19-O ... | reverse complement strand
AGAAGCCGCTCGTGGGCGCGCCCGCGGGGAGGTTCACGTTCAAGGGAAGACCAGTGCCGGACGAACTGCTGCTCGTCGATGTGGCGATGAGTGGAGGCTGCGGCAGTCCAGCGCCCGTGGTGATGGGGCTGATACCCGTCTGGGGAGTGCCGCCGAAGATCGTGCGGCCGCTGGTGGTCGTGCCCGCAAAACCCCACTGCACACCGATATCCTGGCTGAAGGAACGCGTTGCTTGAACCACACGCGCTTCGATTTCCACCTGCTGCGATTTACGATCCAACTGGTGAATCAAATTGTCCAGAATCGGCAGGTTAGAAGGAATATCGCGAATGATCAGCTGGTTGGAGCGATCATCCGAGAAAATGTCGCCGCGGGAAGACAGGAACTTCTTCAACGTGTCCCTAACCGTGGAAGCCTTGGCGTAGCTGAGAACGCGCGTCGTGGTAATCGGCGCTACCGCTTCCGCCTGAGCCTTCTGCAGGTCGCGGGCTGTCTCCGCTTCCTTCTTCAAAGTGTCTTTAGTGGCCACGCGCAGAACGTTGCCATTGAGCTGTTTGTCCAGGCCGTTGTTGACCAGCACGATGTCCAGCGCCTGATCCCACGGCACTTCGTCCAGCACGATCGTCAACGTGCCCTTGACGTTGGGATCGAGCACCACGTTGAGGCCGCTGATTTCGTGGATCAACCGGAAGAAGTCCTTCAGGTCCACGTCCTTCAAATTCACGGAAATCGGTTCGCCGGTATATTTGCCGCTCGAGGGCGTCGGGCTCGCCGTGGAAGACTGCGCTGCCTGTTGCGCCGCCACTGTCGATGCCGCCGTTGCCGCCTGCTGCATCGCTTGCTGCGCAGCCTGCTGCGCGCTGGTTTCCGCGTGCGCTGGCTCAGGAGTAGAGTTCGTTGTCGCCAAAGTGGCTGACGGCTGGGTCAGTTCGTTCGGCAAAGGAAAATGTGCGGCTTGCGCGTCACTGGTCTTGGCGTTGGGCGCGTTCGCCTGTTGCGCTGTCGCAGCGGAGGCAACCTGTAGCGTGGCCTTCACCGGCTTGGTGGAAGCTACAGCCGTGGGTTCGTTGGCATCCGCGGGTTGCACGTGCACGTACACAACAACCGCGTCGCCATCGTGCGTGATCTGATAAGGCGCCGACGCCGTCAGGTCAATCACAACACGCGCCACATCCGGCCGGAACTGTCCCAGGCGCACACCGCGCACCGGAGCCGAAACGCCGGGAATGTTGGTTTTCTGGACGCTAAGGCGCGCGCCCGTAAAGTCCAGCACCAGCCGCTCCGGATTCTGCATCCGCACCGCGTGGACGTCCAGCTTGCCCGCCCCTTCGACGCGAACGGCCGCCCGCTGCGTATCCTGCGTGATGGCCACGCTGGAGATCACCGCTGCCGTCGTATTAGCCGCGGCGGACTCCTGCCCGCGAACGATCACAGGGCTTCCGCCCAGCATCACGCTCGTCAATATCAGGCAGCCACACCGTAAGGCCCGCCAGTTCGTCGTCATTGCTGTTCTCCTGCACTGGAGTAGATTCTCTTATTCACTTGTCGTTCTACTGGTTTTCCGAATGCGTCTTTCCCAACCTCGTGGAACGACACACCATCTAACGCAATCTTGTCCACTTTTCCGTCGTACAACTGATCGCCTTCACGCAGAAAATAGGTCCTCGCCTGGGGATTGGTGACCACAGCGATCATCCCGCTGGGCGACTTCACGATGCCGTCCAGCCGCAAAGACGCCACTTGCAGGCCGGCTTTTCCAGGAGGCAAATTGGCGGAGACTTTCGCCGCCGCATCTTGCCGGCTGGTCAGAGACTCAAACGGATCGCGCCGCGCCACCTTGGCCTCAGGGGCCGCCGCGTCACTGGGCGCGCTGCTCGTGGCTGGTTTCTTGTGCCCTTTGCCAGCGGGTTTCGCCGGTGCGGGCGTGGTCTGCGCTTGCAGGCCCACGCCCACCGCGATTAGCAGTATTGCTATTAGCAGTCTTGTCAGTCGACTCATAGTTCGCTCGTTCCTGCTCACGGTTTTTTCACAGGCGGCTTGGTCGTCTTTGCCCCGCCCGCTCCAGCCGGAGCCGTATCCGCCGGCTTCGTAAAGAACGTCGTAATCGTAAATACGCCTGTCACCGTTTCACCCGGACGCATCGGATACTTCGACCCTTTGACCGTGCCGCCCGGATCGTCGAACTGCAGATCGCCCACATTGATAATGCGCGACAGCCGGCTCAACCGTGAGAAAAAGTCCAGCACGTTGAAGTAGGACCCGTCTGCCTGTGCCTCAAACGGCATTTCGTAGTGAAATTCCTTGGGCACGATATTCATCGCGGTCAACCGGCGCAGTTGCACGTTCGAGGCGCTCGCCGCTCCCTGCACCTGGCGAATGAATTCGTCCACTTCTTTTTCTTCCGGCACGATGGTTTTCAGCGTGTCCAGTTGCTTGCTCAGCGCGTCCATCTGCTGTTTCAGTTCACCATAGCGCTGCTTGTATACCTGCAGTTGCGTTACTTCCTGGTTCAGCCTGGTGCGCTGCTGGACTGCCTCGTCGTACGCGGTGCGCTCCTGGGCCACGGGCGAGACCGGAACATACAAGCCCACCAGCACCAGAATCACCGCGATCGCCAGGGCTACCAGCCCCTGCATGATCACAGACATATCTCGGAAAGGATTGGCCATGGCTTCCTCTTATCCCTTCTTCGCCGGTGCCGAACCTGAGGCACCCTGGGCCGGCGTGCTTGCCGGCCTGGCCTGTGGAGTTGTTACGTCAGGCCCGCTTGGAGCGATCTCCGCATCAATCGTGAACAGGAACGTTTGCACCGCGGTGTTCTTGTCGTCCTGTTTCGATTCCTTGATCTCGATCTTCTGGAAATAACCGGAGCGCTTTAAGGCGGTAATGAAGTTAGCCACGGAATTGATGGAAGCGGCCGCGCCCTGCAGCGTGATCTCCGTCCCCTTCTTGGTCATGGATGTCAGCCAAAGATTCTCTGCGCGGGAAACCGTATTGGCGATCTGGTCCAGAAGCTCCTGGCCGCCGGTACGATCTTTCTGCAGTTGCTCGATGGTGCCGACTCGCTGTTGCAGCACTTGCTTCTGCTTCTCGAAAGCTTCCACCTGCAATTTGATCTGTTCCAGTTCCGTCTTCTGGCTCTGCAGTTGCTTGATCCGCGCGTTTTCTTCGTTCAATTGCGTCTGCCACGAATGGTAGAAGTAGAACAGGAACAGGCATCCGAGCAGCAAACCAGCTCCGATGAACACGGCGGGCATCGCTGCCCCGGTATCCACCGGCCTGCGTGCGGCTCTTGGCCGTATTTGTCCAAGTAAGTTTATGCGGATCATGGCTAGTCAAAGCTCCTCAGCGCCAATCCCACTGCCACTACCAATCGCGGCGCCAATTCCCGGATCTGATCTTCACTGTGCTTCCCCGGGTTGATCAACACCTTACGGAATGGATTCAGCTCTTCCACCGGCATCGCAAATTCTTCGCGCAGCAGGTCCACCAGCCCCGGCACGCGTGCCGTTCCACCCGCGACCATGATGCGTTGAATATTCTCGCCGCTGGCCGTGGCCCGGAAGAAATCGAATGTCTTTTGGATTTCCAGGGTCAAGATATCAGAAACGCTTCGCAGAATCTGGCCTTTCTGCTCGTCGGTAACGCTTGGCAGGGTTTCGCCCTTCTTTAGCCGTTCCGCATCGTCGAAGCTCAGGTCCAGTTCCTTCTGCAGCGCGTCCGTGTACTGGTTACCGCCCACGCTGACGTCGCGCGTAAACAGCGGAATTCCGCCGCGAACGATATTGATATTCATGACGCTGGCGCCGATATTCAGCAAAGCCACCGTCTGCCCGGCGTCCGGTTCGTAATTGATTTCGAAGCAGTTCTGCAATCCGAAAGCGTCGATGTCCACCACCACCGGCGTCTTGCCCGCCTGCGCCAGCACGTTGGTGTGGTTTAGAATCTTGTCCTTCTTTACGGCCACAAGCAGCACGTCCATCTGCGAATCCATTGCTTCCAGTAACTGGTAGCTCAGGTTCACGTCGGCGATGTCGAACGGAATGTGCTGGCTGGCTTCGGACGGAATCCGGTCATACAGTTCTTCTTCTGTCATCAGCGGCAAGGGCACGCGCTTGACGATCACGGAGTGGCCAGATACCGATGTGGCCACGCTCTTGGTCTTGATCTTCTCCAAATCAAAAATCTTTGTGATGGCGTTGGCCACCTGCGGCGCATCCATAATCGCGCCGTCCACCACGGTGTCCTGCGCCAACGACTCCATCCCATAACTCAGCAGCTCATAGCCTGCCTTCGTCGATTTCAACTCCACGGCTTTGATGGAGCTGGAACCGATGTCCAGACCGACTAGCTGCCTATTCTTCTTGCCCCCGAGTAACCACATATCGCGGCCTCTTTCCCTCACGCTTCGGCGAACCTAACGGCGCCGTGCCACCGCTTGGCTCATCTTGCGTTCCATCCATCGATCCAGGATCGTCTTCCTAAGTTTCCAACGATTGCCCAGTTTAAATGCAGGTATTTCGCCCTCTGTGATGTACCGATACAGGGTATCCGGACTGATCCCTAGATACTGGGACGCCTGTCGTACGTTCATCACTTCGCGCGATTCGCTCACGAGGAACGCCCATCCTTGACTCACACGCCCCAGTTTCGGACATGTTCTGACCCGCTGGTTTCCGCAAAAATTCTCGGCTCCTGACGAGCATGACCTTGATCCCGTTATGTCATCGAGTGCTCACTAGCGTCAAGCCTTTCTCTCCCGGAGTTGTCCTAAGAACATCGGCAATCTTAGGCAATTGACCTGGTATTGTAGGCAGGTATCCCAACAGATTGTGGCCCACGCTTATCGGAGCTACTATCACTTGTGCTTCACGCGGCGTTTCGCCCTGTCCCACGGGACGGTTATTCTTTATCCGCACACGTTGCTGCTTCATCGCGTTGCCCTCTCTATCTTTCGAAAAAGAAATGCAATGGTCCGTTTCGTTTCGATAATTTCGCAGTTCCGCTTCTCTCGTACACGAATTCCCCCGCCCGCGCTTATACTGTTCGCGTCAAACCGCTTCCACTGCCTTTGGAGATGCCCGATGAAGACGTTCTTGCTGTTTTCCAGTGTACTCCTGTTTCCTTTGTTGCTTTCCGCGCAAAATCTTCTGGTCGCTAATCAGGGCGATCACACGCTGCTGGTCATCGACACCAGTTCGCGCAAGACCCTTGCCACTGTTGGCGTCGATATCAACGGCCATGAAGTCATCGCATCGCCCGACGGCAAATATGCTTACGTGCCCATCTACGGAAATTCCGGCGTAGGCAAGCCCGGCACCGACGGTAGCACCGTGCAAGTGATTGATATCGCGGGCGGCCGAGCGATTCACATCATCGATCTCGGCAAACCCGTTCGCCCACATTGCGCAAAATTTGGCCCAGACGGGAAGCTGTATGTTTCGGCCGAACTCAGCACATCGATCGACGTTATCGACCCCGGCACGCGAAAAGTAGTTGCCGAACTTCCCACCGGGCAAGTGGATTCGCACATGTTCGTGCTGACTCCCGACGGTTCCCGCGCGTATACCGCCAACGTCTTTGCCGGCAGCGTTAGCGTCGTGGATGTGCACAAGCATTCGCTGCTCGCCACGATCCCAGTCGCCGGGGAAGTTCAGCGCATCTCCATTTCGCCGGATGGCCACACCGTCTACACACACGACCAGAAGAAACCACGCATCGCGCTGATCGACACTTCAAAGAACGCCATTGCCAAATGGTGGGACGTTCCCGCGGAAGTGTATTCCTCCGCGCCAACACCGGATGGCCACTGGCTCGTAGCCAACGCGCCCTCCGGCAAATTGTTCGTTATAGATACTTCGTCGGGGCAGGTGGCCCACTCATACGAAATTCCGGCATCCTCCGGCGAAACGATTGTTTCACCGGACGGGGCACTCGCCTACATCAGTTGCCCGCAAGCAGGCACCATCGAAATCCTAAATCTAAAAACCTGGCAACTGGAACAACCAATCCACCTGACAAAAGGCGTAGACGGCCTAGCCTTCGCTCCACCCAACGCTCCCGCGCATTAAAAGCCATCTCATAAATGTCATAAATCCGGTTAGGGGGTCGGAGCTTCCGCGCCGACATTTAGAGCCATGAAAACCGGGCTTCATCCCCTGAGGAAACTCTTCTCTTTTACACCGATCGTTTTATGACACGACTTGCAGTAAAATTGTCATTCCGAAAGAAGTCCGCGAAGTGAGGAATCTGCTTTTTCCTTCCCTCTAAATCCCGCACGAGAACATGTCGTCATTCTGAGACCCTGTGATTTTTTGCCGGTGCCCCATATGCCGCCTCTGCATGCGGGCTCTTGGGTCACTCCATGTGTTGGCGCGCCTTCAGGCCAGCATCTTGGGTCCGCCGTTGTAGGGCCCGCCTTCCGAGGGGGGCCGTTCTCTTTCTATTTCACACAGACCATCTACCCGCATGAGCCGTCATAGAACAAACGTTGTCATCCGGAGTCCGCAACAAAGGATCTCAACCATTGCGTCTCCTGAAACATAGCCGCCGCCCTAAATTCCCAAACTCTTCCACAACGCATCCACCCGCGCCTTCGTCGCATCATCCATCAGAATCTCGTCCGGCCACGGCCGCGCAAATCCCTCCGTGGGCCACTTCCGCGTCGCATCCACACCCATCTTCGACCCGAAATCCTGCATGCGCGCCGCATGATCCAGTGTGTCCACTGGCCCCAGCGAAAACTGCACATCTCGTTCTGGGTCGATAGCGCAAAGCGCCTTCCACACCACCTCGCGGTGATCGTGCACATTCACATCGTGATCCACCACCACAATCACTTTCGTGAACATTGCTTGCCCCAGCGACCAGATCGCATTCATCACCTTGCGCGCGTGCCCCGGAAACGATTTCCGGATGGACACAATCATCAGGTTGTGTACGATCCCTTCCGCGGGCATCGACACATCCACAATCTCGGGATGCGTCATCTTCATAAGCGGCAGAAACACGCGCTCAATCGCATGGCCCATATAAAAATCTTCCTGCGGAGGCCGTCCCACCACCGTCGTCAGATAAATCGGGTCTTTCCGGTGCGTCAAGCACTCCACATGGAAAACCGGAAACTCGCCTTCCAGCGAATAGAACCCAGTGTGATCGCCGAACGGTCCTTCCGTGCGCATCTCATTCAGGTTGACGTGGCCTTCCAGAACAATTTCCGCGTTCGCCGGCACTTCCAGTTCGTTGGTTTCGCATCTCACCAGTTCTACCGGCTCTTTTTTCAGGAACCCGCTGAACATCATCTCATCAAGATCGGGTGGGATGGGCAGAATGCCGCCCAGTGTTGTGGCCGGATCGGAGCCAATCGCGACGCTAACCGGGATTCTTCCCTTCGGATTCGCCGCGCGCGCCCTCCGAAAATGTTCCGCGCCATGTTTTTGCGTTTGCCAGTGCATCCCGGTGGTGCGCTCGTCGTACACCTGCATGCGATACATGCCCACATTGCGTTTTCCTGTCACCGGATTTTTCGTGAACACCAGCGGAAACGTGATGAACCGCCCGCCATCCTGCGGCCAGCACTTCAGAATCGGAAAATCGAACAGGTTTATGTCGCTGCCCTTCCGCACAACTTCCTTGCAGGGTCCTTCTTTCACGGACTTCGGGAAAAACGATCCCAGCTCCATCAGCTTCGGCAGCATCTTCATCTTGTCGAAGAGCCCTTGGGGCGTCTGCATATTCAGGAATCCGTGAATACGCGCGGCCACGTCGTCCAATTTATCCACTTCGAATACCAACTCCATCCGCCGCTCGCTGCCAAACGCATTGATCAGCAACGGGTACCGCGAGCCCTTCGGCTTCTCAAACAACAGCGCCATCCCGCCGGGATTTCCCCTCGGCCCCGGCAGCGCCTGTGCGCGTTGGCCCACTTCCGCAATCTCCAGCACCGGATCGACTTCCGCCTTCACGCGGCGCAACTCGCCTTCTTTTTCCAGCCGCTTCACAAACTCCCGCAAATCTGCATATCCCACCGCATTCCTCCGCATACTTCCACGCCACGGCGTTCAAGCGCCCACACTAACACGCCCCTCAGCGCACGCGCAAAATATTGCGTGCCAACCATTCACAGAATAAATTCCGGAATTAGACTTCCAGGAAAATAACGGATCTTCGCCTTCTTGCGTTACCTCTCCAGGTAGCCCGACAGGTTTTTCTTCTGCAAATCCCGCACCTGAAATCGTCGCGGAGCCGTGCATCGCAAAACGCGCCGGCCACCTGCGCAAGGCCCACGGCGTCCGGTCCATCCACTTTTTTGATGATCGCGGGAAAATCGCTTTTGAAAAGTTCCCATGCCTGTGGCTGCACACCGTAATTGATCAGCGGGAAGTACAGCGCGAACAAGTCCTGGTTCTTCACGTCGCGTCCAAGCACCAGGTCATCTGTGCGCTACGCCAGTTCCGGCTGTGGAAACATGCCCAGTGCCTCAAAAGCTGGCGGGCAGCTTGCCAGGTCTGGACATGGCTCGGCCCGGCCTCTATCCTGATCAGGCCGATTCCATGAAGAGCATCTATCTCGATCACAACGCTAGCACGCCGGTTGACCCCGCCGTCCTTGAGGCCATGCTTCCCTATTTCTCCGGCGATTTTGGCAACGCCTCATCCATCCACACGTTCGGCCAGCGTGCCCGTTCCGCCGTGGAAACCGCCCGCGAGCAGGTCGCTGCGCTCATCAATGCGCGCCCTCAGGAGATTATTTTCACCAGTGGCGGCACGGAATCGGACAATCACGCCATCTTCGGCATTGTTCGGCAGGCCCTTGCCGGCGCTCCGGCGGCACACATCATTACCACCGCTATCGAACATGAAGCGGTTCTTAACACCTGCCAGGCGCTCGAATTGCAGGGAGTGGCCGTGACGTTCCTCCCCGTTTTGGGGGATGGCTTGATCGATCTCGATGGATTGCGCAAAGCCGTACGCCCGGAGACGGTTCTAATTACGGTGATGCACGCGAACAATGAACTCGGCACCGTTCAGCCCCTGCGCGAGGTCGGAGAAATCGCCGCCGAACGCGACATCTATTTCCACACCGACGCGGTACAGTCGGTCGGTAAAATTCCGGTTGACGTGCAAGCGTTCCAACTCGATCTGCTCTCCCTGAGCGGCCACAAACTTTACGCACCCAAAGGTGTCGGCGCCACGTATATTAAAAGTGGCACACGCCTGCAGCAGTTCTTATATGGCGGCCACCACCAGCGCGGATTCCGCCCCGGCACCGAAAATGTCGCCGGCATCGTCGGCCTCGGCAAAGCCGCGGAACTTGCGCGAATGGCCCTCGCCGAAGATCCCACGCGCATATCCGCGTTACGAGACCAACTCGAACAAGGCCTGCTCTCCCGCGTTCCGGACTCTCGCGCAAACGCCGCCGCTGCCCCGCGCACGCCCAACACCAGCAACATCACCTCTTCCGGTATCGAAGGCGAAGCGTTAGTCATCGCTCTCGATCTCAAAGGCCTCGCCTGCTCCACCGGCGCAGCCTGCTCTTCCGGCGCCATCGAGCCTTCCCACGTGCTCACCGCTATCGGCCTGCCCCCTCCGGAAGCCCGCGCCAGCGTCCGCTTCAGCCTCGGCCGCCGCACCACCCCCGCCGAAATCGACGCCGCCCTGGAAATTGTTCCCGCCGCCGTGGCCCAACTCCGCCGCCTAGCCCCGGCGTACCGCTCCGCAGCCCATCTGTAGCCCAGGGCGAGCCCTGCGGCCTTCCCAGTCACCCCCTCCCACTAAAATCTAAAATAAAACATAAAACAACCTGTCATCTCGAGCGAAGCGTTCGGAGCGAGGGAGCTGCTTTTTCTTCCCTTCCAGCCACACCACAAAACTACAAACAAATGAAATAACCCGCTAAACTAACTACAGCATGTCCACGCAAACACATCTCGACTCCCTCCCCATGGCCACCGAACAACAACCCGGCCTGGTCGCCGTAGCCATGTCCGGCGGCGTGGATTCCTCCACAGTGGCTGCCGTCTTGCTGCAGCAGCAACGCCCCGTCGTCGGCCTCACCATGCAACTCTGGAATCAGCGTCGGCTGCCCGAACTGCAAGGCGACGGCCCGGCCCAGCATCGCTGCTGCTCGCTCGACGACGTGTACGACGCCAAGCGCGTGGCCCAGCACCTGAATTTTCCGCACTACGTCGTCAATTTCGAAGAGCAATTCGAAGCGCGCGTCATTCGCCCCTTCGTCGAACAATACCTCGCCGGCCGCACACCCATCGCCTGTACCAATTGCAATACCGATGTGAAGTTTGAGCCGCTGCTTCGCATGGCGCGCCAGATCGGCGCCGAACGCCTCGCCACCGGCCATTACGCGCGCATCCGCAAAGACGACCGCACCGGCCGCTACCAACTCCTGCGCGCCCGCGACGATTCGAAAGACCAATCCTATTTCCTCTGGGGGCTTACGCAAGAGCAGCTCTCACGCAGTGAATTTCCTCTCGGCGAACTCACCAAGGAAGAAGTGCGCCAGCTTGCGCGCAGCGTGAATCTTCCCGTTGCCGAAAAGCCCGAAAGCATGGAACTGTGCTTCGTGCCCAACGGCAACTACGTGCAATTCATTCACGCCTACGCGCGCGAAGACGGCAAACCGCTCAGCGATAAAGAAGGCGACATCGTCACCGAAGACGGCACCGTCCTCGGCCGCCATTCCGGCGTGCACAATTACACCATCGGCCAGCGAAAAGGCCTGGGCTTCACCACCGGCAAACCCGTTTACGTGCTGGCCATCGACCCGCAGAAAAACCGCGTCATCGTTGGCGAAGACGACGCTCTGCGCGCCACCACGCTCGAACTGGAAAATGTAAATTGGATTTCCATCGAAGAGCCCGCCTCACCCTTGTGTGCCCAGGTGAAAATTCGCCACAAGCACGAACCCGCCGCAGCCACACTGGAAGCGCTCCCCGGCCATCGCGCCCGCATCACCTTCGATATTCCCCAACGCGCCATCACCCCCGGACAAGGCGCCGTAGCCTACCAAGGCGACACAGTTCTAGCCGGCGGCTGGATCGAAAGAAGTCTGTAGTCGTAAGTCGTAAGTCGGGACTCAGTAGCCGGGAGCTTCTTACCGCATACATTCGTAGTCGACCGCTGACATCGAAAAAAAAAGGCGTCAGCAAAATTGCCAGCGCCGCAATCCTAAACTCCAAACTCCCGACTACAGACTCCCGACATCTTAAATAAACAACTCGTCTTCCTGCTCTAACGTCTCCTCCACGTTGTCCCGCCGGCTCCGACGCGCGCGCAAAAAATCCAGCCCCACCTTGATGCCCTGCACCACCGCCGACGCTTTCTGCACCGGACCCAGAATCGTCCGGCGCACCTGCGTGCCTGCGTCTTCCACTGCTTCCATCGTTCCCGTCAAGATTCGGTCGGCGCGCACCAACTGCCCGCGCAATCGATCCGAAGCCTCGCTGAACACTTTGTCCATTTTCTGCGCTTGCACGCGCGCCAGGTAAACTACGTGCGACGCATCGTCGACCAGGCTGGTAATTTTCGGCTGTGTGTCGTCCAAAAGGATTTGCGTGCGTGTCAGGATCGGCCCGATCCGCGTGTGCAGATCGGTGATGGTACGGTTGATCGTCTCGGTGGTGCGTTTCAGTTGCACGAACAATCCAATGAGGATTGCCACCTGCACTATCAACGCAATGGCGGCGACAATGCTAAAGAACTCCATCCAGAATTGCATTCACACCCCACCCTTTCCGCTCAACACACGGAACCGCCCTCCACGCCAAAATCCTTAGGACTTCGATTCGCGCAGAAACGCTTCCCGGCCCGCTTCCACTGCCGCCGAGAGAGAGTCCCGCTTGCGGCTCGCTACGTCCTTGCCGCGTTCGATCAATTCATCCGCGCGATCGCGCAGTTCCTTCGCCTTCTTCTGGGCAAATTCGCGGCCATCGTCGGCGCGCTTGCCGAGGTATTCCCGGGTCTCTTCACCGGATTTTGGAGCGAACAGTACACCAACAAGCGCTCCAATGCCCACTCCCACCAGGAAAAAGCTCACTTTGGATCCAACGTTGTCAGCCATGTTAACCTCCACAAAAACCGTAGCATAGACATCTGTAGGAGACAATACACCTTAACCACTGTAACTGCGAATAGCGGTTATACGCTTCCCTCGCCCTTCGCGTAGTGTTCCACGATCTTTTCCGCGCTTTTTCGCGTTACGATCCGGCTCAGCTCCTCCGCCGTGGCCCGCCGCAAATTCGCAATGCTTCCATATCGTTGC
>Ga0210388_10003511_pt1 | contig 12276 bp, 7 predicted proteins | sample IncBWC19OmetaG_FD_155485 | JGI IMG/M metagenome (GOLD analysis project Ga0210388, IMG submission 155485) | Forest soil microbial communities from Barre Woods Harvard Forest LTER site, Petersham, Massachusetts, United States - Inc-BW-C-19-O ... | reverse complement strand
GTCCTCTCGACCGTGGCGGGGATGCCCGGACCGAGCTCATTGACCGCGATCGCGACCAAGGCTGGCCTGTCGGCCAGCAAAACCCATCGCTACCTGAGCAGCTTGGTCGCCTCGAGCATGCTCAAGCAGGATTCTCATTCCGGGTATTACGATCTTGACTCCGGCTCGATTCGCATCGGGCTGGCCGCGTTGTCGCGCATCGATGCCTTCTCCGCCGCCGGTCCCTTTGTTGAGGATCTGGTTGCCAAGACCGACCGCACGGCAGCCATCACCGTATGGGGAGATGCGGGTCCCACCATCCTGCGCTGGTTCAAGGGCACCCCTCCAGTGATCACGTCCATGTCCATTGGGTCAACCATGCCGCTGCTGCGGTCCGCAACAGGCCAGGTCTTTTTCGCGTTCGGGCATCGAGCCGACGTGGACGCGCTTGCGCGCCGGGAGATTGCCGGTTCCAGGGTCGATTTCGCGGCGGATCTGGAAGCACTACGGGCCAACGTGGGCGCGCGTTGCCTCGCCATCAACGAGGGCGACTTCATTCCCGGGCTGCGGGTCGCGGCGGCCCCGGTGTTTGACCTGCAGGGGACCCTGGTTCTGGTGATCGCGCTTCTGGCCGGCGCCTCGTTTCCGTCGACGGGCGATGAGGAATCGCAGAACGCGCTCCTCGATACGTGCCAACAACTAACCCGATCGCTCGGGGGGCGCTGGCCGGACGGCAAGAGAGTCCACGAATCCTTGCAGCCGCCTCCCCCGCCCATGAAACCTCGGGGTGCACGCGGGCCGCGCAAATCCAAGAGGCCTTGAATTCTAACAGGCCGGGGATGCGAGGGCTGAGGTGAGCCCTCGATGACTTAAGCATCGCTTAGGTGATGAGAAATCCCCCATCTGCGACAAGCAATTCGCCGGTCATGTGAGAGGCACCCGGACCGGCGAGAAACAAGGCGCCGACGGCGTGTTTCCAGGGATCGGCAGCCCCCAGCAGGAATCGTCCGGGTTGGGTTGCAGGTCCTTTGACGGTGCTGACCGCGCCCGGTTTGCGTCCCGGGGAGCTCACGCCGCCGATCAACAGGGCGTTCACGTTGATGCCGTACTCGGCCACTTCCAGTGCCACCTCCTTGGTGAACATGTTGATGCCGCCCTTCGAGGCTCCGTAGTGTGCATAGCCCTGCAGTACGGGATGCAGTGAGGCGATCGAGGAGACGTTCACAACACGACCGCGCTTACCAGTGGCCTTCATGCTGCGCACCGCCTCCCGAGTGCAGATAAAGGTGCCCCTGAGGTTGAGGTCGAGCACCTTATCCCATTCGCTCACAGACATGTCCACGAGAGGTCGGACGGGGAAGATGCCGGCGTTGTTCACCAGAATACTGACTCCGCCGAACTCTTGCTGAACCCGGGAGAATAAGGACACGATCTGTGTCTCTTCCATCACATCGAGCGCGACCGCGAGCGCTCGACCTCCCTTGTCGCGGATGCCGGCGGCGACGTCCTCCGCGCGAGGTAAATCGAGATCGGCGACCACGACGGCGGCACCGGCGGTGGCAAACATTCTGCTCATCTCGCGCCCGAGGGCCCCGGCCGCGCCGGTGATCACGGCGACCTCGCCCGTCAGCCCGAACAGCGCTGAAAACAGTTCCTCAGGCGAGCCTGCCGTATCGAGTGGGTTCGTCATGGTGTCTCCCGTACTCCTAGGTCACCGGCTGTTGAAACTTGCGTACGACGTCCCGCCCCTCCGGTCCAGACCGCAGCGGCGATGCCGCGAACCGCCGGCGCAAACTGCCTACGTTCGACCGATACGTCTGCACAGCGACCTCCTTGACGGGACCGAAACCTTTGATCTCTTGCGCGGCCTGCGCCAGCTCGACGGCAACCGAATGATTGTCCACCTGCAGGCCGCCGAGGATTTCCGCGATCAACTGTTCATAGTCGGCGATGAGTTGCCGTTCGGTTTTGCGCTCGCGGGTACGCCCGAAGGGATCAAGCGCGGTGCCACGAAGGGCCCGTGATGCCGCCAGGAGGCGCAACAGCGGGAAAATCAAGCGGCTGAACTCGCGTTTCCGCGGGCGCCCCGCGACGGGCGTGCCGCCGAGAAACGGCGGCGCCAGGTTATAAGCGATGCGTGCGCCCGTGCCAAAGGTATCGGCCAATTCCCTCTGCAGCGACGGGCCGGTCAGCAGACGGGCGACTTCGTACTCATCCTTGTAGGCGAGCAGTTTTGCATATGATCGGGCAACCGCCAGAGTGAGCGCGCTGGACCCCGGCGCCAGCGCGGATTCCTTCTCCCGCACCCGCTCGACCAGCTGCACATAGCGTCTGGCCAGCGCTTCGTTCTGATACTCCGTCAGGTGTTTGACCCGATGTGCGATCGTCGCTTCAAGTCCCATCGCCTGAGGATCCACGCTCCCCACTCCAGCGCCGGCGAGCTCTTCGAGCAGCGCGGGTCGGTCGGCGCAGAGACGACCGAGCCGCAGTGCGCGCAAATTGGATTCAACCGCGACATTGTTCAAGCGCACCGCCTGCTCGATCGCCTCCAGCCCGACCGGCAACAGGCCCCGCTGCAATGCATATCCGACCAGGATCAGATTCGCGCCGATGGTATCGCCCAGCAGTGCGCCGGCGAGGCCAAGGGCATCCAACGAAAAACTGCCGTTGGGTTGCACGCGAGCTTCGATCTCCCGGATCAAACCTGGGGAATCGAGTTTGGAGTCACGATCGAATTGGAAAGCCGAGGTCGGACTCACGGCGCTGTTGACCACCGCCCGCGTGCGCGTGGGGCTGAACGAGGCGGCGGCGTCTGCCGAGAGGGCTGCAACGGCATCGAAGGCCAGCAGCACATCGGTCTCGCCGGCCCCGAGCCGCTGCGCGGCAAGCTCGTCAGGTTGACGAGCGATGCGCAGATGGCTGTTTACAGCACCATTTTTCTGTGCAAGACCGGTCTGATCGTACGCCGAGGCGGCCAGGCCGCTCAGGTGGGCGGCCGTGGCGAGGAGCGCCGATACCGTGACCACACCGGTTCCGCCGATGCCACTGAGCAGAATGTTGACCGGCTGCGGGCCTACGACGGCCGGGGCCGGCGCTCGCAAATGCGCGAACAGGCTGTCATCGAGTGAGGCGGCTCGCCTTCTTTGTGGCTCGGCTCCGTACACGGTGATGAACGAGGGGCAGAAGCCGTTCAGGCAACTGTAATCCTTGTTACAGCTGGATTGGTCGATCTGACGCTTGCGGCCCAGCTCGGTTTCTCTGGGCAGGAGGCTGACACAGGTCGATTGGGCCGAACAATCCCCGCAGCCTTCACACACGGCATGCGAGATGAACAATCGTTTGGGCGGATCAGGATACCGCCCGCGCTTGCGCCTGCGGCGCTTTTCGGCCGCGCACGTTTGCTCGTAGATGATGGCGGAACAACCTGGCACTTCGCGGAAAACCCGTTGTACGGCATCGAGCTCGTCGCGATGGTGGAGGGTCACCCCTTCCGGCATCCCCGCGACATTCTCGTGGCGATCCGGCTGATCACTCACGATGCAGATACGCGCCACCCCTTCGTCCGCGATCTGCCTTGCGATCGCCACGACCGAGATGGGCCCGTCGACCGCCTGGCCCCCGGTCATCGCGACTGCATCGTTGTAAAGAATTTTATAGGTGATGTTGACGCCCGCGGCCACTGCCGCGCGGATGGCCAACAGTCCCGAATGGTAATAGGTACCATCGCCCATGTTCTGAAACATGTGCCGGGTTCCGGTAAACGGAGCCAGGCCAATCCAGTTGGCGCCCTCCCCGCCCATCTGCCCCGGTAGCAATGCTTCCTCAGGCCTGACGAAGTTCACCATCGTATGACAGCCGATGCCGGTCATACTCAAACTGCCCTCGGGTATACGCGTCGACCGATTGTGCGGGCAGCCGGAACAAAAGTAGGGAGCTCGCTTGGGGCCGTCAAACGCGCCCGGACCCTCGGCGTGCGTGCCCAGGAGCTCTACAGCGCTGCGAATGGCGTCAGTGCCTGCACCCAGAACTGACAATCGGTTGGCGATGATCCGGGCCAGGTTCACAGCATCGAGCGCCTGGCTCGATGAGACCAAAGAAACACCGCTCTCGTCGCGTTTGCCAAGGAGTAGCGGCCGGTCAGCAAGGTTTATCAAAATGCCGGCAGCTTGCTGCTCCAGCAAACTCTTCTTCTCCTCGATGACCAGCAGTGTGTGATGTCCGCGTGCGAATGCGGTGAGGCCTTCCGGCTCCAGGGGCCAGATACAACCTACTTTGTACAGTGAGATGCCGGCCGCCGCCGCGCGCTGGTCGGTCAGGCCGAGCAAGGCGAGTGCGCTGCGAACATCTCCGTATGCCTTGCCCGCGGTGATGATGCCCAGCCGGGGAACCGCTGCGCGAAAAACGGTCTTATCGAGGCCATTGGCTCTGACAAAGCGATGCACCCGCGGAAGTCGACTCTCAAGCGCGATCGTCTCTTCCCGCAGAGGATTGTAGGCTCCCCGGCCGATGTGGACATTCGGCGTGCCGGGCTCCTCAGGCGGAACGATAGGTGCGTAGGACTCCAAATCGACATTGACCGTCATACTCTGTTCGACCACGTCGCCGACGCACTTCACGCCGATCCACGCGCCGCTGTAACGAGACGCGGCGTACGCCAGCAGTCCGAAGTCGAACAGTTCCTGCACGTTTGCCGGATAGAACGACGGGATCAGGCACGCCGCCAGCGCCTGCTCGCTTTGGTGCGCCACGGTCGAGGATTTACCCAGATGGTCATCCCCATAGAACAGCACAACGCCGCCCTTCGGGTGAGCGCCTGCATAGTTCCCATGTTTCAGCGCATCGCACGACCGGTCGACCCCGGGCCCCTTGCCGTACCACGCGGCGAATACGCCGTCGAACTTCGGATTGGGGACCAGATCGAGCTGCTGAGTTCCGCGCGCGGCACTTGCGGCAATGTCCTCATTGACGCCAGGCTGAAAAACGATGTTGGCCTCTGCGAGGCGCCGCCGGATCGAGGACAGTGTACTGTCCAGGGTGCCCAGGGGAGAGCCGCGGTATCCGGAAACGTAGCCGGCGGTGTTGAGGTTGTTGCGTCGATCGATGGCAGCTTGTGCGAGCAACACCAAGGCGATGGCCTGGTTTCCCGACAACAGGGTGCGCCCCGGCGCAAGGGTCCATTTGTCCTCAAGGGAATAAGTCGCGTACGGCGACGAGGTGGCTGTTTTGCCGTCATCTGCAAGAGGTGTCCTCACGTGAGGCACGCTGTCGGAGAATGGCTCGCTGCTCATTAATATTCTTCGGCGACGGTAACGCGAAGGCCTTCGAGGTCTTCGGTGAGTTGGATCTGGCATGCGAGTCGGGAGGTTGCACGCCGATGTTGCAGAGCACTCAGCAGTTCGCCTTCTTCGGCGCCCATCGGGGGCAGGCGCTCGAAATCTCGTGGCTCGACGTATACGTGACATGTCGCGCAGGACAGGCATCCGCCGCACAGCGCGAGCAACTCATCGATGCCGGCCTCGCGCACGAGCTCCATGACCGTGTACCCCGAGCGGGCGGGAACCGTATGTTGTGTGCCGTCGCGTTGGGTGACTACCAGAATCGTCACGTCGGACCTGCTTGTGGCCATCGCATTGTGAGAAATTGCAGTGTGAGCATCTGACGACCTGCGCTACCGCCGTTTCGCAAGCAGCTCACGAGCCCGCGGGTCGTGCAGGTGCATGACTTTCTTTTCCTTGGTGTATAACTCAACCCAGTCCTGGGCGTCATGCCGGCCGGTCAGGTCCCAGCTGTCCTTTTCATCGAAGTCGATAGCGTAACCACCCTCACGGGTCTGGTGGATTTCCCACCAGTTGCCATCGAAATCCATGAAGTAAAAACTGGAATCCCCGTGCATGTGGGTGACCGGAAGGACTTTCTTTAATCCCCACTCATCCTTGATCTGCACGATCATAGTGCGCGCATGCTCGACTTCCTCGCGGGTTCTCACCTCGAAACCGTTGTGGTTGAAAAAATCCATGGGCGGATGCGAGCCGGCCGGCTGCTCGACCACAGCGTAGGTATGGTTGGTACCCTTGCGCACCAGCAGGGAGAGCGGCGATGTTTGAATGACTTCCAGGCCGAGCACTTCCTCATAAAACCGGCGAGTCTTCACCACGTCCAGGCAGTGCAGGGTGCCGTGAGAGAGAATGCCGAGCTGCAGCAGCGGCTTCTTGGTCGAGCGGTCGGTGATAGCGGCCATTTGCGTTTCCTCTTAGGCGGTGTGATGCCTGCCTGTCATTCTATCTTTGGCGGAATATTCTTGTTGAAGCGCAACAAGTTGTGGGGATCCCAGGTCTTCTTGGCGGCGACCAGTCGCTCGTATTTGTGGGCATCTCCCCAGATACCGCGCCGCCACTGGGGTCCCTGATCCATCGTGAGGTTGATGTAGCCGTTGCTCCGCAGGTACGGCTTCATTTCCGCGTGCACCCCCTGCGGCCAGGCCTCGAAAGCCGCATCGTCCTTCGGACTATCCCATTGGCCGACCGCCTCCCATAACCAACCGGCCCCCTCGCGCGAGAACGCCGTGGATTGTTCGGAAAAGTCGTCCGTAATCGCCCCTCCCATGGCCAGAAAATTCTGTACGGTGGCCGGCTTCGGATAGGCCGACGGCGGCGGGGCCTTCGCGGCGTGTCGGACGGCGACATTCACGATGTCCTCGTTCAGGTCGCTCAGGTAGCCGCCCTTGCTGTATACGCGGCGGCCGGTCGGCGCGACGACGTCGAGCATCCGGTTGACGGTACTCCAGTTTTCACGCATCGCGAGCGTGGCCAAGGCAGGTCCCAACGCGGACAATTCATGGATGATTCGCTCAGCGACGGCAGGCATACCGGTGTAGACGACGACGAACATCGCGACGGGCTTGGCGTGATACTCCGCGGGTACGGGTGGCAGCGGCGGGCATTCGGTCAGCGCGCCGACCACACACAGCTCGCGCGGCGCCGAGATCATGTAGTCGCGCAGTCCGCGCAGCGTCTCGCTCGCACTGTCGAGCGGGAATGGAATGAACGCTGCGGAAATGACTTTCGGCAGTGGATGCGTGCGGAATTCGAAGCTCGTGACAACGCCGAAATTTCCGCCCCCGCCCCGTGAGGCCCAGAACAGGTCGGGATTCTCCGTCTCACTGGCGCGAACAACACGTCCGTCGACGGTCACCACCTCGCAGGACAATAGGCTATCCACAGTGGCGCCATACTTGCGGGTGTTGTATCCCACGCCACCGCCCAAGCACAGCCCCGACACGCCCGTCGTACTGACCGTACCCGCTGGCACCACGAGCCGATATTTTTCCAGCGCCGAGTCCATCTCGCCCAGCGTCACTCCGGCCCCGAGCTGCACACGTCCCGCGCTGCTGTCGATCGTGACGTTCTTAAGGCGGCCCAGATCCAGGACCACCGCCCCATCGGGCATCGCCGTGCCATCGATGCCATGGCCGCCCGCACGCACTGCGATGGGCGTGCCCGTGTGATTGGCGAAGCGCATCGCCGCGGCGACATCCTGCGCATCGATTGGCTGCAGAATCAGCGCCGGCTGCGCTTGATTCGTGCGCATGTTGTAGATGGCACGCGAGCGCGCATAGTCATCCTGGCCGGGACGCCAGCGGGCGCCGCGAAACTCGGATGGCAGATCGGCGAACATCGAACTATTACGCAGCGTCATAGGCACCTCGGTCGGCAACCGCCGAGGTCGCCTCAAGTTTCCCTATGATGCAATTTATTTCTCAATGAGGCAATGCGTGTTCGCAGCTCATCCGTGCCCTGCGCCGCGCGCGCGGGGATTTCCAGGGTCCAATCCCCTGCGACGCTTCGTCCCTGGGATGTTGCTTGCATAATAACCAACCCAGGGGAGGGAGTCGCAACAGAAAAACGACCCTCCCGGATACCGCGCCAGGGTCAAGCTCGACAGGTCATGACGAACGCAGTTCGGGCTAGAGCGGGCGTTACGCTACGGCTCAGAGCGGCGCGCGGATTCCCGAGCTATTGTGCGTGTTCCCAAGCCCAGGCGGCCATCCAGTCCAGCTCGGCGGCATAATCTTTCGCGCGCGCCGAGGTGGCGGTCCCGCGGGCTACTCGGGCCTTTATGCCGTGGAAGATCGCAGCCATGCGAAACATGTTGAAGATGAGGTAAAAGTCCATATGCGCGATAACCCGACGGTCCGTGCGCCGACAGTACGCTTCTACATATTCGGTCTCACTCGGAATATTCAGCGCGGGGAGGTCCATGCCGGCCAGGCCGGCAATGATTCGCGGCGGCAGGCGATACATCATCAGGTGGTACGAAAAATCCACCAACGGATGACCGAGAGTGGACAGCTCCCAGTCGAGCACGGCAATGATGCGTGCTTCGGTCGGGTGGAATACCAGATTGTCGATTCTGAAATCGCCATGAACGAGGGTTGTTTCCTCCTCAGACGGTATGTGCGCCGGCAACCAGGCGATCAGTCGATCCATGTTCACATCGCGGCCGGCGTCCGCGGAATCGGCCGCGTACTGTTGCGACCAGCGTGCGATCTGGCGCTCGATGAACTTCCCGGCACGCCCGTATTCGCGTAAGCCGACGGCCGCATAGTCGATCCGGTGCAGCCGGGCGATCGTCTGGTTGATCGCGTCGTAATACAGAGTGCGTGACTCGCGGCTGACGCGCGGGAGAGTTGCATCCCAGAAGATACGACCGTCGATCCAATCCATCACATAAAACGGCGTGCCGATCACATGCTCGTCAGTACACACCCCGTGAACGCGCGGCACCGGATAATCAACGGCGGCGAGTGCCTTGATGACGCACGCCTCCCGCTCGATCGCGTGGGCGCCTTTCAACAGCGGCCCTGGGGGTTTGCGCCGTAACACATAAGTCTTCTCCGGAGTGATCACCTTGTAGGTGGGATTTGATTGACCTCCCTTGAAGAGCTCCACCGTCATGGGGCCCGCATACCCCGCCACGGAGTGCGCCAGCCAATGCCCCAAGCGGGCCTCATCGAAGCGCAGCGCCTCCCGCACGGCCGTCGTGCCGGTGAATTCAGCGGCCTCGTCCGCCATTCCTACGTGTCCTGTTCGAGTACCTGGCGCTTGATCCGTTTGGCCACCGACCATTTGTGCACCTCGGTCGGTCCATCGTAAATGCGAAACGCACGAATCTCGCGGAACACTTGCTCGACTACCGTATCGGCGGCCACACCGGAGCCGCCCATGACCTGCACGCAACGATCCGCCACCCGGAAGAGCATTTCCGAAACAGCGACCTTGGTCATCGAAGATTCCCCTGTACCCGGCATTCCCTGATCCAGAACATCTGCGCACCAGTCGATCATCAACTCCGCCTGCTTCAGATCGATGCAATTGTCGGCCAGCATGAATCCGACTCCCTCATGGTCGATCAGTGACTTGCCAAATGCCTGGCGAGTGACCGCATACCGAGAGGCGATCTGTTGTGCCCGCAGACAGGCTCCCAGCCATCGCATGCAATGCGTCAGTCGTGCGGGCGCGAGGCGCGCCTGGGCATATTTGAATCCTTCACCCACTGTGCCTAAAACCTGACCGGCAGGTACCCGAACATTCTCCAGCGTGACCAGCGCGTGGCCGCCGGCCATTGTGCGATCGATTGTGTCCAACAGGCGCACGATACGGACGCCCGGATGGGGCAATTCGACCAGGAACAACGTGGCACCCGTCTCCGACTTTGCCATGATGATGCCCACGCGCGCGCCCTGAGCACCCGTGATAAACGCCTTGCGTCCATTGATCACCCAGTAGTCGCCATCCTGGACCGCGATGGTCTTGATCATGGAAGGGTCCGAGCCGGCGCCGCCCCACTCGGCCGGTTCCGTCATAAAGAACGCCGAGCGGGACTCACCGCGGATCAAAGGCTCCAGGAACCGCTGCTTTTGCTCGTCCGTGGCCGTCCTGCCCAACAGGAACATGTTGCCTTCGTCGGGGGCGGCGACATTGAGCGCCACAGGTCCCAATGGGGACCATCCGGCGGCCCGCAGCACCAAGGCGGTCTCGCGATGGGACAAATGCGTGCCGTCGGGCCGAATATGGGGCGTCAACAATTGGGCCGCCCGCGCCCGGGCCCGCAATTCTGCGACCAGACCCTCTGTCGGACCATGCGATCCCCAACGGCTGTCACTCTCATACGGAATGACATGCTGGCGTACAAACACGTCCACCCGCTGCGCGAGGCTCTGAGGGCTTGCGGCCTCATCTCGTTTTGCTGTGTTGAAGTGCAGCTTCGATTCCGTCATGGGGTCCTGTGGGCAGCCGGGCACAATTGATTTCAGGTGACAACGGTCAACGCGCCCCCGCTTACGGCCCCGGCGCACCATTGATCGCACATGTTTGCGCATTGTGGAATTCAATGTCAATATGGTGAAAACGATCGCTCAGGCCCCGGCAGCGTCCCGCTTTGGCTTTGGCTCTGACTCGAGCACGCTCGCCGCCGCGCCCAGCCCATTACCACCGCCCGGGTTCTACCCGTGACGCTGGAGCGCGCGCCCCAAATATGACCGTTTTTCCGATGATACCGGACTATTGACGTTCGTCAGCTCTCATGCGACGCTTCGGGCGTTTACCATTGGGCAATTAGTTTTTCATTATTCCAAACCTTGCCCGGGATAACTGAGGGGGTGCGATGAGCCGAATTACCATCGAGAACTTCGCGGGCGCTGCGCGACGGCCGCGCCGCTGGCTGCGGCTGATGACGATGCTGAATGCGAGCTGCGGCATATCGCTGACGTTGTGTAGCGTGGGCGCCGCGCAAGAGGCCGAACCGTCCGCGGGCGCCACGTTGGAAGAAGTCGTCGTGACGGCACAGAAAAAGTCGGAGTCCGCCCAGCGCGCGCCCGTCGAGATCTCTGTCGTCACCGCGGACGAACTGGTGTCCCGCGGAGTGGATGACCCCCGCGCCTTCGAGAACCTCGTCCCGTCGGCAAAATTCGGCCTCGAGGGCAACGTAACACAGCTCTTCATGCGCGGTGTGGGCTCGCAAGTTGATGTCCCATGGGTACCCGAAGCGGTCGCGCTTCAGTTCGACGGCATCACCCTCCCGCGTTATGCCTCGAGTATCGGACTGTACGACTTACAACGTGTTGAGGTTCTACCCGGTCCCCAGGGTACCCTGTACGGAAGCTCCTCGATCGGCGGCATCGTGAACGTCCTGACCAACCGGCCGTCGAGCGATGCATTCGTGAGCGACGCCTTGCTCGAGTTCGGAGACTACGCTCAAAAGCGGGCGACGGTCGTCGAGAATGTCCCGATCACCGCGGATTGGAGCATGCGTGCAGCGGTCAACGCCGAATTTCGCGATGGCTACGCCAACAACGGCTCAGACAACAAGAACGCGATCGCTGCGCGTTTGTCATCCTTATACGTGTCCCGCGACAATGGCTTGTCCCTCTACCTGACCGGCAACTACTACCAGAATCACTACGAGAACAGTCCCTCGCAATGGTTCCCGTATCCCAACGGACGTCCGTACGACTTTCCTCCGAACGCCTCGCAAACGGCCTTTTTCTATCCGCCGGATGGCTATCCGCTGAATGACGCGCGCAACACAGTGCAAATCTATCAGTTGGGCGCTCAGATGGATTGGGACCTCGGGCCCATGACGGTGTCGTACGTGCCCGGCTTCTTACGCTCGGACACGTTCGGTCTCGGATCCGACTCCCGTGTCATCGCCGGATTTCCCGAGCCGGAGCGCATTGGTCTCGACCAGTTCAGCAACGAGCTGCGCCTGACGAACAGTCGCCCGGGACCCTTCACCTGGCTCGCGGGACTGTTCCAATCGTACGACAAAAGTCCGGGCTATGATCTCTTCGGACCCAACCTCGGTGGATTTGATGTAACCAGCTATGCGAGGGATTACGCGACGTTCGCACAAGGCACCTACGCCCTGGCGAGCGGTACGCGCCTGACCCTCGGCGGCCGGTATTCTAGAGATGAGCTCGCCGCGAGTCACGGCGTGGCGTTCTATCCCATTCCGCCGACGTTCTCCCAAGGCACTGCACCGATCATTTACAATCAGAGTTGGAACAGGTTTGATTGGAAAGTGGGCGCCGAACAAGATCTCACGGCCAACTCCATGCTCTATGCCAACGTGCAGACCGGATTCAATCCGGGAACCTTCCAAGCCAACCTGCCCGATCCGTCCGAACCCATCCAACCGCAGAAGATGCTGGGCTACACCCTCGGGGTCAAGAACCTGCTGTTCGATGCGCGCCTGAAAGTCAACGTCGAAGGGTTCTTCTACAACTACAAGGACCAGATC
>Ga0210388_10003510_pt1 | contig 12276 bp, 8 predicted proteins | sample IncBWC19OmetaG_FD_155485 | JGI IMG/M metagenome (GOLD analysis project Ga0210388, IMG submission 155485) | Forest soil microbial communities from Barre Woods Harvard Forest LTER site, Petersham, Massachusetts, United States - Inc-BW-C-19-O ... | reverse complement strand
GTGGTGGAATACAACAGAAAACGCGCGTCGCCACTAAACTTTAGACTGGCATGCGGGCCAAAATTGCCCTTGCCGCCGATGACAATGTTGGTGTTGGCGATGCGATCAACTGCTCGCAAAACCGACGACGCGACGAAAGCGAGCCATTGTCCGTTGGTGCTGATCGTGACGAGTGATGGAAAACTGGTAAAATTAGTGAAGACCCTTTTTCCCGCTTGAGCATCCCAGACATAAAGGGCCGAACTGCTCAAACCATTAAGTGAGCCGGTGAATGCGACATAATGCCCATCCGGGGTCATCGCGGCATAATTTGTTCCCACCGCCAGCATATAATTCGTGCCCAAGGTCCGGTCACGCAGCATGGTATAATTCGTATTCTGGTGGCTATTAAAAAACAGGACGTACCGGCCGTCATAACTCACCGATCCCGCGAACGACGATCCATATGCCGAACCATTTGTGGCGGCATTCGCACTGACCAGTTGATTGGTTCCCGACTGCAAATCATAGATGAATACATCGGAAGCAAAATTTGTGTCGTTCCTGGACAGGTTCGCGGCATAGCTCGTGAACACCACATACCGCCCATTGCCGCTGATCATCGGTTCCATGGACGCGCCATTGGCATTGGGAAGGCCGTTGGTGGTCACGCTCACCAGCAAATTTGTCTGGTAAATCAGATCGCGGACAAAAACCCCGCGAAAGCGATTTGTGTAAGTGGAATCGAGCCCGCTGGAGGCAAAAGCCATGAACCGGCCGTCCGTGCTCACGTTGAACCGGTAGCTCATGCCTGTGGAATGACCATCGTACGACGCAAGCAACGAGTGATGCGCGGAAACCAGCTCCGTGAAATTATTCACGGTATCGCGCACAAATACGTCTGAACAGCCGTTGCTGTCATTCGTTGCCAGGTCGGTTCCGGTTGAATCAAAAGCGATGATACTTCCGGCGGTGTCAACTATTGACTGGGAAATGTCGGTGGCCGATGCAGATGCATTCGCGTTGGTGGTGACATCCACCAACGCAGTCACGCCGGCCTGCAAGTCGCGCACATAAAGATGGAGCGAACCGGCAGTGACGGAATTAGTCACAAGGTTGCCGGCAGTACTTTGAAATGAAATAAATCTTCCGGAAGGATCTATCGCAGGCGAGCTACAGCTGGTGGAGTTGGGCGGGCCCGAGCCATCGGCTCCCACGCTGACCAGAGTGGATGTCGCCGTTTGGGCATCCCATAACATGACACATGAAGAACCAAAATTCGTGTTGACGATAAACGTGACGAAACGGCCATCCGGCGTCATGTCCACCGATTTCACGTACTTGTAAGCATAGGTCACTATCGGAGCATTGGTGCTGATGAGATTATCCAAGCCGTTTTGAAGATTGTGCCTTATGATGACGCCACCTCTCGTGGTCATAGAAAAGGCATTCAATGTGATTGGGAGTGCTTCAAACACGATATACTGCCCATTAGTGCTGATTCGGTGGCTGAAAGCGGCAAAATTGCCCAGATACGAAACGGGATTTGAGCTGACGCAATAGGTCTGATTCGCGCTCAAATCCCGGACATAAACTTCGCCAAAGTTGGTGATGCCGGGAACCAGATTCGTCGCCGAGCTGAGAAACGCGACATAACGCCCGTCCGGCGTGATTTCGGGGAGATCAGAAGCCGACGTCCCATAATAACGGCCCGCATTGAATTGTGACAACGCCGCATCTTGACCGCCGACACTGACCAGGGTGGTGCTCCCGGTCAGCCGGTCCCATACAAACACGTCCGCCACACCGTTGGTATCGCCAGCCACTAAATTATTTGCGAGACTAGAAAAAGCGATAAACCGCCCTTCAGGGGTCATGATCGAATCCGTGGAGGCGCCGTCCGGCAACGTCGAGTTTGTGCCGACGCTCACCAGCATTGTGGTATCGGCCGTCAAATCGCGCGTGAATAGGGAGGTAATGCCGTTGTTGACACCTAGCACCAGATTTGTAGCAGCGCTCTCGAAAAGAACGAACTGCCCGTTCGTGGAAATAGCCGTCGGAATCGAATTGTCATTTCCTTCCGAGGTTCCGGTGTCATCAACACTCACCAGCACCGTGCTGCCCAGCGAGCGATCCCGCAGAAAGACGTTCATGCCAACCGGATATGCCTGCCGGTAAGGTAAGCCGTTGGAATTCAGCACGAGGTTATTCGCAGCGCTGCTGAATAAAACGTATTGTCCATTCCGGCTGATGACCGGTAATCCCGAATCTCCGCCGCCGCTGGTTGGTGGATTGAACGAAGGACTACCTGCAGTGGCAATACTCAGGTTTTGTGCCTTGCCGGAAACGACCGCCGAAAGAATCAACAGCCAGGCGAAATATCGGATGGTATGTAAAAACGATTTGCCCGTACGCAGAGAATCCGATGCCATGTGAATCCACCATATCCGCTTCATGAGAAATCAACAATACCCGAAGGAGGCAAGTACACACCAGAATTAAAAAGATCACGGCTTATCCGCCGACGTCATCACGGACGGAAAGCTGCCGAGATGGCCTCAAGGAATTTTGCATAATCCCGTTGAAAATTTTTGTCCGTGACGCTTTTGCCAAGAATCAGGCGCGTGATTTGCGGCATGGCCAGCGGAAACATCGTGAGCGACGTCTTGGCGAGCTGCAAAAATTCCGGACGCACATCCGGGCGCAAAAGCCGGGCCGCCTGGTGTTTCCGGATTTTACCGATGGAACGTTTGGTCACCCGCCGGCGCTCGGCCTCGTCGCAAATTGAATTACCCGTCGCCTGCAATGATTCCCAGGCCAGCAACCGCACCCAGTCCGTGCCCTCGCAGTTCTGCTTGAACCACAGCGGCATCGTCAAAACCTGGTCGCCGCCCGGCGACTGCGCCTCGACGTACGCGAGGCGCCGCGCGATGGTGTGGCGCAGCACCGCACGGAAAAGGCCGCCCTTGTCCCCGAAATAATGGTAGAGCATCCGTTTGTTGACCGGTGCGCGGCGGGCGATGACATCCACCCGCGCCCCGGCAAAACCGCGAGCGGCAAATTCGTGCAAGGCGGCGGCAAGGATGCGCTCGCGTGTGCGTTCCGGGTTGCGCACGGGCGGACGGGCCTTGGATCTGGCGGTTGCAGGCATGGCGACTATTAAGTAACTACACGGTTACCATGAAGATGGAAAGCACTAAAATGGCGGCGGAACGGATTCAGAGCGGCGGCTTTTCCTTGCGCCAGTCCGTGTTCTGTTCAAACGCGTGCGCAATCTTCAACAGGGTTTCCTCGCCGAACGGCCTTCCGAGTAATTGCAAACCGATCGGGAGCTTCGGATGTTTAGTAAATCCGCAGGGCAAACTCAAGCCGCAAATCCCGGCCAGGTTGCAGGAAATCGTGAAAATATCGGACAAATACATCTGCAACGGGTCGTCCGATTTTTCGCCGATCTTGAACGCCGCCGTCGGCGTGGTCGGCGTGACGATGGCGTCCACCTGCTCAAACGCCTTCAAAAAGTCGTTGCGGATGAGCGTGCGGACTTTTTGCGCACGCAGATAATAGGCGTCATAATAACCGCTGCTCAAAACATAGGTGCCGAGGATGATCCGCCGTTTCACTTCCGCGCCGAAACCCGCCCCGCGGGTCTTGGAATAAAGTTCGGTGGGGTCGGCGCCTTCCACCCGCGCCCCGTAACGGATGCCGTCAAACCGCGCCAGGTTGGCGGACGCCTCGGCGGTGGCGATGATGTAATAAACCGCCACGGCATAATCCGTGTGCGGCAGGGAAATCTCCACAATCTCCGCGCCGAGCGCAGAAAACTTTTTCACGGCGGCATCCACGGCGGCTTTCACTTCGGGATCGAGCCCGCCGATCATATATTCTTTTGGCAGGCCGAGCTTCAGCCCGCGGATGTTTCCGTCCAGCGCCTGCGTGTAATCCGGCACGGGCTGCGCAATGCTCGTGGAATCGCGCGGGTCCACCCCGCTCATCGCCCCGAGCAAAATCGCCGAGTCGCGCACGTCCTTCGTGAACGGCCCGATCTGGTCCAGCGAACTGGCGAACGCCACCAGACCATACCGCGAAATTCTTCCGTAAGTCGGTTTCAAGCCGACACAACCGCATAGCGCGGCCGGCTGGCGGATCGAGCCGCCGGTATCCGTGCCAAGGCTGGCAATACATTCGTCCGCCGCGACCGCCGCGGCCGACCCGCCGGATGAGCCGCCGGGAATGCGCGACGTGTCCCAGGGATTGCGCGTGACGCCGAATGCGGAATTCTCCGTCGAGCTACCCATCGCAAACTCGTCCATGTTCAAACGGCCGAAGACAATCGCACCCGCCGCTTTCAATTTTTCAATCGCCGTCGCGTCGTAGGGCGAAACAAAGTTGCCCAGAATCCTGGAGGCGCAGTTCAGCGGCTGGTTTTTGACACACAGGACATCCTTGATGGCAATGGGAATGCCGAGCAAGCGGTTTGCACCGCTGCCACCATTCGAAAGCAATTTATCGGCGGCGTCCGCCTGTGCGAGTGCGTCTTTTTCATCATAGCTGATGAATGCGTGAATCTTCCCGTCTACTTTTTGAATCCGGTCGAGGCAGGCCTGCGTGATTTCGCGCGCGGAAATCTCGCGGCGCGACAATTTGGCCGACAGTTCGGAAACCGTGAATTGATTGAGCATGAAATTTACTCCACGATTTTGGGAACGATAAAAAGCCCGCCGGCTTTTTTCGGCGCGTTGCGCAGGGCTTCATCGTGCGGCAGCGACGGGCGCACTTCATCGGCGCGGGTGATGTTGACCATCGGCACGGCGTGCGCGGTCGGCTCGACGTTTGTCACATCAAGTTCCCGGAGTTTTTCAATGTAGCCCAGGATGTTGCCCAGCTGGGTGCCGAGTTTTTTTTCCTCGTCGGGTGTGAGCGCGAGCCGCGCGAGGTGCGCCGTATATTTCACGTCAAATTCTGCCATGCGAGGAATTATAGCCGTGCGCCGGAAGTTGAAAATCCAAATCGCTTTATCCGGCAGCGGGCCTTTTGCGGGGAATAAATTTTACCGTAATAAACTGCAAAGCCATTATGAAAAATGGCGGGAGTGGCGGGGCTCGAACCCGTAACCTCTGCCGTGACAGGGCAGCGCTCTAACCAATTGAGCTACACCCCCGCGAAGGGGACGGTTACTCTAGAAAATAAAATTTTCCCCGTCAAGATTTTGCTCGGGGAATTTTGGGTCCGTTTTGGGGTCCGTTTAAAAATCCGGGCGGCAGACGCCAAGGAGGTGGGGGTGGGGAACCCCGCTGAAGAAACGTACTGCCACCCGAATAAAGCCATGTTAATGCGTTATGCACGTTTGTCAATCTCCGAGTGATTCCTGCTTTGATTCGCAAGGGTTTTCTCCTAAATTGACCCCGTGAGCCCGATGTCGCTGGAATCCATCCCGTTGCTGCGCAACCTCAAATCGGTCGAGCTGCAGGCGCTCCGGCTTATCACCCAAACAAAACAATTCCCCGCCGGTACGGATATTTTTCTCGAAGGCGCCCCCGGCGACGGCCTTTATTTCGTCAAATCCGGCCTCATCGAGATCTCCGGCGGCAAAACGGCGCGCCATGTCTTTTCCCGCCTCGGGCCCGGCGAAATCTTCGGCGAGATGGCCGTGATCGAACACGGCACCCGCTCCGCCACCGCTTCGGCTGCGCTGGATTCCGAAGTTTTTTTCGTCCCGCGCGGCGAGATGCTGCCATTCATCGAACGTTCGCCCGGCTTCGCCTTCGCCCTGCTCCAGCAGGTCAGCCACCGGCTTCGCGGGTTCAACCAGGTCCATCTCCGCGAACTCGTGGAATCCGAATCGCTGGCCCTCATCGGCCGCTTCGCCCAGGGCATCGTGCATGACCTGAAAAATCCCTTGAGCATCATCAGCCTCTCGGCCGAGATGTTCGACATGCCCGGCATCAGCGCGGAAATCCGCGCCAAGTCGCAGGCACGCATCCGCAAGCAGGTCGAACGCGTCACCGACATGGTCGGCGACATCCTCATCTTCACCCAAGGCACGCGACCCGTGGCCCAACTCAAACGCAACGACTACCGCGCCTTTGTCCTCGAACTCGTCCATGACCTCCGTTCCGAGGCGGAAATGCGCTCCGTGCAGGTCGAACTCGAAAACGTCCCGCCGCCCATCCACGCCCTCTTCGACCCGCGCCGTTTGAGCCGCGTTTTATTCAACCTTGCCGGCAATGCCACCGATGTAATGCTCAACGGCGGAAAACTTATCCTGCGCTTTTCACTCACTGAAAACGAGGTCATCACCGAATTCGAGGACACCGGCCCCGGCATCCCGCCCGAGATCGCCGACAAGCTTTTCCAGCCCTTCGCCACGCACGGCAAGACCAAGGGCACCGGGCTCGGGCTTTCCATCTGCAAAAAAATCGTCGAGGACCACGGCGGCAAAATTTCCGCCCGCGGCGAGCCGGGCCGCGGCGCGATCTTTTCCTTCACCCTGCCCCTGGCAAAATAATTTCAAAATCCGGGAGGGACGGCGTGCCGCTGTCCCTAAATTCAGGGCTAACACGGCATCCCTTTCAAAAGGACTTATCCGTGTCAATCCTGTCCATCCGTGGTTAAAGGAATTCGCGTCACGAACTTCCCCGCCCGCGAAATTCATCCATTAATTTAAGGATGCCTTCACGGATCTCAAACAACTCCTTGCGCGCTTCACGCACTATTTTGTCTTTCAGCAGCTTTTTTGGCGCAACGGCCTCCAGCCCGGCCTGGGATTTATGCAAATGATCCAGCGCGCGTTTAAGACAGGCAACGGTGAAGGCGGGATCAGTAGAACCCCGGTCTTCAGCAACGCCATTCAGCGCCCCGGCGAGTTTCGCGGCTGTGGTTTGAAACTCAAAAATGAACTGATCCAAATCCTTGTCCGCCGTTTTTTCCAGGTCAAGTTCATCCGCCAGATGCCAATACTTCATCGCGCTTTCCGAACAGCGATGCTGTAAGGGATGGACGATGTCGCCGTCCTCAGTGCGAATCCAGTCAATGCCCTCGCGGTGCGGATCGGGCTCGGGCGGCGGTTCGTTCATCGCCTCTTCGCAGGCATGGTTGATTTCCTCGATGTGCCGCGCTTCTTCCCCGGCTTCCTCCGGCGTCAAATCCTTCTGCCAGCCCATCTCCCTCGCGATTTTTTCTTCGGCCTCGTCCGAGTCCCCGTATTTTTCCAACAGTTCGATATATTTGTCCGTGCGGGCGTCGGACTCCTTCATCAATTTCTCATAATCATGCTCGTCCCATTCCGCTTCGGGATCTTTTTGCCCGCTTTTAAGTTCCTCGACGGCCTCGGTCAGTTTTTGCAGGAACCGGTCCATGCCCTTCGCCGCATCCTCTGCCCGTTGAGTTTCCTCCTCCGGTGTCAGCCGCCATTCCGGTGCCGATATTTCCAATAAATAATCCGTGCTTTCGATCACCACCCGTCCGTTGAGTTCGCTGAACCATTCAAGGTAGAGGCAGTTCGCCATATGCTCCGGCGGTTTTTCCCCGCGCTTGCACATCATATAAGCTTCATCCACCGGAATATCAAAAACCCGCACCTTCCGCGATGCCGTCAGATCTCCAATCACCCCCTGCTGAAGCGGCTGAAGCGTGTCCAGATGCTGGTGCCGTGTGCGCTTGAGCGGATTGGTGAAGGCCAGCTTGCAGCCCGCAAGATCAGGATGCGCATTACCTTTCAGTTCCAGCCGGACGGGTTCGGCACGCCCCTCAACCCAGATACGGCCATGCACGACACCTTTGACGCGATTATCTATCTCGCCGCGCACCACGCTGTCATGAATCCGGAAAGCCATGCTTGTTTATTCGTAACAAATAGGATGCGACAGCAAAAGGATTTCCTCTCTATGTTTAAATTTTCCAGCATTTCAAAGCTGTGGATCGAATTAGACTTTTTTTTCGAATAGGTCCCGGGCCAGATCGCTTGCGGTCGCAGATGGACTGTTTCCAACGGCTGCTATAAAATGTTGCCAGTCATTTCATGAGTGCAGAACGAAAATTTGGTGTTTCCCGCGTCACGACCCTGTTGTCGGATAATTTTGGATTGAGCTGGGGCCTGTCGCTGGGGGTGGTTTGCTTCACCAGCGCGGTCATCTGTCTCGCGGTCTTCTGGTTCATCCATTCTGCACCGCCGAGAACCATCACCATCACCAGCGGTCCGGCCGGCAGTTCGTTTGCCCAGAATGCCGGGAAGTATCGCGCTATCCTGGCCCGCAACGGCGTGGACTTGAAAATCCTGCCCTCGCAAGGTTCCCAGGAAAACCTTCAGCGTCTGGAAGATCCCAAGTCGGGCGTGGATATCGGATTTGTCCAGGGTGGCATCGCCAACGACACGAACACCCAGGATCTGGTCTCGCTCGGCAACATCGCCTACGAGCCGCTGCTCGTTTTTTATCGCAGCACCAACACCATCCGGCTGCTCTCGGAGCTTCAGGGCCGGCGGCTGGCGATTGGTTCGGAGGGCAGCGGCACGCGTTCATTGGTTCTGACACTGCTCCAGACGAACGGTGTCACCACGAACGGGACGACCCGGCTATTGGGATTGGACGCGGATGACGCCGCGCAGGGATTGATGGCCGGAACCGTGGATGCCGTGTTCCTGATGGGTGATTCCGCCTCGTCCCAAACCATGCGGAAGTTGCTGCACACGCCGGGAGTGCGGCTGCTGGGCTTTGAACAGGCGGATGCCTATACGCGCCGCTTCAATTCCCTGAACAAGCTGCTCCTTCCGGAAGGCTCGATTGATTTTGGCCAAAACCTGCCCGCCCAGGATATCTGGCTGATCGGGCCGACGGTGCAATTGGTGGCGCGGCCGGACTTGAATGCCGCCGTCTCGGACTTGTTGCTGGAGGCGGCGCATGAAATCCACGGGAATCCCGGCCTGCTGCAAAACCGGGATGAGTTTCCAAACGCCGTCCAGCATGAATTCACGATCAGCCCGGACGCAGCCCGCTACTATAAATCCGGCAAAAAGTTTCTGTATCGCCAGTTCCCCTTCTGGATCGCCAGCCTGTTGAACCGGGTGATGGTGGCCTTTCTTCCGATGATGCTGTTGCTGATTCCGGCCATTCGAATGATACCGGCGGCCTACAAATGGCGCATCCGGCTGCGCCTCTACCGGTTTTACCGCCTGTTGCTGGTGTTGGAGCGGGAACTGGACCGCGAGGTGACGCCGGTGAAACGGAAGGAAGTCCAACGGCGGCTGGATGACATTGAAAAAACGGTGAAACACATGAAGGTGCCCGCATCCTTTGCGGATCAGTTTTACAGCCTGCGGGGCCACATTGATTTTGTCCGGGAAAAACTCGCCAGCCTTCACCCGGGAAAAACGGCTGCCGGTTGAGTCTTCTGGAAACTTCAGCGCATTTGAATATGCGTCAAAGTTTTTGTTTTCAACCTCATCGCCGCCAGCGCGGATTTCGGGCCGGCCCCCTTGCTGGTCCACTGCTCCATTCCCCGCCCTGGCCCGCGCCACCCCGACCTGCGCCACCCTGTGGCTTCGGACCGGATTCACCCCCGCGCTGCGGCTGGCTCTGCCGCTGCGCTGGCCGCTGCGGCGGTCGCTGGCCCTGGTGCCGTCCACGCGGACCGCGAGCTTCATCCGCCGGATTAAACGCCGGCGGCGGGGCGGAATAATTAAATCCCTCCGCCTTCCTGCGAACCACACCGCGGCCAATGAACCGTTCCAGCGCGCGTAATTCCCCATAATCTTCCGGCGTGACAAAGCTGATCGCATCGCCGACCGCATGGGCCCGGCCCGTGCGGCCGATGCGGTGGACATAATCCTCCACGTGCATCGGAAAATCGTAGTTCACCACGTGTGAAATGCCATCCACGTCAATCCCCCGCGCCGCGATATCCGTGGCCACCAGCACCCGCACCGCGCCCGACTTGAAGTCAGCCAGCGCCCGCAACCGCTGGTTCTGCGAACGGTTGGAATGCAGCGTGGCCGGGCGCACTCCGCGTTGCTCCAGTTGCCGCGCCAGCCGGTCCGCCGCGTGCTTCATCCGCGTGAACACCAGCACCATGTTCATTTGCGGATCCTCCAGCAGATGCAACAGCAGCGCCGTCTTCAAATGCTTGGGCACCTCGTACACCAGTTGCGTCACCGTTTCCGCGGGATTCGCGCGCCGGCCGATCTGCACAATCTTCGGCGCGCGCTGAAACTCATGCGTCAGCCCCTCGATCTCCTTTGAAAGCGTGGCCGAAAACATCAGCGTCTGCCGCTGCTTCGGCAACTGCTGGATGATCTTCCGGATGCTTGGCAGGAAACCCATGTCCAGCATCCGGTCCGCCTCATCCAGCACCAAAAATTTCAACTGCGAAAAATCCGCGCACCGACGCCCCATCAAATCCCAAAGCCGTCCCGGACACGCGATGATCACCTCCGTGCCGCTCCGCAGCGCGCGGATTTGCGGCTGTTCCCCCACCCCGCCAAAAACCGTCGCCACCGTCAACGGCAGATGCTTCGCATAAGCCTTCACATTCTCCTCGATCTGTACCACCAGCTCGCGCGTCGGCGCCATGATGAGCACACGCGTCGCGCGACGTTGCCCCGGAGCCTGCGTGGCAAGCCGGGTCAGGATCGGCAACGTGAACGCCGCCGTCTTGCCCGTGCCCGTCTGGGCGATCCCGATCAGGTCGTGACCCGCGATAATTGGAGGAATGGCGGCGGTCTGGATCGGCGTCGGCTCGGTATAACCCGCTTCCTGAACCGCCCGCAAAATTTTGGCATCAAGGCCAAGTGCTTGAAAAGGCATCGCGCAGTCTATGACACTTTCAAAGCAATGGCACGGATTAAGGATATTCGAGCGGCGCTATCAGGCAGCCGGGCACGACCGCTTGGCCGAATTATATCCGTGTCAATCCCTGTCCATCTGTGGTTAAATTTTCCCGCCTTTCTAAGTTGTGAACCGAATCAAACTCCTTTCCGAGCAGGTCGCGAACCAGATCGCGGCGGGCGAGGTCGTCGAACGCCCCGCCAGCGTCGTGAAGGAACTCGTCGAAAACTCCCTCGATGCCGGCGCGCAAAAAGTTACCGTCGAGATCGGCGCGGGCGGCCGCAGCCTGGTCCGCGTAACCGATGACGGCACCGGCATGAGCCGCGACGACGCCCTGCTCTCCTTGGAACGGCATGCCACGAGCAAAATTGTCCGCGCCGAGGATTTGAGTTCCATCGCCACGATGGGTTTTCGCGGGGAAGCGTTGCCCAGCATCGCCAGCGTGAGCCGTTTCACCCTGACCACGCGCGAGCGGGAAAATACTTCGCCCGAAGGCACCCAGATTTTGGTCAACGGCGGAACGATCGCCGAGGTCAAGGCCGCTGGCAGCGCGACGGGCACCAGCATTGAGGTCCGCCAGATCTTCTACAACCTGCCCGCGCGCCGGAAATTTTTGCGCGCCGAGGAAACCGAGGCCGCGCATATCCAGCATTACCTCACCCTCGCCGCGCTCGCGTTTCCCGAAGTCGCGTTCACCTTTGTCAAGGACACGCGACCCGTCTGGCAATTGCCCCCGCAAAAGGCCGACGCCTCCATTTCCAGCAAAATTGCCGCCCTACGCGAACGTCTCCGCGCCTTGCTCGGCGAGGAAAAACTGATTCCAGTGGATTTTTCAGTTTCGCTGGATGAACCGCACGCCGCGCCGGAAGAGACGGAGATTTCCTTTGAAAGCGCCCTGCCCCAAAAGCCCGACTCCGCACTCCCCACTCCGCACTCCGCACTTCGGGTCTGGGGGCTGATCGGTTCGCCCGGCGTTTCGCGGGCGACGCGCGAAAGCCAGTTCACGTTTGTGAACCGTCGGCCGGTCGAAAATCGCGGGCTAAACTTCGCGCTAATCGAAGGCTATCACAATTCGCTGATGAAGGGCCGCTACCCGGTCTGCTGCCTGTTTCTGGAGATGAACCCGGCGGCGGTGGACGTGAACATCCATCCCGCCAAGCGCGAGGTGAAATTCCACCGCGAGTTTGAGATCCGCAAATTCACCGCGCAGGCCGTGCGCGACGCCTTGCTGACATTTCACGGCAGCGAGTCCACCGTCCAAAGCCCGAAGCCCAAGGTCATCCAACAAATTGAACTTCAATCCGCGCCGGAAATTTCCACACCAACCCTGCCGCAATTCCCCGAAAAACTAAAACCCGCCGCCGCGCCACCAATTGTCTCCACAAACCAGCCGCCGCTCAAGATGGGCTTCAGCCCCGCGACAGCGTCGGCACCGCCCACTGCATCACCCGTTTCGCGTTTCTCGTCACCACCCGCCGTT
>Ga0210388_10003509_pt1 | contig 12277 bp, 8 predicted proteins | sample IncBWC19OmetaG_FD_155485 | JGI IMG/M metagenome (GOLD analysis project Ga0210388, IMG submission 155485) | Forest soil microbial communities from Barre Woods Harvard Forest LTER site, Petersham, Massachusetts, United States - Inc-BW-C-19-O ... | reverse complement strand
GGGTTTTGGCAAGTGAGCGGCAGAAACCAACTGACCCTCGAAGATCGCGTCAAGATCGAAGCCTGGTATGTGCGCAATTGGACTCCTTGGTTGGATGGTATTGTTTTTGCGAAGACATTCAGGGTGGTCTTGTTCCCGGAGAACGGTTTGCAATCTGAAGACTCTGCAAGTATCGACTCCGCAGCCGCCGACAACTCAAGCCTACAAGTGCTCTCCTCGGTGCTCACCACAAAGCAGAGTAAGAGCAAGCGTCACAGTGCCGGAGCTTGATGTCGGCTTTCCAACCTTCAAGTGATCGGAACGATGGATTTCCTGTATTCTGGGTTGAGGGCGCTCTAGCGCTCTAACCTCGCGTTTTTTTTTAATCTGGAACAGTCTTCGTAGTTGCCGATTGTCCTACGCTCGTCAGCTCATTTCTCCTCTACTTTGCCGTACTGCTAGAGTAGCGGTATCGGTTCTCGCCTCCTGCTATCTAACGTAATATCTCCGCGGTTTCTTACACTAAGCACTAAGCCCGCCTCGCACGAGAATTTCCATTATTCGTTCGGCGTTATGACCATCCCAGAATAGGGCGTTCGCCCTCTTCTGCCGTCTCCTGGATGAGTGCAACATTCAGGCTTCGGATACAGGTCCGAAGTCAGAAAATATTTGAGAAAACTGCTATTAATAACGCACGGGAGAACTCTGCCAGAATTAAAGGTTCGGATAAGGAGTTCGAAGGCGAAAAATCATTCGAATACAGAGTTCAAGCGCAAAGACGATTGAAATGTCATTCGCGAATTAAGGTTCGTTTCCAGGTTCAATGTCGAGAACCATCCGAGAACAAAACACCTGCAAGACCCCTCGAAATTTCTTGGGGAGGGCGGAGGTTCAATTACAGGTTCAAATTCGAGAACTAATTGAGAACAAAACCCCCAAAATAGGCCCAAAATCGTGATCTATGACGCAGCTAGAGGCTAGAAGAATCAATAACATGGTTTTTCTCAAAATTTCCGTTGGTCCCAGGTCCAAATCCTGGCAGGCGCACCACTCTCCGAAATCAGCCAGCGACTCTTCTCGCTCCGGGCGCTCGTGTGCCCTCAGAGACGCGAGTCCGCCGCCGGACGCATCTACTTCTCCCCTATCCGCTCAGTTTCTTGGTGTTGGCACATTCTTTGGCGTGGCATAATTCGTGCGCGATCTCAATTCCGGATGGACGAACTGCCGTTTCGCGCAACCACGAACATGCCCGCGCCACGCCTCGCGATTCTCCTCATTGCTCTGCCGCCACCTTGGCGTTCCTAAGTTTTGCTTACCATCCACATAGCAATGCAGCGAATCTCATATCCTGAGCAAGCACTCCGAATCCTCCGGGAGACCAGCCCCACTACCACCAACCTTACCCAAGCACCGCACGCCGTGGCCGGCTTGAGCCGCGGCGTTCTCTTTCTACAAAAAACTGGGCGCTATGAAACCGAGAACGATCAGGCTCACGGATCTGTTCGCTGTTCGCATTTACCTTGCGTCTCCGCGCGCCTAGACAAAATTCATCTCCCTGGCTGTAACCTTTCGGCTGTGAGCTGTCAGCTTTCCATGAGGACTATTGCAGTTTTTCGTAGATCGCTTTCGCTTCCCTGAGCCGCTTCAGGACATACTCTTTTTCCGCTGCCGAATTCCAGTCGGGATAGTTCGATGTGACCTCAATCGTCCGCGCAATCCAAGCCGCAAAGTATTTCGCATCCTCCGGTGAGCGCGGCACCTTCCCGCCAATCGTCACATATACCGGACTCGTCGTCGCATACACATAATTGTCCAGCACCGAATACTCCGCGCCGTCGCTTGAGGCCCGCAACACGCACCATCCACTTTCTTTCAACGGCAGCGTGCCAGTGACATCCGCTGAATCTCGCTTTCCCTCAAGTTTCAGCGTCTGCGCCACTCGCCCGTTGCAAACCACCTCCAAATGATCCACCGGCACAATTGATCGTAGCTTCGCCGTAAACGCCACCCCCGCCTGCGCTCCATCAAACTTCAGTTCGTCTCCAACGCGCAGTCCCCCCAGCGTAAACTCAATCAGCGGCCCATTCGTCGCAAACGTGCGACCTTTTTTCAGTGCGGCGAACCATGTTTGTGCATCTGCCGGCCATTCTGGAACCCAGGCGTATACGCGGTCTATCCCAACTTGCCCGCGAATCGGCGCAGCATAATTTGCCGTTGCATCCGTCCCTGCGCCCGCCGGAAAGCGAAAGCCAAGATTCAACAATTTGTACCAAACCGCCGCTGTCGCTTTGTGATCGCTGAATCCCACGATCTCCATGTAATCCAGTTTCCCCAGTGCCACATCAACGGGCAGCTCGTCCGTAATTCTCTGTGGCGGATTTGCAAACGGATCAGGCACTGCGTCGAACGGATGCACTGCTCCCACCAGCGCTCCTTGCGCATGGGCCATGTCATACACGTCCGCATTCATCGGATACAAACTCGCCGCCGCCGTATTTGGATAACCCGCATAGCCGGGTAGCAAGAGATGATCTCTCAGCCCTAGCAGCCCTCGATGCCCCAATAGCTCGTGTGAAATTCTTGCCCGTGCACAAGAAGGACATCGCGGTCCGAGATTGTGTTTAGCTGCGGCGTGTTATAAGCAATGTCCGGAAAACGCTGCTCCTTATTGACGATCAAATTGTTGGCAACTTCTAACCCCTCAGCTTCTTCCTGGTCCAGCAGGCGGGACGGATCATTCCTGTAGACGCCTCCGTAGTTCATATGAACATGCAAGTCTCCGCCAATCCAGAGACGTCTGTCTTTCCCCTGGCTGTCATCTAAGGGCACTATCGAGAATTCCGTCCTTACTGTTTTCCCCTCCGGCACTTCCACTGTTTTCTGCAGCGGACGGCTTCCGAAGCCCTGCATCACCTCGACCGTAATTTGTCCTGCGGGCACCAGCACTGTGCACCCGCCTTTCTGATGCGGATAAAAGTAGTGTGCTTCGAATGGACTTTCCGATCTATCGTACCCATCGTCGGCATGAATCCAGGCGTCCTCTGGCCCGTAAAATCTGCCCTCTCGGTCAACCACCGAAATCCGCGCAAAAGCAGCGAGTCCTCCCCTCGTCACATGGATCGCAACGCGCCCGTACGGACCCAGATGCATCCCACCACTAATTGCGGGATCCCAGGTTCTCCCTCCGGGAATCGTTCGAAATCGCAGTGCTGTATTTCCATATTGGTTGGAGATGGACGCGATTGTTCTTCCGTCAGGTGACCACCTCGCATTCGTCTCATCCCATTCTCCATAGGAAATCGGAAACGCATCTCCCCCATTTGCCGGCATCACCCATAGCTGATGCCACTGTCCGCCCAGGTAGGAGCTGTAAACCATCCGCGAGCCGTCTGGAGAAAAATCAGGGCGCGCTTTCCAGTTTGTCTCTTCGTAATGAATTTCGCGGGCTTCGGCGCCCGGCTCCGCGCGCATTCGCCAGAAACCGCCGGTACCGTGAATGTGGCCGCGATTCGAGACGAACAATATTTCCTGGCCGTCGCGCGTCCACACTGGGCTGATTTCCGTATCAAACTGGCTGTAGTAGTAGCGCGGCAAATCGCTCTTTGTTTCTCCCGTCAACCGCGCCACCTTTTCGAGTTTTCCGTCATTCACGTCCGCGCGAAAGACGTGAAACCGCTTGTTGTAGAAAGTCGATACAAAAACAATTCGTTTTCCGCCCGGCGACCATCGCGGCTCCAAGTTCACCGCGCCGCCGCTCGTCAATTGTTGCGATTTTCCAGAATCCAAATCCAGCAGCCACAATTCCATCGCATCTTTCTGATACGAAACATAAATGACGCTCTTTCCATCCGGCGACCAGTCCGGCTGGTAGTCGTATCCCGCTCCACCTGTGATCTGCTGTGCTTCTGTAGAGTCAATCTTTTGCCGCCATAAAGAACCGGCCATCGAGTAGACCACTTCTTTCGAGTCCGGCGACCACGCCACGCTGCTCGGGCCGCTGGTCAGTTGCGGCAAATACATTTCGCGGAAGTAATAAGGATGCGGCAGATCGATTTGAGGAAGGACCGGTTTGCGCTGCGCGCATACCGGCAAGACCGCGGCGGCGAGCGCGATGAGAAGCGGCAGACCTCTTTTGAACACGGCTAGGCCAGGCCCACTTTGGACAGAGGCAGTTCGCGAATGCGCTTGCCCGTCGCGGAAAAAATCGCGTTGCAAAGCGCCGGTGCAAACGCCGGCAATCCCGGCTCGCCGACGCCGCCTGGAGGCGCTTCGCTCGGCACGATGTGTACATGCACTTCGCGCGGCGCGGTATTCATTCGCGCCACCGGATACCCGTCAAAGTTTGATTGGTCGATGGCACCGTTCGTCGCAGTGATCTCTCCGTAAAATGCGACGCTCGTTCCCATCACGGCCGCGCCCTCGAATTGGTTGCTCACCATCTCCGGATTCACGACGGTTCCCGCATCCAGCGCGCTGTCCACGCGATCGACGTGAACTCGTCCTGCGTCATCGAGATGCATTTGTACAACGGAAGCGACGTACGTCAGGAAGCTCCGATGCACGGCAAACCCCATCCCGACTCCATTGCCGAGTTTTTTCTTTCCCCATCCTGATTTTTCCGCCGCGAGCTGCACGACTCGCTTGAACCGCGCCGTGTCGATCGGGTATTGCGCATAGTCCGCGCCGTAGTTGGAATAGTCTTTCGGTAGTTCACTCTTAGGAATGATGCGGTCCGGCCCGAGAAGCTGCAGTGCGTATTCGACCGGATCTTTTCCTGCTGCTATCGCCAGTTCATCCGTGAAGGATTGAATTGCGAATGCATGATAAATATTCGCCACGGAGCGCAGCCATCCGATGCGCACGTGCGCCGTAGCCGGACCGTTTTCGGAGCGATGATTAGGAATCGCGAACGGCAAATCGCTGAAGCCCAATCCAAGTTCATCGGCATCCGAATATGTTTCGCCGTCTTTGAATGTTGAGCCGATCGGAGGAAACACCGTCCGCTGCAACCAGGCCGTCGGTTTCCCGTCGTCGCCGAGCGCCGCTTTCATGTACATCGCGGAAACGGAATGGTACGTGTCGAACTTGATGTCGTCTTCGCGGCTCCAAACCACTTTCACAGGCTTGCCAGTCTTTTTCGCCAGTACCGCCGCTTCCACCGCAAAATCCGGAAACGATTTCCGGCCGAACGCGCCGCCCAGCAGTGTGACATGCACCGTCACGTCTTCTTTTTTCAAACCCACAGCGGCTGCGATCGCGTCACGTGCACCGACCGGGCTTTGCGTCGGCGCCCACACGTCGACTTTTCCGTCTTTGTAAACCGCAAGCGCTGCGGGCGGCTCCATCGGCGCATGCGCCAGCAGCGGCGCGTAATACTCCGCCTCGACAATCTTGCCGCCTTTCGCAAAAACCGCGTCGACGTCGCCAACTTCTCGCACCACTTTTCCGGGCTTCCGCGAAGTTTCCTGCAGCTCTTTCTTGTAAGAATCAGAAGTGAACACATCGTGCGAGCTGTTCGCCCATTCGACATTCAATTTCTTTTTGCCCTGAAACGCGGCCCAGGTACTATCCGCGAGTACGGCCACTCCGCCGAGCGCTTGATAAAGGACCGGCGGCTTGAACGTGTCGATGGTGGCCGTTTGCTTCACGCCGGAAACAGCAAGCGTTGCGGAGTCGTCCAGCGATTTCACGGTGCTGCCGAGCACCGGCGGGTGCGCGACGCTCGCGTAGAGCATCCCGGCCATGTGCGTGTCTTGCCCGAATTTTGCTTTGCCAGTACAGAGATCTTTCAAGTCATAGCTCGATGCGGGTTTTCCGATATACCGCCATTCGCTGCGGGGCTTCAGTTTCAGTTCTTCTTTTTTCGGAACTTCCAATTTGGAAGCGGCAGTGGCCAGCTCGCCGAAACCGGCTTTTTTCCCCGATGCCTTGTGGATAACGTTGTGCAGTTCCGTCGAGCATTCCGCGGCCGGCACGCCCCACTGCTGCGCCGCCGCGCGCACCAGCATCAACCGCGCTGAGGCTCCTGCTTCGCGCAACGGCACAAAAAAGCTGGTCACGGAGTGCGAACCGTCGGTGTCCTGGTCGCCGTATTTTTCGGAGCCGATCGCTTGCACGACTTTCACGCGCTTCCAATCTGCATCCAACTCTTCGGCGACGATTCGCGGCAAGGACGTGCGGACTCCATTTCCCATTTCCGAGCGGTGCGCAATGACGTACGCCGTCCCATCGGTGCCGATCGCCAAATAAACGCTGGGCTGCAGTGGCGCTTTCTCCGACGGCGGAAAGGGATCGCCAGCGTTCCCGCCGGCTGCGGCTGCGAAAAATTGCTCGGGCATCATGGAAACGCCGAGCACAAATGCGCCGGCTCCCAGAATTCTTTTCAAGAAATCACGCCGGTTGTTTCCCGCTTCCTGATCACTTGTGGAAAGATTCTCTACGTGAAACATGGCGCCCCCATGCTTTATTTGAATACTTGCCACCAATTCTCGTGCATCATCCTACCGCCAATTCCAATACTCGCAAGCATGCGCGTTTGCTGCCGCAATGCGTTGCGGTCTATGTTTCAGGCCACGCGCCCAGAGCGCGCCTCAAATCCACAAGCTGGCCGAGGTGATACGCATTGTGATCCGCGAGAAGCAACGCCTGGCGCAAAATGGTTTGCCCCTGTCCATGCGGAATTGCGGCGAATAGATCCGTCTTTGGGTTTTGCACGAGGCGAACCATTTCCTGGAGATCGCGCTGGAAAGCCGCAACGCTTTCGGCCCAAGCGGAGTCATTCGGAGGCGCGGGCGATTTTGGCCAGTACCCGCCAGGAAAATCCGGCGAGACGTGTTTCGGATTTTTGCTGAATCCCACGATGTCCCACTGCGCGATGCGGGAGTGTTCCAGCAGCTGCCAGCCCGTATGCGGGAGCGCATCCGCGAAGGTCCCATATTTGCCGGCGGGGAAATCGTCCAGAGCGTCCATGAAGTGGACGTGCGCCCCGCCGCCTTTCAACAGATGAATCAGCTGTTCGCGCAAGCCGGCGTCGGCATTCTGAGACAGTTGTGCCGCTGTCTTCTTTGCGGCTTTCTTTGCTGTTTTTTTGACTGTTTTTTTCTTTTTCATTCGGGCTTCTCGGAGATCAGCACCTGCTGCGGCATTCCCATTACCGGGTGCAACGTCGTTTTCGCAAAACCTGTATTGGTGAACATTTTGTCGTACTCGGAAAAAGTATACGCGTCTCCGGCATCGGTGCCGACGAGCATGTTGAGGCTGAAGCCGGCTGCCGCGGGGGGAGTGACGCGGTCTTCGTTCGGCACAAACTCAAGAGTGACAGCCTTGCCTCCCGGTTTGAGTGCGGCATGCACGCGGCGCATCAATTTCTCGCAAGTGGCTATGTCGAAATGGTGAAAGATATTTGTGAGCAGAACATAGTCGTAGCCGCTGCCGAGGTCGGTTTCAAAGGCGCTCCCGGGGCGCGTGGAATAACGGCCGGAAAGACCGGCGGCTTGCGCATTTTCTTGTGCAACAGCCAGCACCGAAGCCCAATCCACCGCGACGATTGTCGCATTTGGATTTTTCTTGGCGATGGTGATGCCGTAATTTCCGTGCCCCGCGGCGATATCCAGCACACTGCAAGGCTTGCCTTGCGCGGCGCCAAGAAGTTCGGCAATGAAGTTTGCCGCCGGGATGGTGAGCTTGGCCATCGAGCGCGCGAACGCGACCCACACTTCATCTTGCGGCTTGGAATTGTCGCCTTGCGTTCCGGCGGTTCCGCCTTTGCGGACGGCCTGCGTGAGAGCTTCCACATTTTTCTTGTGCCAGGAACTCGCGAGAAAACCGGTCACAGCATTGAGCGAAGCAGGCGAACGCTTGTCCAGAAAAAGCGCGGACTCCTCGGTCAGGGCGTAGCGCCCGTTTTCTTTCGCGAGGAGACCCATGATCGTCAAGTAATCGCACAGGATTCGCAATCCACGCTCCGAAGCGCCTGTTTTTGCTGCGAGGAGTTGCGAAGTGTTGGCACCCTCGCCGATCGAAGTGAAGACGTCGAGTTCGATTCCAGATTTCAGGGCTTCGGTCTGCTGGAACGCGTTCATGAAACCGAAGATGCGTTCGGGGGTAGGACGATTCGTTGTGCTCGGCGTGGCCATGAAGTCTCTCTCCGTTGGCTAACTTTTCTAACGACAAATATACACCCACCGCGGCGTTTGGCTCGCAGTTCAATTCCATTGCCCGAATCCGGGGCGGGCTGGCATACTTTCTGTCCCCGCACGGAGCGCGAGGAGCCCACTATGAAACGTGAATATCACCGCTGGTATTCGCACCGGCTCGGCCTCGACATGGGCGTGCTTGTGCACGGCCATTGGGGACAGCCAATACTCGGATTCCCCACGAGCGCGGGCGATGAGTTTGAACTCGAAGGCCAAAGCCTGATCGGCGCGCTCGCCGATTTCATTGATGGGGGAAAAATAAAACTTTTCAGCATCAATTCGATCAACGGGCTCAGCTTTTACAACAAGGGCGCGCATCCCTTTCACCGCAGTTACGTGCAGACCGTTTTCGATTCGTATCTCCGGGAGGAAGTCGTTCCTTTCATTTGGGACAATTGCCAGAGCCCGGGGATCGCGATTTCCACGATGGGCGCGTCGTTCGGCGCGTATCACGCGGCGAATTCGCTGTTCAAGCACCCCGATGTGATCAAACGATGCTTCGCGATGTCGGGCGTGTATGATATCCGGAATTTCATGGACGGAATGTACGACGACAATTTTTATTTCAACAATCCCGTGGACTACATGGCGAACCTGAGCGATCAATGGCTGTTGGGGCAGCTTGCCTCGTGCGACATTCACCTCTCGACCGGCACGGGCGCCTGGGAGAACAGTGGGCCGACGTATCGCATGTCCGAGATTCTTTCGCGGAAAGGTGTTCGGCATTCGCTGGATAATTGGGGACCGGAGGGCGGGCACGACTGGCCTTACTGGAAGCATCAAATGCGGGAGTATGTAGGCCGCCTGTTCTAGGCAAGTGCTGGCCATCAGGCAACGGAGGACCCACGTGAAATGCGGATTCGCGATTGGGCTGGTGATCTGCGGATTTGCTGCGTTTGCCGGGCCCGTGCCGGGGCAGACGAGCGGGGAAGTGCATCTTTGGTTGACGAATGCGGACAAGTCGGCGGTGTTTGAAGAGCAGAAGCCGTTTTTAAAGCTTGAGAAGGCCACGAGTCAAACACTTGCCGCTGAGCAAGAATCCGCCATTGAGATCGATGACCAGAAGAAATTTCAGACGATCGATGGATTTGGATTTGCCTTGACGGGTGGGAGTGCTCAGCATCTGGCCCGGATGGATGCCGCTAACAGAGCGGCCCTCCTGCATGAACTTTTTGGCGCCGATGGGAAGAATATTGGGATCAGTTATTTGAGGATCAGCATTGGGTCCTCGGACCTGAACGATCATGTTTATTCGTACGATGATTTGGCCGAGGGAGAGACTGACCCGGAATTGAAGAAGTTCAGCTTGGCGGAGGATCGGAAGGAACTGCTCCCTATATTGAAAGAAATCCTCGCGATAAATCCGAAGATCGAAATATTGGGGTCGCCGTGGTCTGCACCGCCGTGGATGAAGACGAATGGCGATGCGAAGGGTGGCAGGCTGAAAACGGAATACTACGCGAGCTATGCGAAGTATTTCGTGAAATACATTCAGGAAATGAAAGCCGCGGGAATTCGCATCGCGGCGATTACGGTGCAGAACGAGCCGTTGAACGATAAAAATACGCCGAGCATGTTGATGTCGGCGGAGGAAGAGTCGGCATTTATTAAGGACCATTTAGGGCCGGCGTTTGCAGCGGCGAAAATACGGACGAAGATCATTCTCTACGATCACAATTGCGACGTGCCGGAGTATGCGATTTCGATTCTGAAGGATCCGGCCGCAAACCGCTATGTGGATGGGTCGGGATTCCATTTGTATGGCGGAGAGATTCGCGCGATGTCGGAAGTGCACGACGCGTTTCCCCAGAAGAATTTATATTTTACGGAGTTCATGGCGGTGGAACCGACGGAAAGCGGACGGATTTCGATCGCGAAGCCCGTTGCGGGCACTTTTATCGGGGCGCTTCAGAACTGGAGCCGGAACGTTTTGCTGTGGAATCTGGCGGCGAATTCGAAGTTCGAGCCGCATACGGACAATGGCGGGTGCCCAATCTGTCAGGGAGCGGTGACGATTGATGGAAATGAAGTGACACGGAACCTGGCGTATTACGCCATGGCGCATTTCTCGAAGTTTGTCAGGCCCGGATCGGTGAGGATTGGGTCGACCGAACCCGCGGGTCTGAGGAATGTGGCGTTTTCGGCGCCGGGCGGAAAAACGGTATTGGTTGTAGTGAATGAGGGAAAGACGTCACAGAAATTCGCCGTTCGATACCACGGCAATTCGTTCGAAACAAAATTGGACGGAGGAGCGGTGGGAACGTACGTTTGGTAGCTGCGGCAACGCTTACGTCACCGAGAGCGGCGGGCCGATGAGTTCCATACCGTAGGCGTGGTAGATTTCCGCATCATTAGTATAATTACCGCCGTTGAAGCGCTTGGCGTTGTCGCGAAAGAAAGCTTCCATTTTATTAGCGGGAGCGAAGGCGATGAGAAGTTTGCCCGGAGTCTCACCGGCGAAAGCCCAGGCGTGAGGGATTTCGCGCGAAGCGAGAATGGAATCGCCTGCCCTTAGATGGAAACGGTCGGAGCCGACTTCCAGGATGTACTCTCCTTCGATTGCGTAAAACCATTCATCTTCGTTGTGGTGCAGGTGGCGCGGCGGGCCACCCTTCTTGTGAGTGGTGTGCTCGAAGAGAAAGAGGGCGCCCCCGCTGTCCTGCGTAGTGACCTTGAAATCGGTGGTGCTGATGCCGATGCTGTGGTGTTCGCCGCTGCGGTCTTCGCCGTGAGGAACGAGAGCGGCCTTCACCGCCGGCGTGGCAGTCTTGATGGATTGCGCCAGGGCCGCCATTGGAAAAGCGGAAAGTGCGCCGCCAACGAACGAGCGGCGATTGAGATCGCGCATTTTTTTGAACTCCTGTCAACGGCCAACCGTTCAGGCGGTTGCCGAGGGCATCGAACGCAGTGAAGTATAACTCGTACGGAGGAGCCGCGGCCCGCCAACAATTCGAAAAGTGCCGGAGCATCACCACCCTTGCGGATGTATCACTATTTATGCTGGATTTAGGTCGCAGCAGCGAAGATTACTGGCAAGTTGAAACCGCTTCGCTTGAAGCTTAGGCAATTGCGTGGTCTTTGCGAGGCAACGGTTCGAGCAACGAGTCCTGTGAAAACAAAGAGCGGAATCGCGAGAGGTTCGCGGCCGAAGCGGGCTGCGTGAATTGGCCAGAATCGGTGCGGGATGGAGTATGCTCGCCCGTGACGGTTGATTGAAATTCGGCGGGTGCGTGGAGGCGAAGTGAATTATTCGGCCCTATTTCGGTCGGCGCTTGTGGCGCTGCTTCGGAACAAGCTGCGAAGCGTGTTGACGGTGCTGGGGATCACCATCGGAATCGCGGCCGTGATTTGTGTCGTGGCCATTGGTAAAGCGGGGCAGGCGCGCGTCGAGCAGCAACTGAATAATTTGGGCGACAACTTTGTTTGGGTGGAAGCGGGAGGACGAGCCGTAAACGGCGTGCGCACCGGTACGCACGATACGAAGACGCTTGTGTATGCGGATGCTCTGGCGATCAAGAACCAGATTTCGCTGATCAAAAGTGTGTCGCCGAATGTGGACGATCCGGTGCAGGTGGTTTATGGCAACCAGAATTGGCACACGTCGTACCGCGGAGTCTCGCCGGAATATTTTGAGATCAAGCGGTGGTTCGTGGATCAGGGAGCGGTTTTCTCGCAAGACGATGTTGACCGGGCGGCGGATGTGTGCGTGCTGGGTCGGACCGTGAGGGATCAGTTGTTTGGCGTGGAAGATCCGGTGGGAAAGGTGATTCGCGTAAATAGCTTGCCCTGCAAGGTGGTGGCCACGGTGCAGCCGAAGGGTCTTTCGCTTTCGGGGCAGGATCAGGACGACACGATCATCATTCCTTTTACAACCGCGCAGAAGAAGATCAAGGGGATCACTTGGCTTGACGACATTTTGTGCTCGGCGGTGTCGCAGGACGTAGTGAAAATGGCGGGGCAAGAAGCGACAGCGGTGCTGCGCGACCGGCATCATTTGCGGGCCGAAGAAGAAGATGACTTCAATATCCGCAATCCGGAAGACATTATTCAGGCGCAACTCGATGCGAGCAAGACTCTGACGATTTTGCTGATTGCGATTGCTT
>Ga0210388_10003508_pt1 | contig 12280 bp, 12 predicted proteins | sample IncBWC19OmetaG_FD_155485 | JGI IMG/M metagenome (GOLD analysis project Ga0210388, IMG submission 155485) | Forest soil microbial communities from Barre Woods Harvard Forest LTER site, Petersham, Massachusetts, United States - Inc-BW-C-19-O ... | reverse complement strand
CGCGTACGCCGACGAGGTGCAGCGACTGGCCGGCGCCGGCTGCACCTACCTCCAGCTCGACGACACCAGCCTGGCGTACCTCAACGACCCGGCGCAGCGCGCCGAGATCGCTGAGCGCGGCGAGGATGCCGAGCACCTGCACCTGCGCTACATCCGGCAGGTCAACGATGCCATCGGCGCCCGGCCGGACACGATGGCAGTGACTACGCACATGTGCCGTGGCAACTTCCGCTCTTCATGGGCGGCCGAGGGCGGCTACGACTTCGTGGCCGAAGCGCTGTTTTCCGAGCTCGCCGTCGACGGGTTCTTCCTCGAGTACGACGACGAGCGCTCGGGCGGCTTCGAGCCGCTGCGATTCGTGCCGAAGGGCAAGATGGTCGTGCTGGGCCTGGTCACGACCAAGCGCGGCGAACTCGAGAGCCCGGACGCGCTCAAGCGCCGCATCGACGAGGCCGCGAGGTTCGTCCCGCTGGACCAGCTCTGCCTGTCGCCGCAGTGCGGCTTCTCCTCCACCGTCGAGGGCAACGTGCTAAGCCGGGACCAGCAGGCCGCCAAGCTGCGTCTCATCGTGGAAGTCGCGCGCGATGTCTGGGGCGAAGGCTAACCAGGACCGGAACGGGGCCGCCCCAGCCGGTCTAGGCCACATCGGCCGCCGCCGCGCGCGCAGACCCGGCGCCATAGGGCATCAGGTAGGAGATGCTGCCCTTCATTGGGCAGCACATCCAACCTCGTGCCCTATGCAGTGGGCTGGCGGTCGCGCTTGGGCAGCGCGAAGCGGGACCGGCCGCGCCCATCATCGCCGGCTGGCCACAGGTAGTAGCCGACAGGGAACAGCTTGATGCCAGTCCGGTCGGTAATCAGGCCCCAGATCCCGCGCGGAGCCCAGATCGCGACTGCGATGGCGACCAGGCCGAGGATGATCCAGTACCAGGTGCCGTCCTGCGACAGGGTCTGCTGGAGGACGAAAAACACGACCGTGCCGATGATCGGGCCCTCGATCGTGCCGATCCCGCCGATGATCGTGATGAAGATCATCTCGGCGGAGAACGTCACGCTGAACGCCGCAGTCGGCACGATGAACTGCTGGCTGATCGCATACAAGGCGCCTGCCGCGCCGCAGCCGACCGCCGCTACCAGGAAGACCAGCCGCTGCACCGAGCCGACCCGGCCGCCGATGCTCCGGGCGCCCGTCTCGTCGTCCCTGATCGCGGTGAGCACCAGCCCGAGCCGGCTGCGGAGCAGACCGTAGATGGCAGCGATGGCGAGCACAGTGACGGCGAGTGTGGCCCAGTAGGTATCGGCCGAAAGCAGTGTCGGGTTCGGCGTCAGGCCGGACAGCGCGATGCCGGTGCCGCTGCCCAGGGACGAGATCTGGCTGATGATCAGCATGCAGACCGACGCTATGACCCACATCGTGATCGCGAAGTAGCCGCTGCGCAGCCGGGAGACCAGCCACCAGACGGGCAGCCCCACTACGCCGGCCAGCACTGTTGCCAGCGGGATCGCCGTGAACGGGCTGATGCCGTGGTTGGCGAACAGGACGACGAAGTAAGCGCCGAGTCCGATGAATGCCTGCTGACCGACGGAGACCAGGCCTGCGTAGCCGGCCAGCAGGTTCCACATGCTCGCCATGATCAGCAGCTGGAAGAAGTCGACGAGCAGGTTGGTGGTGCCGGAGTACACGGCGTAAGGCAGGTAGGCCAGGACTGCGACCGCCACGATGGCGGCGATCCCGGCCCACAGCGCCGATCGCCGCGACCGGGTAACCCGCTGCCCGGCGGCAGGCTGGCTGCTGGCGGCCGGCAGGTCCGGTCCCTCGGCCCGCTCCGCTTGCTGCCCGACCGAGCTCATGCCAGCTCCCGGCGGCTCGTGATGCCTCGTGGCCGGAGCACCAGGATCGCCAGGAACAGCAACTGGCCAGCCAGGATCTGGTCTGCCGCGTGGAACTGCGCGCCGATCTGCTGCGCGACGCCAAGCAGGATCCCGCCCGCCAGTGTGCCCCACAGTGAGCCGAGCCCGCCGATGACGACCGCTTCGAATGCGTACAGCAGCAGCTGCGAACTGCCGGTCGTGGGATCGAACTGGGTGTACATCCCGAACGCAATGCCAGCCAGCGCGACGGTGCCGAATGCGATCGCCGCGGCGATGCCGAAGACGTGCCGGTAGTCGATGCCGGACAGCTGTGCCGCTTCGCGGTCATCGGCCACCGCCCTGATCATCCGGCCGTTTCTGGACGCGGACAGGAAGTACTGCAGCCCGAGCAGGATGACGACAGCGACGGCGAGGATGACCAGGTCAAGGTAGGCGATAGTGATCTGGGAGCCGATGCTGAACGAGTCGGAGACCAGGGAGCCGATATTCAGCGATTTGCTGTTGGCCGACAGGAACTGCTGCAGGCCGTTCTCGATGACCACCGAGAGCCCGAAAGTGACCAGCAGCGTAGTGAGCACGCTGCGGTTCAGCGCCGATTGCAGCAGCGTTCGCTGCAGCACGTAGCCAAGTGCGCCGAAGATCGGCACGACCAGCACGAATGACCAGACCGTCGGCACATGAGTGATCGCGACGACGCCCAGGGCCAGATACGCGGCCACTACCGCAAGGTCGCCGTGCGCCAGGTTGATGACCTTCATGACCCCGAACATCAGCGACAGGCCGCACGCGAACAGCGCGTACAAGCCGCCGAGCATGACACCCTGAATTACTGCATTGACCCAGGTCATGTGCTCGCTCCAGGTAGCTGGTCGACCGGGGGAAGGCGGGTTGCGCTCGTGGCGAGGCCGAAATATGCCGCCTCGATCTGCTCGGTCGTCAGCGCGCCCGGCGGCCCCGCCAGCGTGATCCGGCCCTCGAGCAGGCAGTGCACCTCCGCAGCCACGGCGAGGGCCTGGCTGACATCCTGCTCGACGAGCAGGATCGTCACGCCAGCAGCAGCGAGCTCAGGCAGCAGGCCGTAGATCCGGCGCACGACCACCGGCGCCAGGCCAAGGGACAGCTCGTCGAGCAGGAGCACGCGCGGGTTCGCGGCCAGCGCGCGGCCGATCGCCACCGCCTGCTGCTCACCACCGGACAGTTGCGCGGCGCGCTGCCCGCGCCGGTCCCGCATCCAGCCGAACAGCTCGTAGATCCGCTCCGTGGTCCACGGGCCTTTCCGGGCGCTGGAGCTGCCGACGAGCAGGTTCTCTTCGACAGTCAGGGACGGGAACAGCCTGCGTCCTTCTGGCACCAGCGCGATCCCGGCCTGCACCCGGCGCTCCGGGCGCAGTCTCGTCACGTCCTCGCCGTCCAGCAGCACCGACCCGCTGGTGGGCTGATGCAGGCCAGCGATAGTGCGGAGCAACGTCGACTTGCCGGCCCCGTTGGCTCCGATCATGGCGTGCGTGGCTCCGGCCGGGAGCCGGAGGCTCACGTTGCGCAGCGCCTGGAGCTGGCCGTGGTGCACGCTGAGGTCGCGGACCTCCAGCAGCGGGCCGGCTGCATCGACGGCGGTCACACGCGATCCTGCCCGGGTGCCCGCAGCGCCGCCGATACCCCAGTGCCGAGGAACACCTCGCGTACGGCCGGGAGCGCGAGTACAGCGCCTGGCTCGCCGTCACCGATGATCGATCCGCTGGCCAGGCAGAGCAGCCGGTCGACGGTAGCGGTCAGGGCGTGCACGACGTGCTCGATCCAGATAATGGCGACGCCAGCAGCGGAGATGGACCGGACGATGTCCGATAGCTGCGCGACCTCCGGATCGGTCAGCCCGCCGGCCACTTCGTCGAGCAGGAGCAGTCGGGGGCCGGTGGCCAGCGCCCTGGCTACCTCCAGCCGCTTGCGTGACAACAGCCCGAGTCGCTCCGCCGGTGCGTTCGCGTCGGCGGCTAGCCCGGTGCGCTCCAGCGCCGCGGCGGCCGCTGCGTAGCTCGCGCGGCGGCGCAGGCCAGCCCCCTGCTGCACGGCGACGAGCACATTCTCGAAGACAGTCATCGCGCCGAAGGGCTTGGGTACCTGGAATGTGCGGCCGATGCCCAGCCGGCACCGGGTGGCCGCGTCCTTCTTTGTCACGGCAGCGCCGGCGAACCGGATCTCGCCGGACGACGGCGCCAAGTCGCCCGCGATCAAGCCAAACAGGCTGCTCTTGCCCGCTCCGTTCGGCCCGACGATCCCGACCAGGTCGCCGGCCCCGATTGCGACCGACAGGTTGTCAGCCACCACGACCCTGCCGAAGCTCTTGCAGATAGCGTCGAGCTCCAGCAGGGTCGTGGCCGTACCGCTGTGGGCCGGATCAGGCATTCGTTGCCACGAGATCGGCGCCGATCGGCACGCTGCTGTTCAGTGAGTTGTCCACGACCTTCATCTCGACCGGGTACTTGCTGCCGGCGGGCTGCGCCTTCCACTGCACGCCGACCGGGTTGATGATGCCGACGCCGGGCGCTGGGCCGGCCGCGAAGTTGATCGGGCCGCACATGCCGGAGTAGTTCACCTTGTGCAGCGCGTCCGCGACCTCGACCTTGTCGTGCGGGTCGCTGACGGCGCTGAATGCCTCCTTGGCGACCTCGAACAGCGAATAGGTCGAACCAAGGGACTGCAGCCACTGCTGCCCAGACTTGGCCTCATAGGCCGAGGCGAGGGCTGCCGCGGTCATGCCGGTCAGCGAGGAGCTGTAGGGCATGTACGGGCCCCACCACGAGTCGGTCGCGATGTTGTTGACCAGTGCGGGACCAAGCGCGTCCGAGTCGGCTGGGAACAGCAGCACCTTGGCCACGGTGGCGATCTTCGGCTTGAAGCCTTGCTGCGATGCCTGCTTCCAGAACGTGTTGAAGTCAGGTGGCAGCGGGCAGTTGCTGAAAACTTCGCAGTCCTTGCTCTTGAACAGCGAAATCATCGACGTGAAGTCCGCGGTGCCGTCGGAGTAAGCACCGCCGTCCACCACCTTGTACCCAGCCGCTGTGATAAGGGGCTCAAAGCCGCCCCGGAAGGCGTTGCCATCGGAGTCGTTCGGGTACTGACAGGCGACTTCCTTGTTGTTGGCGATCCGGTTCCACATCGGCACGAAGCAGCCCTGGAACTGTGGCAGCCCGAAGAAGAACATGGACGCGAACTTGAAGTCCGTGGTCGGCTTCAGCGGATCGCCGTTCAGGCCTGCGTACCAGGATTCCCACGGCACAACCGTCGACAGGCATGGGGTGCCGGCCTTCTGGCAAGCTGCCGCTACCGGGTTCGTGGTCTCCGGCGTCGACGTCGTCAAGATCACGTCCGCATGGCTGGTGATCAGCTGCTGCGCCACCTGCGCGGCCCTGGTCGGGCTCGACTGGCTGTCCTGGACGCTGACGTTGATCTTGTAGGTCTTGCCGCCGATCTTGATCCCGGACTTATAGATCGATGCTTCCTTGATCAGGCTCAGTACGAACTGATCACCCGATGCGAAGCCGGCCAGATCCCCGGTAAGCGGGGTGATGAAGCCAATGTTGATGGTCCCGCTCGCGCTCGAGCCCGCGCCCTTAATCCCGGAACCGCAGGCAGCCAGCAAACCGCCAGCGCCTACCGTGCCGGCTGCCACGGCACCGAGCCCGACACCTCTCAGCAGCGAACGTCTTGTTAAATCCTGACCCGCCAGGGTCACATGGTCCGCTTCCTGACGTTCCATACCGTCTCCTCGAGGTCAGCGCCCGCGTCGAGCCGGCTAGCGGGGGCGCCCCTCGAACGCTCAGCTCAAGGTCAGGCACTCCGCGATGGTTACTGCCAGATGTTCGCTTGGCGTACGAGTATGCGCAATGTAGAAACATAATCAGCCATCCGGATCGGTGTCAACGGGTCAACGTAGTCCGGAAACGGCGCATCAGCTACCGGCAGGAACGGCCGGAACGGGGTCGCCTGAAAGGTCAGCCCAGGCCCTGTGATCGCAGATCCGACTCGATCCGGCTGGCGGTCTGGAGCAAGTGAGGCAGCAGTTCGGTGCGCATCGCCGACATGCTGATGCGGCTGGCGTGCGCGGAGAGGTTGATCGCAGCCGTGACCGCGCCGCCAGCGCCGTGAATGGGAGCGGCGACGGCTCGCAGGCCTTCCTCGAGCTCCTGGTCGACGATGGCATAGCCCTGCTTCGCCACGTCGCGCAGGATCTCCCGGAGGCGATCGGGGTCGGTCACGGTACGTCCGGTGATCGGCGCGAGGTCAGCCTCCGCCAGGTATCTGCTCAGGTCGTCCTCGCTGAGCCCGGCGAGGAGCACGCGTCCCATCGACGTGGCGTAGGCCGGGAACCTCGTGCCGACGGAGATCGAGACTGTCATGATCCGCTTCGTCGGCACCCTGGCCACATACACGATGTGCTGGCTGTCGAGCACCGAGATCGACGACGACTCGCGCACCTGGGCGACGAGTTCCTCCAGGTGCGGGGCCGCGACCTCCGGCATGGCCAGACCAGACAGGTAGGCGTAACCAAGCTCGAGCACCCGCGGCCGGAGTGAGAACTCGCGGCCGTCGTTACGGACGTAGCCCAGCTTGACCAAAGTGAGCAGGAACCGGCGGGTTGCCGCCCTGGTCAGCCCGGTGGCCCTGGCGACCTCGCTGAGGCTGAGCCGTTCCCGGTCGGGGCCGAAAGCCTTGATGACCGCCAGGCCGCGATCGAGGGACTGGACGAAGTCGCTGTTGCGGGCCGGGCCAGCGTCGGCTGCGGCACCGCGCGCGCCGGGCCGGCCGTCACCGTCAGCCGGACCGGCAGCGGCAGCCGGGGGCCCGGCTCCGCCAGGCGTGTTCGCGCTGCGTGCAGAAGGTGTCATCGAACGCATGCTAGCGCCAGAAGTACTGGTCACCGCTACGTACCAGCGCGGCAAGCAGGTGCGCCTCAAGCGCCGAAGTGACCTCCGCGGGCGCCGACACGGCCGCCAGGTGGGCTGCCGCGGGAATCACGTCGAGGCGCGCGCCGGGAATCTCGCGCGCAATGACCTCGCTGTGCTCGAGGGGAGTGGCCGGATCTTCCGCGCCAGCGAGTACGAGCGTGGGGGCCGAAATGGCGGCCAGGGCCGGCCGCAGGTCCATTCCCGCGATCGCCGCGCAGCAGCCCGCGTAACCGCCCGGATCGGTCCGCGCAAGTTCGGTGCGGACGGCGTCGACGACGGCAGGCGCCTGCGCCGCGTACTGCGCCGTGAACCACCGGCTGATCACCGGACCGCAGACCGATGCCATCCCGGCGACGCGTACCTGATCGGCGCGGGCCAGCCAGCCAGCCGCGGGCGGCAGGTACGCCGACGTACAGACCAGGCCGAGCGCGGCGATGCGGTCGGGGGCGTGAGCCGCGAGCCACAACCCGATCATGCCGCCGATCGAGATCCCGCAGTAGCCAACCCGGTCGAGACCGAGTGAGTCCAGCAGGCCGAGCACTCCCGCGCCGAGGCCTGCGATCGTATAGTCGCCAGGCGGTGCCGCCGAGCCGCCATGACCGGGTAGCTCGAAGCGCAGCAGCCGGAAGCCCTGCTGAAGCTGCGGCACCTGCCGGTCCCAGACAGCGGCGCTCGTTCCCAGGGAGTTCCCGAGCACGAGCACGGGCGCTCCACTAGGTCCAGTCAGTGGTACGGCAGCCAGTGGCATGGCAGCCAGTGGCGGCAGGTCTGGGGCCGCGCCAGCCAGCGGCGAGCTGTCGTCAGACATCGAAGAAGACGGTCTCGCGTTCGCCCTGGAGCCAGATGTCGAACCGGAACTCGTTTTCCGGCCGGTCCGGCACGGCGACAGCGATCAGCGTCGCTCGCCGGGCCGGATCGTCGATGGCCGCGAGTACCGGGTCGGCAGCGTTCGCCTCGGCGTCGTCCGGGAAGTAGATCCTGGTCACGACTCGGTCCAGGAGGCCGCGAGCGAATACCGACACGTTGAGGTGCGGCGCCTCGATCCCGCCGTCTGGGGACGGCAGCGAGCCCGGCCGGACGGTGCTGATCTGGTAGTTCCCGTCGGGGTCGGTCGCGGACCGGCCGAACCCGCGGAATCCGGGTACGGCAGGCGGGGCGGCGCCGCGCGGATCGTCGGGATGATCGAACCGTGAATCCGGGTCCGCCTGCCACGTCTCCACGAGCGCATCCGGCACGGGCGTCCCCGCGCCGTCCCGGATCTGGCCGCTGATCATGAGGGCGCCCGGCGTGCCGGGCGGTACGACGAAGGGGCCGTCCGGCCAGGGCAGGCCGATGGCAAGGAACGGGCCGACAGTCTGCGACGGGGTGATGCCCTGGGTCACTCGTCCTCCCCGGTCTCGAACACGGTGGCCGACCGGCCGCGAAGGACAATGTCCCAGCTGTACCCGAGCGCCCAGTCCGGCTCGGTCTGGTCGATGTCGAACGCGGCGATCAGCCGTGCTCGGGCGCCAGGGTCGGGGATCGAGTTGAAGATCGGGTCCAAGGGGAACAGTGGATCAGCCGGGAAATACATCTGCGTGATCAGGCGCTGGGTGAACGCTCGGCCGAACAGCGAGAAGTGAATGTGGGCCGGCCGCCAGGCGTTGTGGTGGTTACGCCACGGGTATGCGCCCGGCTTGATCGTGACGAACCGGTACCGGCCGAGGGAGTCGGTGAGGCACCGGCCGGCGCCGTCAAAGTTCGGGTCAAGCGGAGCGGGGTGATCGTCGACCCCGTGCGCGTAGCGGCCGGATGCATTCGCCTGCCAGACCTCGATGAGAGTGTCCGGGACTGGCCGCCCGTCGGAGTCCAGGACCCGCCCCGTGACGATGATGCGCTCGCCGAGCGGCTCGCCGGGGTGCCCTGTCGTCAGGTCGGCGTCCGCCGCCGTGGCGCGCTCGGCTCCGAGCAGCGGGCCGGTGATCTCGGTCAGCCCCTGCGGCAGGGGGACGAGGGCCCGCTTCGGCGCACGCAGGACCGAGGACTTGTAGGCCGGCGAGTCGAGCGGCGGATGGACGCCGACCGCGGCCGGGTAGTGCGGCAGCACGAGTTCGCCGCTGGCGGGCCAGGTGTTGCTGGCTGTCATGATGTCGCTCCTCCGGCTAGCAGCAGGCGCAGCGCGGCGAGTTCGGCCGCCGACGGCGGCGCGAGCTCGCTGAGGTCAGGTGAGACAGCTAGCTCCCAGCCGGTGCTATCCCTGATCTGGTCGACGGATATTCCCGGATAGATCCCGGTCAGCCCGAGCTGATGGCTATCGGGATCAGGACGCAGTACGCCGAGGTCGGTGATGACGAGCGTAGGCCCGGCGCCGGTCAGGCCGAGCTGTCGCCGGCTGTCCGCGCCTGCGCCGAACCCGACCGAGGTGACAAAGTCCAGCCGGTCGGCAAAGGTCCGCCTGGACTGGCGAAGCACGACAACGACTTCCCTGCAGGCGGCCGCGATCTCTGGCGCGCCCCCCGAGCCCGGCAGGCGGACGGCTGGCCGCGCGTAATTCCCGCCGATCATCGTCGTGTTGATGTTCCCGTACCGGTCGAGCTGCGCAGCGCCGAGGAAGCCGACGTCGATCCGGCCAGGCTGGAGCCAGTAGTTGAAGATCTCCGGCACGCTGACGACGGCATCGGCGGTCTCGGCGAGGACGCCATCGCCGATCGACAGCGGGACGTGATCCGGCTTGGCGCCGACCGCGCCCGACTCGTAGATCAGCACCAGGTCCGGCGCGTGCGTGCGGCGGGCCAGGTTGGCGGCCTCGCTCGGCAGGCCGATGCCGACGAAGCAGGTCATCCCATTGCGCATCGACCGCGCGGCGGTCACGGTCATCATCTCGTCCGGGGTGTACATCAGGACGCGGCTCCGGCCCGGGCGCCCGTGCTGGTGGCGCCCGTGCTGGTGGCAGCCGTGCTGGTGGCGGCCGCATCGCCGTAGACGTGCTCGTCGAGCCAGGCTAGGAACCGTTGCCGGTCGCGGCTGATCTCGTCCCAGGCCTTGTAGAACTCGTTATCACGCTCGGTATACCCGAGCGCGTAAGACGGGTGAGCGCCGCCGGGCACCGCCGCGACGTACTCGACGGTCCAGGACGGCAGCACCACCGCGCCGGGCTGCGGGGCCAGCGTGTCCACGATCTCTTCAACCGTGATGACCGAGCGTGCCGAGGCGAGGACGGCCTCTTTCTGCACGCCGCTGAGGCCCCAGTACTGCACGTTGCCGCGCCGGTCGGCGCGCTGGGCGTGGATCACCGCGACGTCGGGGCGCAGCGCGCTGACGGCAGTCAGCGTCTCGCCGGTGAACGGGCAGGTGATGTCGGCGACCCCGGCAGTATGAGCCGCCAGGCTCGTGCCCCGATAGCCGCGCATGACCGCGAACGGCAGGCCGGATGCGCCGGCCACGAACCGGTTAGCCATCCCGGCGTGGCTGTGCTCCTCGAGCTCAAGCTGATTGGGCCACGCGTTCTCTACTGCGTCTCTGAACCTGTGCAGCGATCCGACGCCCGGGTTGCCGGCCCAGCCGAACACTAGCTTGCGCGCACATCCGGCCCCGATGAGCTGGTCGTAGATGATGTCGGGAGTCATCCGCACGAGCGTCAGATCGCGTCGCCGCTGCCTGATCACCTCATGGCCAGCCGCGTGCGGGATCAGGTGCGTGAAGCCCTCCATGGCCACCGTGTCGCCATCGTGCACCGTGGCCGCGATCGCGTCGGCTAGCGTCACGATCTCTGCCACGTCGGCCCAATCCTCCCTACCGGTACACGGAAACACTATCCAGAACTTCCATCAGGTGAACAGTTGTGCGGACTACGAAGACTTTGGCAGTGCCTGCGCAGCAATGGCGAAGGCGCGGTTCGCGGCCGGCACGCCCGCGTAGACCGCGACCTGAAGCAGTACCTCGCGGATGTCGGTAGCGGTCAGTCCGTTCCTGATGCCCGCCTTGACGTGCAGCGCGAGCTCCTCGTCGCGGCCGAGCGCGGCCAGCATGGCAAGGGTGATCATGCTGCGCTCGGGGCGGGACAGGCCGGGCCTGTTCCACAGCTCGCCCCAGGCGTACCGGGTGATGAAGTCCTGGAAGTCGGCGGTGAAGTCGGTCGCGGCTGCCACCGCGCGATCGACGTGCTCGTCGCCGAGTACCTCACGCCTGGTCCGCAGGCCGGCGGCAGCGCGTTCCTCGTCATTCACGGGGGAGTCCTTTCTTCGGGGCCGGTCTTCCGGCGCCGGCCTTACCTGGTGTCGTCGGATGCGGTGTGCGCGGCCAGGGCCCGCCGGATGAACTCCGCCGACGCGCCGAGGTAACCGGCCGGGTCCACCGCAGCATCCAACTCGGCGCGCCCGATCCCGGCGGCGCGCAGCGCCGATGCCGCGCCCTCATCCGCGAGCAGCGCCTCGGGCAGGCTCACGGCCTGCTCGGCCGCACGCGCGGACGCCGCCGCGACAAGATCCTGCGCCGCCAGCCTGCCGACCGCTGGTGTCAGCCGGGCAGCCACGTGCTCAGCTAGCGGCAGCCCGCCGGCCATGTCCAGGTTGGCGCGCATCCGGTCGGCATCGACGCGCAGATCTGTCAGCAACGGCACCGACCAGGAGGCGGCCGATCCAGTCAGCCGCAGCAGATCAGCGAGCGGTTCCCACTCGGCGTGCCACGCCCCGGCTGCACGCTGAAGCTCGTGCTCGGTCGCGGCGGCCAGAGTAGCGAGCAGGCCAGGCGCGCGCCGGGCGCAGCCCAGAATGACTACCGACCGTACCGGGTTCCGCTTGTGTGGCATCGCCGATGACCCGCCCTGGCGCGGGTCGTCGCTCCCCTCGGCTACCTCGGCGACTTCGGTCTGCGCGAGCAGCGTCACGTCCCTGGCTATCTTGCCGAGCGCGGCGCAGACGCCCGCGAGCGACGCCGCCAGCTGGAGGATGCGCAGTCTGTCGGTGTGCCAGGGCAGCGCCGGCTCGCGCAGGCCGAGTTCCTGCGCCAGCAGGCCCGCCACCACGGTCCCGGCGTCGCCGAGTGAGGCCAGCGTGCCGGCCGCCCCGCCGAACTGGATAGCCAGTTGCGTCGTGGCGACCCGGCCAAGCTCGCGCCGCGCGGCGTCAAGGGCAGTGAGCCATCCGGCCGCGACCAGGCCGAACGTGACCGGTACCGCCTGCTGGAGCAGCGTCCGCCCGGCCATGACGGTCTCGCGGTGCGCGTCAGCGAGCGCCGCTGCCTGCTCGGCGGCTGCCGCGAGGTCCGCATCGATGACCTCGAGAGCTCGCCTGGCGAGCAGCATCAGGGCGGTGTCGATGATGTCCTGACTCGTAGCGCCGCGATGTACGGCCTCGCGCGCGCCGGTTGGCACGCCGTTGCTGAGCGCGCGCACGAGCGCGGGCACCGGATTACCTGTCAGCGTCGCCTGCTGTCCGAGCCCGGCCGCGTCGAACTCGTCCGCCTGCGCGGCTGCCGTGACCGCGGCG
>Ga0210388_10003506_pt1 | contig 12283 bp, 10 predicted proteins | sample IncBWC19OmetaG_FD_155485 | JGI IMG/M metagenome (GOLD analysis project Ga0210388, IMG submission 155485) | Forest soil microbial communities from Barre Woods Harvard Forest LTER site, Petersham, Massachusetts, United States - Inc-BW-C-19-O ... | reverse complement strand
GAAGTACTTGCCAAGATTGTAGATGCCAGCGATGTTGCGGTGGGTGTTGAGCTGTCGGTGGCGCTCGAAGAAAATACTTACGTCGTCGTAAACGGGCACTCTGGGGGGCCTACCTCTAACGGCAAAATCCGCGCGCGGGTGGTGCGCTGTATCTCTCTTCCGAATGGTTCTTTCAGCGCCGGGCTGATATACGAAGATGGCTCGGAGTCTGACCGGCCCACCGGCTACTCGGAGCCGGTTGTCGATTACTACGAGGTTCTGCAAGTAAACCAGAAGGCCGATCCGGAAACCATTCATCGCGTATTCCGAATCATGGCGCAGCGTTTCCACCCCGATAACGCGGAGACTGGAAATCCGGAAGTGTTTCGAGGCATCATGGAGGCCTATCAGGTTCTGAGCGATCCTGAAAAGCGCGCGGCCTACGATGTAAGTCTCCATTCCGAGCGGCAGGTGCGCTGGAAAATCTTCGATCAGGAAGATGCCGCGGTAGGAAAGCGTGCCGAGGCTTCCAAGCGCCGTGGAATATTGGACCTGTTGTATACAGCTCGCATGAACCAGCCGGGCCATCCGGTGATGACCATTCACGAGCTGGAAGACCTGCTGGGCTGTCCGCGCGAACACCTGGAGTTCAGCTTGTGGTATCTGCGCGAGAACGCACTTATCATCCGCTCCGATAACGGCCGTTTTTCAATTACGGTCAAGGGCGTGGATCGGGCCGAATCGGATACCGGGGAACGTCTGGCGAACGATCGGCTTTTGACGAGCAGGCAAAATTTCGCACGGGCGCGCTGACCTCCGAAGCAACGGGCGGACCCTACGACGTCCGCGCCCGGCCATGACGTTCGTAGCGGCCAGGACTGGAACTGGGTTAGGCATATACTACTGGCATGCGCGAGAATTTCGCGATTCCGAATTCGTGCGATAAAAAAATGGTGGGATTTACAGGGTGAGGATCGCGCGCGCTTCTGCGCAACTTGCAATACTCATGTCCACCTCATCGCCGACTATTCGCCCAACGAATGGAAGAAACTCTGGTGTGATTCGAACGGCCATGTCTGCGGTTTTCTCGGCGATTCGCCGGCGCCGCCACGCAGCCGCCGGGCGGTTGTGGTTGGCGCGCTGCTGACAGCGGTCTCGCCACTCTTCGCGGCCTCCGGGCGCGTGAAGTTCCGTGTGATTGATCCAACCGGCGGCCCCCTCCCCGGGGCCAGCATCGCGGTGCTCAACAGCGAGGACAAAGCTATTCAAACTATCGAAACAGACCAGTTCGGCGAGGCGGTCTTGACCAGGCTCTCGTTGGGCGACTCGCGATTCGCCGTTACAAGCCCGGGGTTCGTAAACCGCCAGCTCACACTAACGTTTCACAACGCGAAGGAAGTGAAGGTCGAGGTGTATCTTAAGCTCCCGATCATCGGTACCGTCGTCGAAGTTAAGCCTAAGCCACCACGGAAGCGTCACGGCTGGCTGCAGTACTGACCCAACTATGTTCGTTTACGCGTCAACACGGCGCGAATCTCCGCCTCTATATCCAGCGGGAGCTTGTGAAATTGCGGGGAGGGGCTCTTGAGATTGTAGCTGAGGATGCGTGAATTGAGTTGCCGGGCTTCGCTGCGGAATCCGTCAAGCGCACGCTGCCAGCTTGGGGAGGTGACAGCGTGGCTTCGACGGGCGTCTTCGAGACCAGCACGCAACAATAAAGAAACGTGGTCGATCTCGCGCGCTTCTTCGATCCAGGGCGGTGCGAATCCGTTCACGCGCAGCAGGTGATGCGCCATCCGGAGATCCGGATCTTCAAACGGATCTTGACCCAGCGGAATCGGCTTACCCTTGGAGGGGAGATTGTCGAACGCGCCGGCCTCCATCGCTTCCCGGATCTTTCTTTCGGCGATGCTCTCCCATCGGTCCACTATTCATTATTGTCCCCGCGCTGACGCTTGGGGCTACCTGCTCCCGACCCAGTGGCGCCACGGCCATGGGTCGCACACCTTTGGTAGCCCCGCGCGTCAGCAAGGGGACTCTTGGAACCTAGCGGCTGCCGCCTGCCGTGGTCTTTGCGCCTGCGTCAAACAAAAGCTTGGTAGTGGTTCCGCCCAACCGGATCTCTTGGATCTGGTTATTAGTGCTGTCGCCGACGTAGCCGACTGAGGTGGAATCGAATTTGTGCGAAGCGTTCTCTACCGTCACGCTGGATTCGACGCTGGTCTTGCCCTGCTTAACGACAACTTTGTCGCCCTGGAGCTCGAGCTTGACGTCGCCCGCCTTCAGTTGTGTTCCATTGATGGTGGTCGCTTTATAAAGCGTCACGTGGTAGGACGAGGCCGCATAAGCCACGCTAATCCCGAGTGCGAAAATCACTGCGAGTGCTTTTTTCATGGTTAAATCTCCTTTTGCCTTAGATTCAAAAGTCACCCCATGGTATCGGCATTCCTCCTAAAAACCAATAGCAAAATCAATAACTTAGCGACAAAACAACCGTTAGCAAACCGTTTTTCAGACCCGTGGTTCCCGGTTTTCCACAGGCTGGCAACGGTTTGGTAGGTCCTTGATTCAGCCGCTTAGCGCCCCATTGTGAACTGGATTGCCTGAAGCCGTCGATCAACCGTCAAAACGGTTGTTTTGATCGTCAACAGAGTACAATGACAGTAATGGTTGCCGCGCCGGAGGCGCTTTCCAAGCTGAATGAATTGGAAGTGTCGCTCAACACTTCGATTCGGGGCAAGCCGGAGGTGGTGCGTCTATCGATGGTTTGCCTGCTGGCGCGCGGCCATCTGCTGATTGAAGACGTTCCGGGCGTGGGTAAAACCACCTTGGCCCAGGCGCTGGCGCGCGCGGTCCATTGCAGTTTTCATCGCTTGCAGTTCACCAGCGATATGCTGCCGAGCGACGTTTTGGGTGTAACCATATATAACGCGCATACGCAGGACTTCGAATTCAAGCAGGGTCCGGTATTCACCAATTTCCTGCTGGCCGATGAGATCAACAGAGCTACGCCCAAGACGCAATCGGCATTGCTGGAGGCCATGAACGAAGTGCAGGTGACTATTGAGAGTCACTCCTATCCGCTGGAGCAGCCGTTCATGGTTATGGCCACGCAAAATCCAGTGGAACATCACGGCACCTATCCGCTTCCGGAAAGCCAGTTGGACCGGTTTCTGATGCGTATCCGTATCGGCTATCCGGATCGGGAAGCGGAGCGTGAGATTCTACGGAACGCGGACAGTGCGCACGGCGAAGCGTTGCCGGCAGTGCTTTCGGCGGAAGACTTGCTGGACTTGCAGCACTGCGCAAGCAAAATCGGCGTGGACGAGATGCTGGTGGACTACATGCTTGCGATCGTCGAAAAGACGCGGACGCATGAATCCCTGGCGTTGGGCGTCAGCCCGCGCGGCGCGCAGGCTTTGTATCGCGCCACGCAGGCTCTGGCCATGTTGGAAGGCCGCGACTACGTGATTCCGGATGACGTCAAGCGGCTGGTAATCCCGGTCTTTGCGCACCGGATAGCCATCAACGCGCGTGCCTCGCTGGCGCAACGAAGCTCGGAGCTGAGCGAACGGATTCTACAAGAGATCCTCACGTTGGTTGAGGTTCCGCTATAGGTTCTTCGGTTCCTCAGTTCTTCGGTTCTTCGGTTAAGAATTTATGAAAACTGCGATTATTGGTTTGCCCATGGTGGGCAAGACATCTTTGTTCACGATTTTGACCGGCGTGCACGAGCCGGCCCGGGTAGGGCTGATGGAAGCGCGGGTGGGGGTCACCAAGGTTCCTGATCACAGGCTGGAAGCGTTGGCGAAGATTTTCGATCCTCCCAAAATTACCCACGCCAGCGTTGAGTACCTGGATTTCCCCTCCATTTCCAAAGAGGCCCTGCGCGATCCCAGCTACCTGGCCAGCATGCGCGTAGCGGATGCGCTGGCGCACGTGCTGCGTCTGTTTCCAAGCGATACAGTTCCGCACGAAAAAGGATCCGTGGATCCAATCCGGGATCTGGAAGACGTGGAGATGGAACTGATCTTGAGCGACCTGGTTGTCGTGGAAAAACGTCTGGAGCGCTTGGAGAAGGACCGCAAGCGGGCCAAGACCCCTGAGCTGGACCGTGAATTTGCGCTGCTGGAGCGATGCAAGACTACGCTGGAGCAGAACATCGCGCTACGAACGCTGGAGCTTTCAGCCGACGAGGAGAAGCTGATTCGCGGGTTCCAATTCCTTTCGCAGAAGCCGATGTTGTTCGTTTTGAATATTGGCGAAGATGACGCCGGGCGAATGCATGAGATCGAGGAAGAATATCGGAAAGGACCACTCGCCGGCCGCAGCCACACCGCGGTGACGGCGATTTGCGGCAAGATTGAAGCAGAATTGGCCGAACTGTCCTCCCCTGAAGCGCGAGAGTATCTATCGAGTTACGGCTTAAAGGAATCGGGGCTCGAACGATTGATCGCTGCCACCTACGCGCTGCTGGGGCTGATGTCGTTTCTGACGGCTGGCGAAACCGAAGTTCGCGCCTGGACCATTCCGATGCACAGCCGGGCGCAGAACGCCGCGGGCGCCATCCACAGCGATTTCGAGAAGAAGTTCATCCGCGCCGAAGTGGTGAATTGGCAGGCGCTGATTGACCATGGTGGCTATCCGGGCGTGCGGGAAAAGGGATTGCTGAGGCTCGAAGGGAAAGAATATATCGTCAAGGATGGCGATGTATTGGTGATCCGGCACGGGTAGCGGGGCGTGGGATTCGCCGCTGGTGGCTGGTTGTTGGTGGCTGGCTACCGAACCGCGACCATGAGGGAGTCGGGGCCTTTCCGTGGCGTGTAATGTGGGCGTTGCGACCAGAACAGCGCAACTGCGGCTGCCAGCAAACATCCCCAGGCGAACCAATCGCCGTATTCGGTGTAAAACGTTGTCCCGCTGATGTAGTTGAAACTCATCCGTCCCACCACTTCCTGGTACATCGGCCAACGTTCGACTACGCGGCCGGCCGGATCGACTACCGCGGTGATGCCGTCGTTGGTGGGCCGCAGCAGCCAGCGGCGGTTCTCAGCTGCGCGCATGCGGACCAGTGAGAGGTGCTGCTCGCGAGCGGCGCTCTTCCCGAAATAGCCGTCATTCGAAATATTGATCAGTAAATTTGCCCCGCGCTTTGCGAACTGGCGCACCTCGGCTGGGAAGGCCGATTCATAGCAAATGAACGTACCCATGCTGTGGCCGTCCGTCGGAAAAACAACGATGCGCGTGCCCGGCGCGAAGTCGCCGGCCTCTTTGGTGATGCGATTGACGAAGCTGAATAAACGGGGGACATACTCGCCGAAGGGCACCAGGTTGATCTTGTCGTAACGATCTTCGATGTCGCCCGAGGGATTGAGCACCACTGCGGAATTGAGTGGCGCGCCTTGCGGAGTTTCGCCGACGGTTCCGAACAAAAAATATGCGTGCGTATCCTGCGCCAGGCGGGCGGCTTCCTCGCGGAAGGTAGAGTCCTGATAGTAGTAGAGCGGGCCCGGCGCCTCAGGCCAGAGGATCAGCCGTGCGTTGAAGCGCAGCGCGACATCGCGTGAGATCGAGATCAGGTGATCGCGCTCACGGCCAGCCGATGTTGGTGTCCATTGTTCGTCTTCGGACATGTTGGGTTGAATCGCGACAGCAGTTTCCGTACCGTTGACCGGCTTTGGAAGATCGGGCAATAGCAACAGAGCCGGCGTCACCAGCAGCCAGTACAATTCCCGCCGGTTACGGTAGAGGATCAATACTGCGACAGTTGTGCCCATCAAGGCAAACAGGAATGAAATTCCATACACGCCCAGAAATGGAGCCAGGCGCATGGGCAGCGCCATATCGATGGCGGCGTTGCCCAAATCCAGCCAGGCAAAGCCAAAAGTTGCGTGCGTGCGTTCGATACCGGTCCACAGGGCGGCGATGGCGGGAATCGCGTACGGCTTTTTGATGAGTACCGCGCCGAGCAGACTGAAGACGCCGAGATGGATGGCCTTGGCCACCGCGAACAACACAAAAGTGCCCCACCCGCCCCAGCGTCCCATGCCGCCGTGGTATTCCAGCACGAATTGAATCCAGTAACAGACGCCAAACCAATAGACGAATCCGGCGCACTCGCCCAGCAGGAATCGCCAGAGCGGACGGTCTTCCCGCGAGAGCGCGATCAACAGCGGCGTCAATGCCAAAGGAGCCAACCACGGGATACCAGAGTTGCCCAGGACCGGGTTGGGAAACGTCAGAACCAGAAGCACCGCTGAGAGCAGCGCAAGCGCGAAATTAAGCGGAGACTCGGGTGGCTTCTTCATTCACCAGGTCCGCCATGTACGAGCTACGGACCAGCGGACCGCTGAACACCATCTTGAATCCGATGGAGAGACCGTACTGGCGGTAATTATCGAACTGAGCCGGCGTGACGTAGGATGCCACCGGCAAGTTGCGGCGGGTGGGTTGAAGATACTGGCCGATAGTGGCGACGTCGACGTTCGCGCCGCGAAGATCGCGCAAGAGTTGCTCCACTTCGCCGGGTTCTTCGCCGAGACCGGCCATTAATCCCGATTTGGTGAGTACATCCGAGCGCTGGGTTTTCGCGAATCGAAGCACATCCAGCGATTGCTGGTAATTGGCTTGGGGACGAACGCGCCGGTACAGCCGGCTGATGGTCTCCATGTTGTGGTTGAAGACATGAGGGCCTGCGTCGAGCACGCGCGCCACGGCATCAAGATCTCCGCAAAAATCCGGAGTTAGTACTTCCACGCGAGCGTCGGGAAGCGCCTGGCGAACTTCGCGAACCGTTTCCGCAAAGTGCCGCGACCCGCCATCTGGAAGATCGTCGCGGTTAACGGAGGTAATGACCACGTAGCGAAGCTTCCAACCGGCTGCAGCGCGCGCGACATTGGCGGGCTCGTTGGGATCCAGCGAAAATTCCTGCTTGTGCGGGGAGCCTTTAGGAACGGAACAAAATCCACAGCCGCGCGTGCAGAGATTGCCGAGGATCATGAACGTTGCCGCGCCCCGGCTGAAGCATTCGTGAAGATTGGGGCAGCGCGCTGATTCGCAGACCGTATGCAAGTTCAGGCCCCGGATTTCGGTCTTCAGAGCATGCACCGCTTGAAAGTGCGTGGCGCTCTTGCGCAGCCATTCCGGCAAGCGAGGCTGCGCGAGAGGCCGAGGCTCAAGTTGCACAAGCTGCGAAGAGAACGAGTGGGGCGCCAATTCAGTATTTTTTTGGAATCGAATGCGTAAACCCGGCCGCTTCCAGTTTGGTTCGTGCTTCTGCCTGCGAGCTGCTGTCCTGAAACGGACCCACCAGGACGCGGAAAAACCCTTCCTTCGACGCAGGCGTCACGAACGCATGGAAGCCTTTCTTGGTGAGCGCTTCGCTGATGACCTCGGCGCCCGGACGCGTAGTCGCAACAACCTGCCAATATTGGCCTGGCGCCGGCTCATTGGTGATGGAGGCAAGTCCACTGGACGCAGGGCCAACAGCGGCGGGCTTTGGTTTCGTGGCAACCACCGGAGCCGGTTTCACGGGCGCGGGCGCAGCAGCCTGCGCAGTATGCTCAGGGTGTGTGGTGGAAGGACTCACCGGCGGCGTGATGGTCTCAGGGTTGGTGGAAGGCGCCTTCTCGGCGGCCGCCGGACTCGGGGCGGCCTGCTCCGGCTCAGTCGATGGAGATTCCACCGGCACAGTCTTGCCGCCGTTGTGAGCAGCCTCCGCGGCGGGAGCGGCCGAGTTGCGGCCCACGATGTACCCCATGGAGAAAAACACGCCTAAGAGAACCACCACAATCAGAAAGACGCTGATGAGCTGCCGGTTCCCTAGTATTAATTCAAATTCGCCTTCGTCGCTCTTTGCCAAAATCCTTTAGCCTTCCTGCTTCTTGGCGGCCAGACTGTCGATGGCACGCCCTAAAGATGAGAATATATCGATAGGCAGCGGGAACACAACCGTGGTGTTCTTCTCCGACCCGATTTCCACCAGCGTCTGCAGGTAACGGAGCTGGATAGCGGCGGGCTGCTTCTGGATCAGCTCGGCCGCCATGGCCAATTTCTCAGCGGCCATGTATTCGCCCTCGGCGTGAATGATCTTAGCGCGGCGCTCGCGCTCGGCTTCGGCCTGCTTGCCGATGGCGCGGATCATTTGATCGGGCAAGTCCACCTGCTTTACTTCCACAATTGTGACCTTCACGCCCCAAGGGCCGGTATGGCTGTCCAGCACGGATTGCAGGCGGAGGTTCAGTTTTTCGCGCTGGCTGAGAAGTTCATCCAACTCCACTTCGCCGAGCGCGCTGCGAAGGGTAGTTTGGGAAACCTGGGAAGTAGCGTAAAGGAAGTTGGTTACTTCGATAACAGCCTTCACCGGGTCCATGACGCGGAAATAAACCACCGCGTTAACCTTGACCGTGACGTTATCACGAGTGACAACATCCTGCGGAGGAACTTCCATGGCCTCGATCCGTAACGATATGCGAACCATGCGTTGGACAGGGGCGAAGACCAGCATCACTCCCGGTCCTTTTGGCACGGGCCGCACGCGGCCAAGCGTGAAGACTACCGCGCGCTCGTATTCCGCCAGGATTTTGATCGACGAAAGCGCATAGATCACGACGATCAGGATGGGGATCACAAAACTTAAATCGGACATAGAGTCTCTCCGGAGTCTTTTCACTATACATCGAGCGAGCGGGGTAACGGTTAGCCCATCGTTATGCGTACGTGAAAACCTTACAGGGTACTAAGAAAGAACTTATTAGTACCCAGGCGTGACGCTTCGGTTACGAGTGTTACTACTACTACTAGTTTTTGGCGGCGAAGTGCTGGGGACTACTGAATTTGCCTAGCGAAATTAGGGAAGCGTATCTTCCACGTAACGCGAGTCGGTCATCGGCATGCATGCGTAATGCGCGAAGTGAGGCGGTCTAAGGGGTTACGATCTGGCCTTCACTGGCGCTTGGAATCCCCGCCACCTTTCTTCGCTTTTGTATGGCTTTTGGAGGAAAAGTCCGAAAATCGCTGCGCATAAAGCGGATTCTGCCGGCTGATGATGGGCCGGCAGAGAAGAAGTGGAACAATTCAAATCAAACTAAAAGGAGAACACCATGAAAACGAAGACTGCGTTGAAAGCCGGAGGTTGCGCACCTGCACCGCCCCCATGCCACCCGAAGCCGAGCTGCGGATGCGGCAGTGGTCTGGACCTGTCGGTGAGCATCAGCATTAGCGTGGGTATTTGTCTGGGTCTCTAAAAAGAAAGCGGCCAGTAGAGCCGCGCATCAACAGTGCCCGAGGGGCCGCTCCCGCAGTCTCTCGGGCTTCTGGATAACGGAGGAGGATCCTAGGTGAATTTTGACGCGTTTCCCGCAACCGATCATCAACTCGCCCGGGATAGAGTGCGGAAGCAGGCGCTGCTGCTCGGAATTCCGCTGGCTCTCGCGATGGGTTGGGTTGCCTGGATGTTTTTCGCACACGTCAGCGTGTACGCAAGTACAGACCAGGCGCGGGTAGAGGTGGCGCAGGCTGCGTACTTCGTGCAGGCTCCAGTGTCCGGCCGCGTGACCAAGAGCAACCTCGAGCTGGGTCGTCAGGTTGAGCCCGGCATGGTTCTGGTGGAACTGGAAGCCGGCCCCCAACAACTTCGCGTACAGGAAGAACAAGAGCACCAGTCGGCGTTGGAAGCCGAGCTGACGAATTTGCGCCAGGCGCTGGGGACCGAGCAGCGAACATTGCTGGATGAAAAATTGGCTGGAGATTCCGTGACCCAACAAGCGCGCGCGGCTCTGGCTGGGGCTGAAGAAGCGGTTCGTTTCGCGCAGGAAGACGCCAAGCGAAAAAATGAGATGTACAAGGAGGGCCTGGCCTCGGAGTTGGATTTCCTGCGATCCCAGTCCGACGTCAAGAAGAAACTCACGGACCTGGATGCCGCACGCACCGCTGTTAGCCGCTCTCAGCATGAGCAGCTCCTTCACGGCGGCGAACGGCGGGTGCAGATGGAATCCATCAACCGCGATATCGTCCGCATTGAGGGCGAGCTGGCCGCTTCGCGCGACACGGTGGAGCGGCTCGAGCACGATCTGGGAGCGCAGCGCATTGTGGCTTCCGGACGCGGACGTCTGGGTGAGATCGTAAACTTGCGAGCCGGAGCATTCGTGCATGAAGGCGACCGTCTGGCCGCAATCATCCCCGATGGCCGATTGCGCGTGGTGGCTTACTTCGAGCCCCGCAATGTGATCGGGTTGGTAAGGACCGGCCAGAAGGGCTGGCTGCGATTGGACGGATTTCCCTGGACGGAATATGGATCAGTGCTGGCGACGGTCACAAATGTGGGCGATGAAGTGCGCGACGGCCGTGTCCGGGTGGAGCTTAGCCCGCAGACTAATCCACACGTAAAACTGCAGCACGGGCTTCCAGGGACACTGGAGGTTGAAGTGGATCGGATCACTCCCGCTGCCTTCCTGCTTAGAAAAGCCGGCGGCTTATTGGCCGAGCCTAAAAAGGCCGAAACCGCGTCCTCGGAAATTGCTTCCCAATGACCAGCCGGCGGTTGTTCATTCCTGAAGTTGTCCAGACTTCAACCATCGACTGCGGTCCGGCTTGCCTTAGCGCATTGCTGGGCGGTTTTGGAATTCACGCGAGCTATGGCCGTTTACGCGAGGCTTGCCAGACAGGCGTGGATGGCACATCTGTCGACGCGCTAGAGGATCTCGCGGTCCGGCTGGGCCTGGAAGCGGAACAGATTGTGCTTCCGCCCGACCACATTCCCTTGCCAGACGCTGCAGCGTTGCCTGCCATCACTGTCGTGAAGCTGCCCACCGGGTTTAGTCACTTCGTTGTGGTTTGGAGCCGGCACGGATCGCGTCTGCAAGTTATGGATCCGGCCTCGGGCCGTCGCTGGACGCCGTTCGCTCAATTCGCCAAGGAGCTGTACATCCATGAGATGAGCGTTCCGGCGGCGGGATGGCGAGAGTGGGCGGAGTCCGAGGAGTTCATTGCCGCGCTGAAGACTCGTGCCGTAGAGCTTGGCTTAACTGAAAGCGACAGCTCCGTGCAGATTCAAGCGGCGCTCGCGGCTAGCGGATGGCGCGCGCTGGCAACCATGGATGCCGCGCTGCGCATGTTACAGGCTCTGGCCCGGCAGGGCGCATTGAAGGACCGCTCGCGTACGTCGCATCTGTTGCGTGTCGCCATGGCGCGCGCAATGGAAAATCCGGAGGACGCTTATCGTCTGATTCCACCCGAATATTGGACCGTCCGGGCGGTTAACGAAGACGAAGTGGCGGTGCGGGGCGCGGTGCTGGTCCGTGTGAAGGGGCGCACCGGGGCGCCAGTGGACATCTCGGCTCTTCCCGTGGAAGTGGCAGCAGCGGTCACCGAGCCGCCACCGCGTCCGGCCGCCGAACTGTGGCGATTGCTCAAGCAGGACGGAGCTTTGGCTCCGGCCATGGTTACCTCGGCGCTTTTATTTTCCGCGATCGGGACCGTGTTGCAGGCGCTGCTTTTTCGAGCGTTGATTTCGGGTAGCAGTCAGCTCTCCGGAAATGGACAGCGCGTGGGCGCCGTTGTGGCAGTGCTGGCGCTGCTTTTGGTATTGCTGGCGATTGAAATTCCAGCCATTGCAGCGCTGGTGGGCATGGGCCGGCGACTGGAAGCGCGCTTCCGCGAAGCCTTTCTGATCAAGTTGCCCCGAATTGCGGACCATTATTTCAACAGCCGTCTGACATCGGATATGGCGGAACGCAGCCACAGCGTTCACAATATCCGCGCCTTGCCCGGGCTAGCCGGCCAAATCATGCTTGCCGCATTCCAGTTGCTGGCAACAGCCGCAGCTGTGATCTGGATCGATCACGGGCTTTGGCCTCTGGTGCTGCTCGCTATCTTAGTATCCGTTGGGCTTCCCCTCGCCGCGCAACCGGTACTTGGAGAACGGGAAATGCGCGTGCGCACGCACGGCGGCGCATTGAGCCGTTTTTATCTCGACTCGCTGCTGGGTCTCATTCCGATCCGCACTCATGTCGCCGATGGCGTGGTTCGCGGCGAGCATCGCAATCTGCTGTCGCGATGGGCTGCCGCGAGCCTCGCCACTGAAAAGGTAGCGATCGGCTTGGAAGGATTTCAAATGACGGTTGGCTACGGCTTGGCGGCGTTGCTTACCATCGCGCATATTTCAAATCATCCCGATTCGTCCGCGGTATTGTTGGTCGCGTATTGGGGATTGAACATTCCCTCCATCGGCCGGGAACTGGCGGCGCGTGCCTCCACTTATCCGCTCTATCGCAGCGTGATCCTAAGGCTGATGGAGCCACTCTGC
>Ga0210388_10003505_pt1 | contig 12286 bp, 4 predicted proteins | sample IncBWC19OmetaG_FD_155485 | JGI IMG/M metagenome (GOLD analysis project Ga0210388, IMG submission 155485) | Forest soil microbial communities from Barre Woods Harvard Forest LTER site, Petersham, Massachusetts, United States - Inc-BW-C-19-O ... | reverse complement strand
GATCTTCTCCCACTCGCCCATCGAGCGGTAGAGCGGCTCGAGGATCTCGCCGACCTCGGCCTGCTTCACGCCCTCGGAGAACAGGGCCTCGAGAGCCTCGATCGTCGCCTGGTGATCGGGCGCCGCACCGATGACCTCCCGGTACGCGGCCAGCGCGCCGTCGACGTCTCCCAGCTTGCTCTGGAGGACCTTGCCGAGGCGGTGCTTCAGCTCGAGCACCTCGTCGGGCGAGTCGGCGACTTCCGCCTCGCGCGCGAGGACGTTGGCCAGCTCCGCCCAGCGCTCGGTCTGAGCGTAGAGGCGATCGAGAGCTCGGATGGCCGTGAGGTTGTCCGGCGATGCCGTCAGGACGCGGCGGTAGCGCGCGATCGCGCCGTCCACGTCCTCGAGCTGCACCTCGAACACCTGCGCGTTGCGCAGGCCCAGCTCGACGAAGCGGTCGACGTCGTCACGCTGCGCCAGGTCGTCGAGCTGCGCGTCGTACAGGCGGGCGACGTTCGCCCAGCGATCGACCACCGTCGCCAGACGCTCGAGGTTGCCGAGCGTCTGCTCGTTGCCGTCGTCCATCGGCAGCGCGCGCGCGTAGGTCTCGAACGCCGAGGCATGATCGCCGAGCGCGTCCTCGAACAGGCGCGCGATGCGGTGGAGGAGGTCCACCTTCTGGAACGGGTCGGTCGCGCGACGAACCTGCACCTCGTGGACGCGAATCAGCTTCGGCCAATCGCTGATCGCCTCGTACACGGGCTCGAGCACCGCAGCGGCGCCCAGGGGATCGCCGTCGCCGTCCTTCAGGCCCTCGAGCGCCCGGAGGGTCGGCTCGTGGTCCATCTGCCGCTGGAGGATGTTGCTGTAGAGCTCCACCGCGCGCGGTACGTCGTCGAGGTGCTTCTCGTAGAGCTCCGCGATCCGATACTGGAAGCTCGTCGCCTCGTTCGGATCGCCCGTCATCTCGCTCTCGCGAGTGAGCACCGACAGGAGCTCCGCCCAGTTCTCGGCGCGCTCGTAGAGGACGTCGAGGCGCGAGAGCGCCTGCAGGTCGTCGGGGTCGAGCTCGAGGATCTTGGTGTAGGTGTCGATGGCGCGCGGCACGTCCCCGAGCTCGCGCTCGTAGACGGCGCCCACCTGGTAGTGGATGCCCTTCTTCTCCTCGACGTCGGCGACGAGATCGGCCTTGCGCGCGTAGACGGCGAGCAGGTCCTGCCAGCGCGAGAGGTCGAGATAGCGGCGGACGAGCGCGTCGATGGCGCGCACTTCGTCTGCGTCGATCTCGAGCACCTTGCTGTAGACGGCGATCGCCGCCTCGGGCCGGTTCAGGACGTCTTCTTCGATGGAGGCGGCCTGGAAGAGCGCGTCCTTCTTGTCCGACGGCTCCTCGAGGATCTCGGACTTTCGCTGCAGGATGATCGAGAGCTCCGCGTACCTCTCGGAGGCGCGGAACAGTCGCTCGAGCGACTCGGCGGCCGCGAGGCTCAGCGGATCGATCTCGAGGACCTTGCGGTACAGAGCGACCGACGTGTCGATGTTGCCGAGATCGGTCTCCTGGACGCGGGCGCTCGTCATGTAGAGCGCGCTGGCCAGGGACGGATCTTCGATCTCGCTTGCGAGTCCGGCGAAGACGCTCGCGAGGTCCTCGAAGCGACCGGTCGCCCGAGCGACGCGATCGAGCTGCTGCTGGGTAGCCTCGTTGGAGGGGTCTTCCCGGAGCGCCCGGGCGAGCGTGGAGAACGCCGGCTCGAGCTGGCCGGCCGCGTCCTCGTAGAGCTGAGCGATCTGGTGGAGCAGCTCCACCCGGCGAGTGACGTCGTCGCTGCGCCGGACCTGCACCTCGTGCGTTCCGATGAGCTTCTGCCAGTCGCCGCCGTGCCGGTAGAGCGGCTCGAGGAGGTCGGCGATCGTGAGCTCGTACTTCTCGTCCTGGCCGAGTCGCTCGAGGGCGGCGAGCGCCTGCGGGTTGGTCGGCGCTCGTTCGAGCACCTGGCGGTACCCCTCGATGGCCACGTCGACGAGACCCATCTCTCGCTCGCGCAGCGCCGAGAGGCGCAGCATCAGGGCGAGCTGGGCGTCGTCGTCGGCCGCGAGCGCGAGCTGCGCCTCGAGGTTCTCGGCGAGCTCCGCCCACATCTTCTGGCGCGTGAAGAGATCGTCGAGGGCGCGGAGGGCGCGGTCGCTCCCCGGCTCGAGCTCGAGCACCTTCTTGTACGCCTCGACGGCGTGCTCCGGGCGACCCAGCCTCTCGTCGTAGATCTGCGCCGTCGTGGCGTAGAGCGCCTCGCGATCGCGCGCGTCGTTGGACTGCTCGATGCGGCGCTCGACCACGCCGATGAGGTCTTCCCACCGCTGTGTGCGCGTGAAGAGCTGCTCGAGCGAGGAGAGCGCTTCGGCGTCCGCCGGGTCGAGCGCCAGCACCTTGTAGTAGGCCTGCGCGGCGCGATCGACGTGCCCGAGCCGATCGTCGATGCCGGCGATCCGCATCCAGTAGTCGCGCGCGAGCAAGGCGTCCGTGAGGCTCGCCGCCAGCTCCCCGTAAAGCGTGACGAGCTCCATCTGCGCGCTGGAGCCCTCCGCGATCCGCTCGATCTCGTCTCGCGTCTCGGCCAGCGACGGATCGTCGCGCAGCGCCGAGGCGAGGACTTCGAAGGCGTGGGCCTGGTCGTTGACGCGCTCGGCGCTGATCCGCGCAGCCTTGCGCTTGAGGGCAACGCGCTTCTCGAGGTCGTGCTCGGCGCCGCTCAGGATCTCGAGGGCGTGAATCAGCTTCGGCCAGTCGCCGCGCTCCTCGTAGATCGACTCGAGGATCTGGGCGGCGTCCGAGCGCAGGTCGCCCTCGAGCATCGACTCCAGCGCCGCACGAGCGCCCTCGTGGGCGGCGTCGACGAACAGGATCTCCCGGTAGTTCTCGAGCGCGCCGGCGGCGTCCCCCAGGTGCTTCTCGAGCGTCGTGCCGAGCCTGAACTTGAGATCGACGAGCTCCTTCTCGTTGACGTCGAGCTCGATGCGCCGGCGGAGGACCTCGACGTAGGGCTCCCAGCGTCCGAGGCGGCCGTAGAGCACGTCGAGCGCGGCGAGCGCCTGGACGTCGCTCGGCTCGTCTTCGAGGACCTGGACGTACGTGTCGATCGCGCGATCGACGTCCTTGATCTCGTTCTCGTAGAGGCGCGCGATCTCCGCGTTGATCGCCTTCTTCTCGTCAGCCGTCGTCGAGAGATCGCGCTTCTTCTCGTAGATGCCTAGGAGCTCACCGAAGCGCGACGTCTGCCGGTAAAGCTGCTCGAGAGCGCCGATGGCCTCGGCGTTGTCGCCGTCGGCCTCGTAGACGGCGCGATACACGTCGAGCGCCTCGTCGATCTTCTGAGCGCTCTCGACGAGCACTCGGCCGAGGCGCAGGCGCAGCATGATGCCGACGCCGCGATCGCCCTCGTGGTCCGCTGCCTCGATGGCCTGGCGGAAGGCGGCCACGACTTCGTCCCAGCGCCCGGTGACCTTGGCAGCGCGCTCGAGATCTTCGCTCGTCTGCTCGTCGCCGGGGAAGAGGTCGAACGCCGAGCGGTACCGGTCGAACGCCTTCTGCGGATCGCGGACCTTGCCCTCGTAGAGGGAAGCGGCCTCGCGGAAGAGCTGGAGCTTGGCGACGGGATCCTGCTCGTGACCGAGCTTGACCTCGATGGCGTTGCCCAGGGCCTTGGCGTTGCCGGCGGCCGTGTAGATCGGGATGAGCGCTTCGGCCGCTTGAAGGTTGTCGGCCTCGAGCTCGAGGACCTTCTCGTAGGCCTTCGCCGCCCGATCCAGCTTCTGCTTCTTGTCGCCCCAGAGCTGGGCGATCTTGAAGAGGAGCGAGATCTTCGGCTGCGTACTCGTCTCCTTCGCCTCCTGCTGCTCGAGGACGCGAATGAACTCGTCCCACTTGCCGCTCTCGGCGTAGAAGACCTCGAGATCGTCCCAGCGCCCGAGGGCCAGGTACTTCTTCTTGACCGCGTCCTGCGCGCGCCGATCGTTCGGATCGAGCGTGAGCAGCATGCGCCAGGCGTTGACGGCGCCCTCGTCGTTGTTGAGTCGCTCGCCGTAGATCGTCCCGAGCTTCGTGAGGACCTGGATCTTCGCCGGAGCGTCGTAGGTGACCTCCGCTTGCTGCTCGAGCACCGTCGCCAGCCGCTCGAAGTCCTTCGCGCGCTCGTAGAGCCCCGCGAGAGCGCCGAGCGCCTCGGCGTTCGTCTCGTCGTTGGCCAGCACCTCTTGCCAGAGATCGATGCAGACTTCGGGCTTCTTCACCCGTTCGGTGGCGAGCTTCGCGATCTCGAGGAACTTCGCCGCGCGGCTGGCGCCACCCGGCATGCGCTCCGCCTCGCGCCGCTGCAATCCCAGGAGCTTCTCCCAGTCGCGGCGCTTCTCGTACATCTGCCGCAGGTACTCGACCGCCTGCCCGTTGTCGGGATCGATGGCGAGGACCGCCTCGTAGGCCTTCACGGCCTCGGCCTGGTTGGCGAACTTCGTGATGTAGAGGTCCGCCGCCTTCGAGTAGAGCCCGACCTTCTCTTCGGGATCGCCGACGAGACCCGCGAGCTGGAGCAGCGTCTTGACGTACTCGTTGTAACGCTTCGCGGCCTCCTGCTTGTCGGCCAGTTGCCGGAGCTCGGCGACCTTCGCCTCGTCGACTGCGACGACCGGCGCGGGCGGCGGAGCGGGGGGAGGCACGGCCTCCACAGGGGCGGGCGCCGGGGTGATCTCGCGGGGCTGCACAGCAACGGGAGCGGGAGCCGGCGTCGCCTCCCGAGCCTGCGTCGGGGCGGGGGCGGGAGCCGGCGGCGCGACCTGCAGCACCGGCGCGACCGGCGGGGCCTCAGCGGCCCCCGGGGCGGGCTTCAACGTCTCGCCGATCTGCGCTTCGAAGGCGCGGAGCTGCGGATGCTCGGGAGAGACGACGCTCAGCCGCTCGAACGACAGACGCGCTCGGATCAGGTTGCCGAGCTGACGCCACGCGATCGTCCCGGCCTGCGCCAGGAGGAACGTGCTGTCGCCGTTCTCGACGCGCGTCGCCGCTTCCTCGGCGAGGTCGAGCACCCGGGTCCAGTCGCCGGCCTTCTTTCCGTAGGCCTCGCGAAGGAAGTAGAACGCACCCTCATTCTGGGGGTCGAGCCGGAGCGCCTCCTCGAGGAAGCGCGTGCCCACCTCGAGGTTCTGGTGGCGGAGCACCCAGCGGGTCCCGAAGGTGAGCGCCATGGTCCCGCGCGCCCTGGCGCCGGGTGCCTGCTGGAGGGCCTGATTCTGCGTCTGCTCGAGCGTGTCGAACCGGCCTTGCTCGGCGAGCAGGCCTTCGTACAGCGCAGCGATCTGCTTGTCGGCCGGGTCGGCCGCGTAGGCGCGGGCGAGGAGCCCTTCGGCCTCGTCCGGGGCGAAGCGCCGGGCAATCCTCGTGGCGCGCAGGAATGCGCGCGCCTTCGCGTGGGCGGTGTCCGCATCGCTCGCCGCGCGGACGAGAGCCTTCAGGCGGTCCTTCGCGGTCCCCGCCTCGACCTGGGCATCCTCGAGGCAAGCGCTCGCCTCGGGGTTCTTGCCGCCGCTGGCGGCCAGCGCGCGCGCGTAAGTCGCCGCGGCCTTTTCCCAGTCGCCTTGATCGCAAAGGACGTCGGCAAGCTCCACGAGCAGGGCGCTCGCACGCGCGCTGTCTCCGCCGGCCTTGAGCTCCAGCTCGAGGAGCTTCTGGACCATGTTCAACTTGCCCAGGCCCCAGTAGACGCTCCTGGCGGACTCGAGGCTCTCGATCAGCGCCGGGTTGAGCTTGTACGCGTCTTGAAAGTGCTTGAGCGCCTTCACCCCGGCGAGAAACTTCGTCTCGAGGACCCGGCCTAGCTTGAGGTGGAACTGGGCCTTGTCGGCGTTCTGCGCCGACGACCCGATCCCCTTCTCCAGCTCCTCGACGAACGTCTGCCAGTCTCGGACGTTCTCCAGATACGAAAGACGCTCCTCTAGCTCCATCGATCGCCTCGGTTCGTTCGACCGCTCAAGGGAAAGTAACGGCGCCCGTGGCGCACAAGTCGCACTCGCTCATGGAGGCCCAGATCCCGCGCAGGATGCGGGGTGCGGTCCGCGCAAAGCAAACGGTACCAGAGCGTGGCCTCGAAGTGGGCGGCCTTCGTGGCCAGGTCCCGCCCGACACTATACCGCCGCGACGGCCCGTCACTGGAGCCGATTTTTGCTCCGGAGGCGCACGGGTCCCTTTCGCGCGAGCCCGCGGCAGACGGCCTCGCTGGCCCGCGTCTGCACGTCCGCGCAGCCCGGCCGCCCGCGGCGCTTCGACGCCGATTGCGAGCTCGAGCTGCCGACCTTCGGACCGCGACGTAGCGGCCTGATCGTCGGGGCGGTCGAGTGCCTGCAAGCCCCCACACGGTGCGGCGGAGCCCGCTGGCGCCCGCCGCCCGGCCCTTCGCCGGACTACTGGAGCGAGCCGCCGACTCGACGCGCGATCTCTTGCGACTGCGCGCACTGGTCCGCGAAGTTCTTCGCAGCGGCACCCTTGCAGGTGATCTTCCAGAACGACTGGAGCTGCTGGACGGCCTCGTTCTTCTTCGGGGGGTTCAGCTCCGCATAGGCGGACCCGAGGTAGAAGTACGCCTCTTTGTGGTCGTTGCACTTGTTGCTCTCGCACGACTTCTTGGCCGCCTCGTACTCAGTGACCGCTCGGGCGAAGTCGCCCTTGGTCTCGTATTCGTCGCCGAGCAGCGTGTGCATGTTGAACACGTGCTTGTCGTCTTCCGTCGCGAAGGAAAGGCCCTCGCGCAGCACTTGCTCTTCCTGGTCCCAGAACATCAGCCGGCGGTACTCGTCCGCAAGCGTGACGTAGTACTGCGTCTGATCCGGCTGAACCTGGAGCGCCTTCGTCCAGTTCTGCATCGCACCCGCCTCGTCATCGAGGTGGATGAGAACCCACGCGAGCTCGCCGTAGGCCTGGCCGTAGTTCGCGTCGATCTGGATGGCCTCCTGGAAGGGAGCCTTCGCGTCCGCCCAGCTTCCACCGGCCTCGGCCAGCTGCTCGAGGGCGTAGCCCTGACGGAAGTAATAGTCGGCGTGCGCCTTCTTCCCGTCGGCCTTCTCGGCGGCCTCCTCCGCGTGCGACGCGGCGGTGGCCATCTTCTGCCAGTCTTCCTTCTTCTCGTAGGCCAGCACCAGCTTCCACCAGATGCGCGGGTTGTCCGCATCGAGCTTGGTCGCCTGGTCGTACTTGGAGATCGCCTCGTCGATGTTGGCGCTCTTGGCTTGATCTCCCTCGTTCGCGAGGTTGACCGCCTCGATGTTGTTTCGGCTGCAGCCGACGGAAGCGGTCGCGACGAGCACCGTCGCCGCGACGAGAGCCAGGGATTTTTCGCTCATGGCGCGCGGGAGTCTACGAGAAGCCCGAGCGCGACGTCCAGGTGTTTACTGGGGTGAGAACGTCTATTGCGCGTCACGGTACCGGGCGCGTACAGGCCGGCGACAACGCTCGCGGCGTGGCGCAAATCGCAACACCGTGATGAGCGTCGAGCCATGGCCGCAGCGAGCACGTCGCTGGGCGACGCGGCCGTATCACACCATCACGCACTCCACGCGCCCGCACGACGCGGACAAAAGAAGAACAGGGAGGCGAGGAGCGACTCGAGCCGAGATCTCTCTCTGCTCTTCCTCTCCTTTCCTCCCTGTCGATCCCTCTCGAGATCCGTCGCGCAACTCCCGGATGGGGAGCTCGAGGGGAGCGCCGGCTCCCCTTGAACATGATCAATCGCCGGGGTTGAACATGATCGGGTAGACGACCGTGACCATACCGCCCTCGGGCTGCGGGAAGGACAGGTTGCCGAACCCGCGCACGACGCACTGCACGACTCCCTGATCCGGCAAATCGCTCCCGCCGTCGGCAGTCATGGACACCGCGCCGCTTCGATCGATGACGAACTTGACCGAGACGCGGCCCTGCAAGTTCGGGTTGTTGCGCATCCCGTTCTCGTAGCAGAGGCGGAACCGGCCGAAGTTCTGGCGCACGATGCGCTGGATGACCTCCGGCGGGAGACGCCCGTTGACCTGCGTCGCGCCTTCGCGAAGCTTGGGCGCCTTCACCTGGTGGCCGCCACCGAGTCGTCCACGCCCGTTTCCGATGCCCTGTCCGGTGCCGGTGCCGGCGCCGTGACCGAGACCACCGAAGTTTCCGAGGCCGATGCCCTCGCCGCGACCGCCGCCGCCTTCGCCGACGCCCGAGAGGCCGAGGCCTCCGGCTCCGAACGAATCACCGATGGTGTCGCCGAACATGTTGCCGCGCGCGCTCTTCTCATCCGCGCCGGACGACTCTTCACGTCCCCAGGGCGCCGTGGGCGCGTTGGGGTCGCCGCCGCCCATCGTCGAGATGAGCCCGATCATGCCGAACTGCGCGGCCTCCTGGAGAGCGGCCTGCTTGGCGAGGTGCGGATCCGGATTGTCCTTCGGACCCTGGACGCCGTACTTGTGGCCGCTGTCCTTGGTGTTCGGATTCCCCATGGAACCCTCTTCGCCCTTGGCGCGCGTACCCGTGCCGCCTTCCTTCTGATCGGCGGAGACCTCTTGCGTCTCCTCCTGTCGCTCCTCCTGCTCGCGGTCGGCCGCGGCGTTCAGGAGCTTCTGCATCATCAGGATCTGGTCGCGGTCGAGGTCCTCGCTGTCGTCGCCCCGCATGCTCGGCATGAAGAACGCGAAGACCGCGACGAGCCCCATGTGCAGCAGGAACGAGAGGCCCGTGAAGAGGAAGGCCGCAGGCTCCATCGTGGCGAGGAAGCCCACCGGCACCTTCTTGCCGGCGTTCACCGCGCTCACCTGGAAGACCAGCGAGCTTCCGTCGAGCTCCATGCGGGCCTTCGCGCCCGGCGGCAGCTCGTACTCGTAGCCGCCGCTCATCTCGGACGAAGGCCGTGCGCGACCGCTCGACACGAGGTCGGCCAGGCTGATCTTGCCCTGGCCGGGGACGTCGACGTACCCGCGCGAACGCGGGAGGATGACCAGAGCCGCGCCGACGCCGCGCGAGACGACGATGGGCGCGCGGGTCGTCCCCAGCGTCTCGCTCGGGATGAAGTAGTCGCAGCCGCTCTTCTCGCTGAACTCCTCCCCGACGTAGAACGACCGCGGCGGGGTCAGGTGGGACACGTGAAGCACGTTGGAGTCCCAGAGGATCATCACCTCGACGGCCGAGACGTGCGCGACCTCGACCTCGTCGGGGTTGACGTCCGGGCCGCTCTTCACCATCGAGTAGGCGAAGCCCGGGGCGACGCCTTCGAGCGGCGGCTCGATCCCTAGGCCCACTCCGGCCGGCGCCGACGGAGCCGCGGCCTGGGCCACGAACGGCGTCGACGGTGGCGCGAAGCCCGCGGCGGCGGCGGCAGGTGCCGACGGGGCGGCGAACGGATTCGAGCCCGCGAACGGGTTCGCGCTGGCCGCGGGTGCCGCAGCGAACGGGTTCGAGCCCGCGAACGGGTTCGCGCTCGCAGCTGGCGCGGCCGCCGCTGGAGCTGCGAACGCGGCCTGCGCAGCCGGAGCGGCGTACGCGGCAGCAGGCGCCTCGACCTGGGGCGGCGAAGCCGTCGCAGGTTCGGCATTCTCGAGCACGATCAGCGTCGATCCGATCTGGATCTGATCGCCCGGTCGCACCTTGCACTTGTTGACCCGCTGGCCGTTGACCAGCGTGCCGGGCTCGTTGCCCAGGTCGATCAACGTGATGTCCGCAGGCGACGCCACCTCGATGACCGCGTGCATTCGCGAGGCAAGATCGTCATCCACCCGGAGGTGACTGCGTGGATCTTTGCCGACCTTGACGATGTCTTGCGCAATCGTGTCCCGACGTACGAGCTGATCCCCCTGATACAGCGCGAACGTGAGCGCGACTTTGGCCTTGCCCTGACTGTCCATCGATTGCCCTATCTCAGATGTTCTCGACCGACTTGAGCATCTCCGGCACGAAGGACGTGCGCGGGCGAATTAGCGTCGTTCGCACCGGTCCCGGTCGAACGCGGATCGTCGCGTCCGAAGGACCGAAGCCGCCCGCCGCGAGCGGGTCGTCTTCGAACTTGTACCCGTAGTCCCCGTTACCACCCGACGCGCCGTTCGCGGCGGGAGCCCCGCCACCGGGAGCCGCGTCCTGCGCGTACGACTGCACCGACAGCGAGAGGAGCACCGCCGCCAGCGATCCAACTACGAGCCATTTGTTCGTCCGCTTCATGACGTCTCTCCTACAGCGACGACGGAAATAACCGCTCTAATTACAGTATAAGTGTACGTAGCTCAAGACCTCGGGTCAACGCGATTCATCGTCACGACAACGTCTCGAAGACAGGGACACGAGGGATGCATCAAAGGTTTCCGCGGATGGTCACTTCGCCGGAGGCGCAGGGGCTGGCGCGGGCGCCGGGGCCGCCGCTCCACTTGCCGCGGGAGCTGCCGGAGCTGCACCTGCCGCCGCGGGGGCACCAGCGGCCGGCGGCCCACCCGCTGCCGGCGTGCTCGGTCCCCCAGCCTGGAGGAAGGTGATCGTGTCGTCGATGTCCTGCATCCGCTCTTTGCTCTTCTTGACGGCGCCGTCGTACTCGTTCTTGCCCGCCGCCTTGTCCTGGAAGGTCTGGAAGATCCCTTTGGCCACCTGGTAGACGGCGACGGCCTTGGCCGTGTCGCCGGAGCTCTTCGCCTTGTACTCCTGGGTCAGGATCCCCTCGTTGTAGTACGCGTCGGGACGTGCACCGTCGATCTTCTTGCAGGCATCGAGCTCGGCCTGCGCGGCCGCGACCTGCTTGTCGTAGTTCGAGTCGTCGATCTGGCCACGAAGGGCCAGGGCAAGTCCGAGGTGCGCGTCGTAGTCGTTCGGGTGCATCTCGAGCGCCTTGCGGTAAGCCGCTTCGGCCTTGTCGTAGCCCCGGAAGCTCAGGTTGATCGCCGCGAGGTTCATCTGGGCTTCGAAGAAGTGCGGATCGAGCTGCGCCGCCGAGGAGAACTCCTTCACCGCGGTGTTCACCTGCCCGAGCTCGTTCAGAATGAGGCCCGACGTGTTGTGGATCGGCGCGTAGCTCTGGCTCTTTCGGACGGCCTGCGAGCACACCAGCGCTGCGAGCTCGAGTTGCTGCACGTCGCCGCGCTTGGCCAGGGCGGCGTTCGTGGCGATGGTGCGCCCGAACTTCTTGCCGCTCCCTGCCTTCTTCTTGGCGCTGCCGAAGTAGTAGAGGGCGAGCTGGTTGAACGCCGGCATGTAGCCGTCGTCGATGGCGAGCGCGCGCTGCAGGTTCAGCTTCGCGCAGTCGAAGTCCTGGAGGTCCACGTCCCTCCCGCCGGACTTCGCGTGGCAGTTCGCGCCGACGTTGTCGGAGTCGCGCTGCATCTGGAACATCGCGAGGTCGACGAGCGCGGGCACGTTCTGGAAGTTCGCGTCGTTGACGGCCTGCTCGAGCGAGCTGATCGCCGCATCGACGTTGCCGTCCGCCTTGAACTGGTAGAGCGCCAGCTGAGCGCGGGCGAAGTGGAACTTCGGATCGTCCTGCAAGGCCTGCTGGAAGTGCGCCTTCGCGTCCTTGTCGTCGCCGCACCTCTGGTAGGCGAGTCCAGCGTCGTAGGTCGCCTCGGGGAACTTGCCGTTCGCCTGCGCCGAGGCCGCGGCCTCGAAGGCCTTCGCCGTGTCGGCGCACGTCTGGTCGTTCCAGTCGTTGGCCTTGTCGTGCCCGTTGAGCGTGTCGAGCGCGGTGCCGAACTGCTTCTGCGCCGCGACATCGACGTGGGTCGTTACGCCCCCCGTGCTGCCGCCACTGCTACCGCTGGTCGCGGCGCCGCCCGCCTCCTTGTTTCCACCACCGCAGCCGAGGCCGGCGGCGGCAACGAGGATCCCCGTAGCCAAAACGCTTCCAATGGTCTTCATGGTCTTGCCTCGCGCCCCGGCTACTTCTTCTTCGTCTTCTTCTTGCCGTCGTCGGCGTTGCCATTGCTGCCGCCGGTGTCCTGCAGGACTTCCATCTTTTCGGTGGAAGGTCCGCTCTCGACCGGGTGCCACAACAGACCGCCGATGATGAGCGGCGGCGGATGGTCATCGAGACCGCCGTTCGACAACGTGGGCGCGCCGCGGAGCTCGTCGACCACGTGGTATTCGGTCTTGTAGTTCTTCGCGAGCCACTTCTCGCAGTCGCGCGAGTACTCGTCGAAGTACTGGTACTTCACCGAGTCGTCGAGGCAGCGCTTGAGCGCCGGCTTCGCCTTGTCGCGCTTGATCGGCTCCGAGGCCTCGTCCAGGTGCTCGAGGTAGTCAGCGCGGACGTCCGCCCACGAGAGC
>Ga0210388_10003502_pt1 | contig 12297 bp, 9 predicted proteins | sample IncBWC19OmetaG_FD_155485 | JGI IMG/M metagenome (GOLD analysis project Ga0210388, IMG submission 155485) | Forest soil microbial communities from Barre Woods Harvard Forest LTER site, Petersham, Massachusetts, United States - Inc-BW-C-19-O ... | reverse complement strand
TGGGCCCACTGGCGCTGGGCGACAGCGATGTGCCCGAAGTGATCCTGGGTCGTGCCGTACTTCTGCATGTGACGCCGCGCCGCCAGTGCGTACATGGTGTTGGCGGAGGCGATGCCGTTCGACGCGGTGATGCCGCGCCAGCCCCGGGGAGCCGAACGCGCTGCCGTGTAGGCGGCCGACGTGCGGGTCTTTTCCTTCAGCGGGTCGTCGGCCCAGACGACGGCGATCGTGTCGGCCATGCCCGACTGGACGGCCATCGCCGCGTACTGCACCATCTGCCCGGCGGTGGACCCGTAGCCCTGCATGAAGGTCAGCAGCCGCAGGTCGGTGAGGCCGAGTGCCCCCTGCAGGTCGATGCCGACCGAGGTACTGAGGCCGCTGGAGACCAGCAGGCCGTCGAGGTCGCCGAGGGCGAGCCCGGCGTCCGTCACCGCCAGCCGCACCGCCTCGGCGGCGAACTGGGCGGCCGTCTTGCCGTAGACCTTTCCCTGGGCCGTGATGCCAAGGCCGGCGATGGCCGGCTGACTCTGCGCCATCGGTGTTCCCCCTACCTGCCCTGCCACTGCGGGGCGCGCTTGTCGGCGAACGCCCGCATGCCTTCCCTGGCGTCGGCGCTGGCCATGACGATCTTGCCCTCGGCGCCCGTCCGGTCCCAGTCGGCCTGCTCGGCGGGCACGGCGCCGTCGGCGATGCCACGGGCGATGCGCTTGCTCGCCTGCACCGAGACCGGGGCGTTGGCCATGATCCGCTCGGCGAGGCCGAGGGCGGCCTCGAGCAGCTGTCCGGCGGGCACGACGCGGTTGACCAGGCCGAGCTCGAGCGCCCTGGCGGCGGAGATCGGCTCCCCGGTGAGGATGGCCTCCATGGCGATCTTCTGCGGAATCTGCCTGCCCAGCCGGAATGCCCCGCCTGCCCCGGCGAGGATGCCGCGCTTGACCTCCGGCAGGCCGAACGACGCGCCCTCGACCGCGAGGGCGAGATCGCTGGCGAGCACGATCTCGGTCCCGCCGCCGAGGGCGAAGCCGTTCACGGCGGCGATAACCGGCTTGGAGATGGCGTGCTTGACGAAGCCCGCGAAGCCCCAGCGCTGGGTCCGCGGATCGTCCAGGTGGATGCCCGCGGCGGCCTCCTTGAGGTCCTGGCCCGCGCAGAACGACCGGTCGCCCGCGCCCGTGATGACCACGACCCAGACGTCGGGGCTGGAATCGGCGTAATCAAGGGCTTCGCCGACCCCGAGGGTCACCGCCGCGTTGACCGCGTTTCTGGCGTGCGGCCGGTTGATCGTCACCACCAGCACGTGGCCGCGCCGTTCCACGAGCACGGCGCCGCCGTCGGCGTTCGGCGCCTGAGCTGCCGCGGAACCCGTCATCGCGTCCTCACCTTCATGGTAGGACTCCACGCTCGCATCTTCGGCGCGGGTCGTAAACGACCAGTGCGCTCACGGTCGGATGAGCGGTTGGGAAACGCGCCGGTGTGCTGATCCGTGATTTACAGCCGCATCCGCGCCGACCCACGATGAAACATCGGCAGCGCAGCGACGTTGAAAGGCGATCAGGCATGACGAGCACCACCACCACGGGCTACGACCCGCCGCTGCTCGGTGTCCGCGTCATCGATCTCGTGTCCGGCCCGATGCAGGCCGTCAGCCGGTACCTCCTGGACTTCGGCGCGCAGGTCACGCGGGTGTGCCTGCCCGGCGTGACCGTCGGCGCGGGCTTCGGCCCGGTCGTCGGCGGCGTCGCCCTGGGCAGCGCCATCGCGGCGCGCGGCGCGCACCAGGTAACCGTCGATCTGTCGGCCGGCCCGGGCAGGCAGGCCTGGGACGACCTGCTGGCGGCAACGGACATTCTGATCGAGAACACCGCCCCGGGCAGTGCCGCCGAGGCAGCGCTGGGGGTCGCGGCGATCCGGGAGCGGCACCCGGCGCTGGTGGTGCTGTCGATCAGCGACTTCGGCCGCGGCAACGACTTCAGCCGGTGGCAGGGGACGACGCCGGTGTTCCACGCCCTCACCAGCGAACTGTCTCGTTCCGGCATCCCCGGTCGCGACCCGCTCATCCCGCCGGGCGACTTCCCCTACGACGTCGCCGCCGCGCAGGCCGCCTTCGAGACGGTGACCCTGTACGTCGACCGGCTGCGGACCGGAGCCGGCCACCGCATCGACTTCTCCGTCCTCGACGGCGCCATGCAGGCGCTCGACCCCGGTTTCGGAATGACCGGCAGCGCGGCGGCCGGGGTGCCGCTGAGCGCGGCGCCGCGCGGGCGGGCGGAGGAACGTTACAAGTACCCGATCATCGCGTGCAAGGACGGGTTCGCCCGCATCTGCGTGCTCGCCCAGCGGCAGTGGCGTGGGATGTTCGAGTGGCTGGGCAGGCCCGAGGAGTTCGCGGACCCGGCGTACGACAAGATCCTCGCGCGGTTCCGCTCACCGACCCTGCTGCCAGCCATCGCGCGGTTCTTCGCCGACAAGACCCGGGCCGAACTCGAGCAGCAGGGGCAGCGGTACGGGGTGCCGATCGCGGGCGTGCTGACGCTGGCAGAAGCGCTCACCACGGAGCAGATCCGCGCTCGCCGCTTCCTGCGCGAGGTGGAGCTCGCACCGGGGGTCGTCGGGCCGGTTCCGGCCGGAGTGGCCGAAATCGACGGCGTCCGTGCGTGGGGCGATGAGGTGCCCGAGGCGGCGGCGGACCGGGTGACGCAGGCGCCAGTGCTGGCCGCGCGCGAGCGCGTGCACGACCGGCTGCCGCTCGATGGCATCCGGGTGCTCGATCTGGGTGTCATCGTGGTCGGCGGCGACACCGGCCGGCTGTTCGGCGATCTCGGGGCCGACGTGATCAAGATCGAAAACTCGGCCTTCCCCGACGGCTCGCGGGCCTCGCTGGGCCCGTCCGGCATGTCACCCGGGTTCGCCGCCGGTCACCGTAACAAGCGCGGCATCGCCATCGACCTGCGTGAGCGTGAAGGCCTGGAGCTCGCACGGGAGCTGGTCCGCTCGGCCGACGTCGTGCTGACCAACTTCAAGCCGGGCGTGATCGGCTCACTCGGACTCGACTACGACTCCCTCAAGGAGGTCAACCCGGGCATCGTGGTCGTCGACAGCTCCGCGTTCGGGCCGACCGGGCCCTGGTCCCAGCGCCTTGGCTACGGCCCGCTGGTCCGCGCCGCCGCGGGCTGCACGGACCAGTGGGTGTACCCCGGCGAGCCGGGCAGCTTCAGCGACGCGGTCACCGTGTACCCGGACCATGTCTGCGCCCGGATTGGCGCGATGGGCGCACTCGCCCTGCTGATCCGGCGCGAGCGCACGGCCCGGGGCGGCTCGGTCAGCGTCGCCCAGTCCGAGGTGATGCTCAGCCACTTCAGCGCCCCGATCGCGGCCCAGGACCTCGTCGGCCGCGGGCACACCGCGGCCGCAAGCCCGGAGCACGACGCGCCGTGGGGCCTATTCCCGACCGCGGGCGACGACGACTGGGTGGCGGTGACCGTGCGGACGGACGCGGACTGGACGGCGCTGTGCGGCGTCATCGGGCGGCCGAACCTGCTGGCTGACGCCTCGCTGGCCGACGCTGTCGGCCGCGACGCACAGCGCGGGCGGGTCGACGCCGCGGTCACGGAGTGGACCACGCAGCGCTCCCCGTTCGAGGCGATGGGGCTGCTGCAGGCCGCGGGCGTGCCCGCCGGGGCTATGCTGCGGGCGATCGACCTGCCCGCCTGGGACTACTACCGGCAGCGCCGCGCGTTCCGCGAGGAACTCCACCCCTACGCGACCGAGCCCTACGTGCTGGAGAACGTGCAGATCCAGGCCGAGGACGTCGCCGACCCGCCGCTGCGGCCGGCGCCCCTGCTTGGCGAGCAGACCTACCAGATCGCGCAGGAGCTGCTTGGCCTCGACACCGCCCAGACCGACGACCTCGTGCGCCGGGGGGTGCTCGAGGCAGCCATGAAACCGCGCGGTGCTCAGGCGGCAGCGCGGTGAGGTGGCTTACCGGACGGAGGGATCCTCGCTTAGCCGGCCTATCATGGTGACCACGAGTCAACGACGATACGCTGGGCCGCCGGATGGAAATCGACTTCACCCGCCTGAAGTACTTCCTGGCGGTCGCGGAAGAGCTGCACTTCAAGCGTGCCGCCGACCGGCTGCACATCACCCCGCCGCCGCTCAGCAAGCAGATCAAGCTGCTCGAGCGGGAAATCGGCGGAGCGCTGTTCGAACGCGACTACCACCAGGTGCGGCTCACTCCGCTGGGCGAGAAGCTGGTGGAGCCGGCCCGCCGGATTATGGACCAGGTCGCGGAGCTCAAGGCGACTGCGGAGAGCATCACCCAGCATGCCCGGCCGCTCCGGGTGGGCGCGACCGCCTATGCCCCGTCCGACTTCCTCGACGCGTTCGAGAACGCGGTCGAGGAGCTGACGTCGGGGCCGAGCACGTTCAGCATCGCCGGGTCCGCGGTCGAGGTGGCGACCGCGCTCGTCGCCGGGCGTCTGGACCTGGGGCTGATCCACCTGCCCGCCACCGACGCCAGGATCGACTTCCGGGTGATCGCGCGGTACCGGAGCGGCATCGCGGTGCGCAGCGATGACCCGCTGGCCGCGCGCGAGCTCATCCGCATCGAGGACCTGCGCGACCGTCACGTCGCGGTCGACTTCGCCCGGCCCAATCCGGTCATCCTCGCGGCCCTGACCCGGCGTCTGAATGAGCACGGCGTCACCCAGCTTGTGAACGCGAACGCCACCGGCGGGGCCAGCGAGGTCGCGATGGCGGCGCAGATCCGCAACCGGCGTCTGGTCATGCTGATCGCCTACGCTCCGGGCTCGCTGCTCAACCGGATGTTCTCGCCCCCGGAGTTCAAGCTGATCCCCATTGACGACAGCACGTGGGAACCGAGCAAGCTGGCGATCGCGTGGGCCCGTGACCCGATCACACCGCACCCCGCGCTTGATCGGGTGGTAGACGAGCTGGCCATCAGGTTCAACGCCGGGTGACCAAAACGCGGCATCGGGCGGCCGAGGATGACAGGCTCAATCAGTTAGTCTATTGTACTATAATAGGCTTCCTATAGAGAGAGGCCGATACGAGCAGCGCGGAGGAGCAATGCCGCTACAGCCGGAGATGAAGCTGATCTCGGTCGACGACCACCTCATCGAGCATCCGAACGTGTGGCAGGACCGCCTGCCCGAGGCCTACAAGGAGGCCGGTCCGCGGATCGTCGAGACCGAGACCGGGCAGCAGCTGTGGCAGTACGAGGACCGGCGGTCGAGCAATATCGGGCTGAACGCGGTGGCAGGCAAGGACCCATCACAGTTCGGAATGGACCCGATCCGCTACGACCAGATGATCCCCGGCTGCTACGAGCCCGCGGAACGCCTGAAGGACATGGACATCGACGGGGTCCACTCCGCGCTCTGCTTCCCCACCTTCCCCCGGTTCGCCGGGACCGAATTCAACGAGGGCACCGACAAGAAGCTGGCCCTGCTGTGCTCCCAGGCCTATAACGACTTCATCCTCGATGAATGGTCCCGGACCAGCCCGGTACGGCTGCCCCCGCTGGTGATCCTGCCCTTCTGGGACGTAGCGGCGTCGGTGGCCGAGGTGCACCGGACCGCGGCCAAGGGAGCCAAGGCCATCACGTTCCCTGAGAACCCGGTCCCGCTCGGGCACCCGTCGTTCCACTCGGATCACTGGGAGCCGCTATGGGACGCGATCGAGGAAACCGACCTGCCGGTCTGCCTGCACTTCGGAACCTCGCGCGACATTCCTAACACCGCGCCGGACGCCCCCGCCGCCGTGTTCATCAGCCTGATGGGCACCAACTCGATGAAGGCGCTGGCGGACCTGTGCTTCTCCCCGGTGTTCCACCGGCACCCGACGCTGAAGATCTCGCTGTCAGAAGGCGGCATCGGCTGGGTGCCCTACATGCTCGAGCGGATGGACGACGCGTGGGACCGGCACCGTTTCTACCAGGAGATCAACCAGGAGGTTAAGCCCTCCGAGCTGTTCGCGCGCAACATCTGGGGCTGCTTCATCACCGACGACATCGGGGTGAAGCTGCGGCACGAGATCGGGATCGACCGGATCACCTGGGAGTGCGACTACCCCCACTCCGACTCGCGCTGGCCGAAGAGCCGCTCGACGGCGGAGGAAGCATTCGCCGAGGTTCCCGATGCGGAAGTCCTGGCGATCGTCCAAGCCAACGCGGCGAGCCTGTTCAAGCTGGACGTGTGAGCGATGCCGGACCAGTCGCCGGTCGTACTCGGGCAGCCCGAGCACGACCCGCTCGCCGACGAGCAGGACCTGCTCACGGTCGTGGAGGCCGCCGCCCGGCTGCACGATGAGCTCGGCGAGACCCGCGCCCGGCTGGCGGCGGCGCAGGCGGACGGGGCGCCGGCCGGGCGGATCGAGGCGCTGCGCGGCCGGATCGAGGTGCTCGAGCTCGGCCTGGATCGCTACCAGCGACTCCGGCGGGACCGACTGCAGGCCGAACGGACCCGCCCCGCCTGATCGTCGGCTTTCAGGCCGGAGCCGGGATGCTGACCCATCCCCCGCCCGCGGACGAGACGCGTGCGGCCTCGATGACGGACTGGACCAGCCATCCGTCGCGGAACGACGGGACGGTGGTCTGCCCGCCGGAAAAGGCGGGGAGCCAGTCTTCCAGCATGAGCGCCATCGCGATGATCATGCTGGTGGCTCCCCGGGCAGGAAGATCGACCGGGTTGCGCGGCAGACGGGGCTGCCCGGACCAGGCGGCCAGACCGTCGTCGGCCGCCCGGCCGGCCGACAGCGAGCGGGCGCCCCTGCCTCCGGTGGCGACGATTGTCCCCTCGGCGCCGAAGGCCTCGAACCGCCAGCCGGCGGTATGGGCGCCGACCACCGACGCGCTGATTTCCGCGCGAGCTCCCGAGGAGAGCCGCAGCAGCAGCGCGGTGGTGTCGTCCGCGGTTACCTCGACGGTCGTGCCGTCGGGCAGCGTGACCTGCTCGATCGAGGTGCCGACATCAGCGCACACCGCGGTCGGCGGGCCGAACATCGCGGCGATCCAGTCGATGTCGTGGGAGAGCATCCCCGCGAGGTAGCCGCCGCCCTGCGCGACGTCGTACATCCAGCCGGCTTGCGGCCGGTGGCTCGGATGCCAGTAGCTGGCGCTCTGGGCGAGCCGACTGAAGTAGGGCCGGCCAAGGTAGCCGTCTCGCACGAGGTCCCAGATAGGCAGCCGCTCACTCGTCCAGCGAAGTTCGAAGCAGGTCGCGGTGGCGCGCCCGCTCGCGGCGGCGGCATCCATCATCTGCCGTGCCTGCTCCGCGGTGAGGGCCAGCGGCTTTTCGCACAGTACATGGCGCCCGGCCGCCAGCGCCGCCAGCACGACCGGGTGGTGCAGCTCCACCGGCGTCGCGACCGAGATCAGGTCAAGGTCGTCACGTCGTACGAAGGACCGCCAGTCGGTTGAGGTGTCATCGATCCCCGCGGCCGCGGCCGCCTTGGCCAGCCGTCCGGGATCGCGGGCGCAGATCGCGGTCACGTCGTACCCGTCGGCGATGGTGAACGCGGGCGCATGAACCAGCGAGCCCCATCCGGTGCCGACAATCCCAACCCGGAGACCACCGGTCATCTGCTCCTCCTTCGCACCGCGCCTGCCCGGCTTCCGGCTCAGGCCGCTCCCCGTGCGGGCTTGCGCGCCCGCGAGTCTTCGATGAGTCGCGCCAGTTCCACCTGACTGACCTTGGACGAGGCGCCTCTCGGCAGTTCATCGACTACGGCGACGTGGACCGGCACCTCATACGGGGTCAGCACCTCACGGCAGACCGCGATCAGCTCAGCCTCGTCCGGCGCCGGCATCCCCGGCCGCAGCTCGACCGCCGCCGCGGGCACCTGTCCCAGCCGGTCGTCCGGCAGCGCCACGACCGCCGCCTCCGCGACCGCCGGGTGCCGCTCCAGAGCCTTGCGGACCTGCGCCGGCTGCACCTTGAATCCCCCGCGGACGATCGTGTCGTCGGCCCGCCCGACGACGAACAGGAACCCGTCCTCGTCGATGCGGGCAAGGTCACTGGTGCGGACCCACGCCTTGGCGCCCTGCGGCGACTGGGCCGTCCGGATCTCCAGGTGGCCGCTGCCGTCCGGCCCGACCAGGCGGCCCGCCTCGTCCACCACCCGCATCTCCACGCCGCGAACCGCGCGCCCGGCGCTGCCGCGCTTCGCCTCCCACCACTTGCGGTGCATCGGCAACGTCCAGATCGCGATCGCGCCCGCGAACTCCGTGGCACCGTAGGTCATCAGCACCGGGATGCCGTACTTACCCAGGAACGCGTCCGCCAGCTCCGGCGGGCAGAAGGTCGTTCCCGAGGTCACCACCTGCAGGCTGCTCAGCCGGTCGGCCGGAACGTCAGCGTCCACCACCGCACGCAGCGCCGCCGGGACCAGCCCGGCCGCCCGCGGCCGGTATCTTTCCACCGCCGACACCCACGACTCGAGCTGGAAGCGGGGCATCAGCACCACCCGGCGGCCCGCGTAAAGGGTCGCGACCACGGCCCACATCCCGCCGATGTGCACCATCGGGGTAGCCGCGATGTTCACGCCTGTGCGCAGCAGCGCGCCCGGTTTCAGCGGCCCGCCGCCGGACAGCAGCGCCTGGTCGAACTGCTCGTCACCGAGCCGGACCCGCTTCGGCGGCCCGGTCGTGCCCGAGGTCAGCATCTCGATCATCACACCAGGCAGCCCGGGCGGATCGAGCGGCACCTCGCCGCCCGCCAGCCGAACAGCCCCGTCCTCCTCCAGCTCGACCGCTGCGCCGCCCGCCGCGATCGCCTCGGGAATCCCGCTGCGTCCGAGGATCGCGGGCGACGCGACAACAACGGGAACCCCGCACCGGGTGATGTCCGCCGCCAACCGGTCGGCGGGCTGCAGCGGGCTGAGCGTCACCACGCACCGGCCCGTCGCCAGCAGCCCGATCACCACCGCGACATGCTCAGGCCGGTTCTCAAGCACCACCCCCACCCGCGACGCCTGACCGAGCCCAAGCCCGGTAAGCAAACCGTCAAGCGACCGCACCGTAGCCTGGATCTTTCCCCACGACCACCACGACCCTCCGAACTCGACAGCCTCGGCATCGGCCGGTGCCTCACCGAGCAGCTCCGCGAAACGACCGCGCGCCCCCATGGGTACCTCCGCGACTTAGACGAACAACAAACAGTTAACTCTTTAAGCTACTATAGCGGAACAGGGGCCCTGTCTGTGAAGAGTGCGCTTGTAAGGAGAATCACGCGGCCCTGGAGCGACGCCAGCCGACCAAGGCGGACGGCGATGCCCGTCGAAAGCACATAATCATTTATCTGTTACCAGCATCCACGTCGCGCACATGCCGGTGACTGCCGACCGCAGGAGTCGCGTGAGCGCGAGGCTGGCCGGCGGGCCGACCGACCGACCGCCGCCCGCGGGGTCGGCGCCGAACGGTCTTCGACGTGAGGCTAAATAATTTGCCCCATTGAGGTATACGATACAGGCGTGACCACTAACCTCCTGCGGACGGCCGACGGGCGCAGATCTGCCGATCACATCGGTGTCTCTGTCCGTGCCCCGAAGACGGCGGAGCTGATCTCCTCGTACCTGCGCAGGCAGATCGTCCGCGGTGAGCTCAAGCCGCAGGACGCGCTGCCCGCGGAAGCCGAGCTCATGTCGCAGTTCGGCGTGTCCCGGCCGACGCTGCGCGAGGCCTTCCGCATACTGGAAACCGAGAACCTGATTACAGTTCGCCGCGGTGCTCGCGGCGGCGCGCAGGTCACCGCGCCCGACGTGTCGGTCGCCGCGCGTTATGTAGGCGTGCTGCTGCAAATCCAGGGGACCACGCTCGAGGACGTCTCGGTCGCGCGGATGATTACCGAGCCGGCCTGTGCCGGGCTGCTGGCCCGCGTGCGCACCGAGGACGACCTCGCAGACCTGCGGGCCGTGGTCACGGAGCTGCCGACGGCGACCGGCTCCGCCGGTTTGCCTGACTCCCCCCGCTGGACGCGGCTGAGCTACCGGTTCCACGAGCTGGTGGTGGAGCGCTGCGGGAACAAGACCCTCGCCATCCAGGTCACCGTGCTGCAGGACATCGTCGCGACCCACATGGAGGCCACGATCTCGCGCGAGGTGACCGAACCTGCTACCTGGGCGCCCTTCCGGCGGCAGGTGCGCTCTTTCATGAAGCTCATCGAGCTTATCGAGGCCCGGGACTCCGAGGGCGCCGAACGTCACTGGCGCGCGCACCTGGAGGCCGCGGCCAAGTCGATGAACCGGCTGGTGCCCATGGACCGCCAGGTCGTCGACCTGTTCTCCTGACCCACGAGAGGGACGGACAGGTTGTGACCGACTGCATCCGGCTCGAAGGCCGGGTTCTGCGCTGCGTTATCGCCACCAAGGCCAACGGCAGCACGCTCGACGTGACGGCCACCCGCGAGGCCGCCGCCGCGATTAGCGCCCTCGCGTCTGACGACTCAGCCGGCTGCGTCCTGCTGACCAGTGACGGCCCGAACTTCTGCACCGGCGGCGACGTGACCGCGTTCGCCGCGGCCCAGGACCGCAGCGCCTTCGTCGGCAGCATGGCCCGCCAGTTCCACGAGCTCATACGGGCCATCGCGCATACCGAGGTGCCGGTCGTCGCCGCCGTCCACGGCTGGGCGGTGGGGGCGGGCATGTCTCTCGTCTGCGCGTGTGACGTCACCGTCGGCGGGCCATCCACCAGGCTGCGCCCCGCCTACCCCTCGATCGGGTTCTCACCGGACGGGGGCATGTCGTGGACGCTGCCGCGCATCGTCGGCATCGCCCGCGCCCGCGACATCCTCCTGACCGACCGGGTGCTGGCCGGGGACGAGGCGTGGCGGGCCGGCCTGCTCAGCCGTCTCGTCCCGGACGACCAGATAGCGGCGGAGGCCTGCACGACCGCCGAGGCGCTTGCCGCCGGGCCGGCCAGCGCCTACCGGCGCATCAAGCGGCTGCTGGCCGAGGCTGAGCACGACCGGCTTGACGAGCATCTCGAACTCGAGGCGGAAGCGATCGCGGCCAGCGCGGACAGCCCGGCCGGGCGGGCCGGCGTGGACGCCTTCGCAGCACGGCACTGAAGCGACACTAAAACGGCGTGGCCGCGGGGACGGCTTGCGCCGTCCCCGCGGCCACTGCCGCTCAGTCGCTCTCCTTACGGGCTGACGGTCACCCCTGGTACGGCGCCCGCGCAGATCGGGCTGAGGCCCGACACCGGGTGGAACGCCCCGTTCAGCAGCTGCACGACGTACAGGCATCCGCCCGGACCGGTGGAACTCGCCTCGTTGCCGAACTTGGCGAAGTCGACCGGCTCGGGGTAGAGGCCGCCGTCGTTCCAGGTCGTGCTGTTACGGAAGCCGCTGATGATCGAGCTGCTGGTCGGGTTCGCCCCGGCCGTGCCCAGCGCGGCGACCAGCGCGTCGGCTTCGGTCCAGCCCTGGTACTCGCTGAAGTCCGGCACCGTGCCTGCTGGCACGCCAGCGTAGGTGTGCAGCGCGTTCTGCAGCTCCTTGGCGCCTGCGTTGCCCGTCTCGACCGGCGCGGCGTCCGAGTACATGTACGCGCCGTTGCCTGCCTGGACGGCAGCCTTGTCCGCGAGCAGGTCACCGCCGTACCCGGTCGGCAGCAGGACCATCTTCATCTTCACCCCGGCCTGCTCCAGCCCGACGAGGACCGCGAACGAGGTGTTCGGGATCGTCACGGTGTAGAAGCCGTTGGTGCCGCTGTTCTTGATGCCCAGCACGATCGGGCCGACATTGGTCGTGCCGAAGGGGACGTTGGTGACGTACCCGGCGGAGATGCCGTAGTGCTGCACCGACGACATGAAGTTATTCGCGGATATCTCCGCGCTCGGCGAGTCGCTGTACCCGACGGCGCCCGCCTTGGTGACGCCGAGCTTCTTCGCCATCAGTCCCCACACTTCGGAGACCAGCGCGTAGTTCTCACTACCCTCAACGTCGAACAGGTCCTTGTTCGCCGGGTTGGTCCACTCCGGGCCGCCGTCGAAGCCGGACCCGAAGACCGGGATCCCAGCCTGCACCGCGACGGAGTAGCCGCCGAAGAACCAGGAGCTGTCATCGAGGATCGCCGAGACGTGATCCTGCTCGATCAACTGGCGGACCGCGTTGGCCGCGCCCGAGGGCGACGACGCGTCGTCGGCCATGACAAACGTGATCTTGTGCCCGTTGACCCCGCCCGCGGCGTTCGCCAGCGCCAGCCGCGCCTTGACGCCGTTCTCGGTGCCGGGCGTGAATCCGGAAGCCGACGCGCCGGTGATCGAGGTCACCACCCCGA
>Ga0210388_10003501_pt1 | contig 12298 bp, 10 predicted proteins | sample IncBWC19OmetaG_FD_155485 | JGI IMG/M metagenome (GOLD analysis project Ga0210388, IMG submission 155485) | Forest soil microbial communities from Barre Woods Harvard Forest LTER site, Petersham, Massachusetts, United States - Inc-BW-C-19-O ... | reverse complement strand
GAGGCTGCGCTTAGGACGCTCGAGAAAATCTTTGGGCGGGACGATGTGGAATCACTGCTGGTGGGTGCGTACACGCATGACTGGCTGGGCGATCCGCTGAGCTCGGGGGCTTACAGCTATGCTCCCAAGGGCGCGGCGCTGGCGTCGGAGGAGCTTTCGCGTCCGGTGGAGGACACGCTTTATTTTGCGGGTGAGCACACGGATACGACTGGGCACTGGGGCACGGTGCACGGGGCGTTGCGCTCGGGTCTGCGGGCGGCGGCTCAGATATTGGAGTCTCTGGGTTAGTGCGCGGTGAGGCCATCCTTTGTGCCGGGTCGAGCGGTGTACTCTTTTTAGTTACGATGCATCGTTTCTTCCTTCACATTGTTCGTAGCGCTGGCGCGATGGCCTGGTGTCTCTTTGCGGTGTCTGCCGTGGCTTTGCAGTCTGTAACAGGCTCGTCTTATGAGCAGGGGCGTGCGGCCTTCGCGGCGGCGAGTTGGGATGAAGCTGCGTCGCTGATGGCGAAGGCGGAGGAGGAGAATCCCGGCAAGAGCGATGCGCTGCTTTACGAGGGACGGGCACTGTCCAATGCGAAGCGGTTTGCGGAGGCCGATGGGGTGTTAAAACCGTACGTTTCGGCGCATCCGGAGTCGGCGAATGGACTTTATCTTCTGGCGTGGGTAGAGGGGCGGGAGAACAAGCCGGCCGATTCGCTGGCGACCTACACGGCTGCTGCGCGGCTTCGGCCGCCGACGAGTGATGAGCTGACTTCGGTGGCACTGGATTATGTGCTGGCGGGGGATTTTCCCAGCGCGATCAAGTGGCTGCAGCAGGCGGTGCAGTTCGATCCTAAGAATGCCGAGGCTTGGTACAGCCTGGGCCGGTGTTTCTATACGCAGAGCCGTTTCACGGAGGCGGATGCGGCGTTTCGCAGGGCGCTGGCGCTCGATCCGGAGCGGTTGAAGGCGGCGGAAAACCTGGGGCTTACGCTGGACGCGGAGAATCGTCAGGCGGATGCCGAGGTCTTCTTCAAGCAGGCGGTGGCGATGGCTGCGAAGGCTCCGAATACGGATGAGTGGCCTTATCTGGACTACGCGAATTTTCTGATCGATCGGGAGCGGCCGGCGGATGCGGTTCCGCTGCTGAAGGAGGCGGTGGCGATTGCTCCTCAGTGCGCGATGTGCCACGAGAAGCTGGGGCGCGCGCTGGCGCAGACGGGCGATGCGCAGCAGGGAATTGCGGAGCTGGAGAAGGCGGTGGCGCTGAAGCCCGATGAGGCGCATTTCCACTACGAGCTGGGGCTGGCTTACAAGCAGGCCGGGCTGATGGACAAGGCCAGGGTGGAGCTGGCGGCGAGCGCGAAGCTGTATGGGAGCAAGGATGCTGGAGGGCGGAAGTGAGGCTGCTTCTTGCCGGGCTGATGGTTGCGGCAGCGTTGGGCGGGGTCGCTTTGGGTCAGGCTGCGCCTGATCGGGCGATTGCGGAAGCGGATCGGCTGATTGCGGTGGATCGGCTGGCGGATGCTGAGGCGGTGCTGGATCCTTTACTGAAGAAAGATCCGAAGAATGCGGCGGCTTTGAATGATCTGGGGATGATCCGGGCGAAGGAGCAGAAGCCGTTTGAGGCGCAGGAGCTTTTTGAACAGGCGCTGGCTGCTGATCCGAGGTTTCTTCCGGCGCAGATCAACCTGGGGCAGGCGCAGATGGCGCAGAGGCTTTATGACGATGCGATGAAGTCGTTCGAGGCGGCGCTGGCGATCGATGCCGAGAGTGCGCCGGCGCGAGAGGGCGAAGTTCGGGCGGCGGTGTCGGCCGCGCTGGCGGCTCGAAATGCGGGAGACATGGATGGCGCGCTTGTCTCGCTGGTGAGGGCGCAGAAGTTTGTTCCGGATAATGCGGAGCTGCTGCTGGATTTCGGCGTTCAAGCTGAGGCGATGAAGATTTACAAGGACGCGGACGCGGCTTTGACGCAGGCGCGTGCCATCGATCCGGCGAACGAGAAGATTTTGTATGCGCTGGCGCGCGTGGAGCTGGACGAGCAGAAGATGCCGGAGGCGGAGGCGAATCTGCGGGTGTATCTGAAGCTGCGGCCTGAGGATGCTTCGGCGCATTACGGGCTGGGGCATCTGCTGCATATGGAAGTGAAGGATGACGAGGCGAAGGCGGAGCTGGAGAAGTCGATTGCGCTGCAGCCTCGGCAGACCGCAGCTTATTACGAGCTGGGCGAGATTGCGCTGGCGATGCAACAGGACGATGAAGCGAAGACGGAGTATGCGAAGGTGCTGGCGGCCGATCCGCATCATGGCGGGGCGCTGACGGGGATGGGGATTGTGGCGTATCGGGCGAAGGATTATCCGGGCGCGGAGACGTATCTGCGCGAGGCGGTGGTTGTGGCGGCGGATTATCCGACGGCGCACCGGTATTACGCGATGGTTCTGGAGCGGATGGGGCGGCAGGCGGATGCGGATCGGGAGTCGGCGCTGGCGAAGCAGTTGACGGAGCAGCAGAATCAGCTGAGCCGCGGTTATGCGCTTCGCGAGCGTTAATGGGGCTGGGCTCGCGGATGGCGAGGCTTTCATCGACGATGAGATCGCTAACCGCAGATCCTTCGACTCGCTGCGCTCGCTCAGGATGACATCGATTTTGAGGGAATGAGTCAGGGCATTCGTGACGGTGAGAGTGGGCGGTGGTGTACACTTCGCTTCGTCCGGCTGTTGACCGTTCAGACGCAGTTAGATCCGCGCGCAGGCGCATTCAGATACGAAGGAGCTGTTTTATCGTGATGGTCAAGAAGACTTTGTCCGGTATTTCGTTGCTGGTTGTAACCGCTTTCTTTTCTCTGCAGGCGAGTGCGCAGAGCATTGCCGCTACTCCTCCGATGGGATGGAACAGCTGGAACCATTTTGCGGAGAAGGTGAGTGATGCGGATGTGCGCGCCGCCGCGGATGCGCTGGTATCGAACGGGATGCGCGATGCTGGATACATCTACATCAACATCGACGACACGTGGGAGGCGGGACGCAATGCGCAGGGCGTGATCCAGACGAACAGCAAGTTTCCGGATATGAAGGCGCTTGCGGATTATGTTCACTCGAAGGGACTGAAGCTGGGGATCTATTCGTCGCCGGGGCCGAAGACGTGCGCGGGGTACGAGGGCAGCTATGGCCATGAGGCGCAGGATGCGCAGACGTATGCGGCGTGGGGCATCGATTATCTGAAGTACGACAGCTGCAGCTTCGGCGACATCATGAAGAAGGAGTCGGGGGGCGACCGCGCGAAATCGTTTGCGATCCAGAAGGCGGCTTATAAGAAGATGCACGACGCGCTGGCCGCTACGGGACGCCCGATCGTCTTCAGCCTCTGCCAGTACGGCTGGTTCAATGTGTGGGAGTGGGGAACGGAGGTCGGCGGCAATCTCTGGCGCACCACGGGCGACATCGACGATACCTATCGTCGCATGGAAGAGATTGGTTTTTCGCAGGCAGGGCTGTCGAAGTATGCGGGGCCCGGACACTGGAACGATCCTGACATGCTGGAAGTCGGCAACGGCGGCATGAAGGAAGAGGAATATCGGCAGCACATGACGCTCTGGGTAATTCTGGCTGCGCCGCTGCTGGCAGGCAACGACCTGAGCAAGATGTCTCCCGAAACTCTGGCGCTGCTGACCAACAAGGAAGTGATCGCGGTGGATCAGGATCCGCTGGGGAAGCAGGGTGATCGAGTGTCGGCGCAAGGACCGACAGAGATATGGACGAAGCCGCTGAGCGGCGGAGCCAAGGCGATTGCGCTCTTCAACCGCGCGGAGAGCGACAAGCCGATCACGCTGGACCTGAAAGAAGCCGGAGTAAGCGACCATGCGAAGCTGCGCGATCTGTGGCGGGGCAAGGAAGTGGAGGCCACGGATGGAAAGTACACGGTGACGGTTCCCCGGCATGGGGCGGTGCTGCTGAAAGCGAGCGAATAGGCTCGCGCTTCGCGAGTGCAGGCAGTTCAATACGGGAGCGCAGAAAGATGCGCTCCCCTTTTCGTGTTCCGATGGACTCATTCCTGTGAGCGATTCAGCAGCTTCGGAGATTGGCGCCGCCTCTGCCGTTGACCCTGCGGCGGTGCTGCGCCGGGCCTTCTGGCGGCTGGTGCCTTTTCTTTTTGCGCTGTATGTGTTTGCCTACCTTGACCGCGTGAACCTTAGCTATGCGGCGCTTTCGATCCGGCGGGAGCTTGGCTTTTCAGACACGGTGTATGGCGCGGGCGCAGGGTTGTTCTTTCTCAGCTACGCGCTGTTCGAGCTGCCGAGCAATCTGATCCTGTTGCGCATTGGGCCGCGACGATGGATTGCGGCGATCATGGCGACGTGGGGCGTGCTGTCGACTTCGATGGCGCTGGTGCATACGCCGGGGAGCTTCTATCTGATCCGGTTTCTGCTGGGGGCGGCGGAGGCGGGATTTTTTCCCGGCATCATTTTGTATCTTACCTACTGGTTTCCGCTGGCGCAGCGGGCTCGCGCGATCGCGCGCTTCATGACGGCCACGGCTGTGGCGGGGATTATCGGCGCGCCGATCTCGACCCTGCTGCTGCGGCTGGATGGCGTGGCGCATGTTGCGGGCTGGAAGTGGCTGTTTGTGGGCGAAGGTTTGCCGTCGGTGGTGCTGGGGCTGAGTGTTTTGTTTGTCCTGACGGACCGGCCAGAGGATGCATCGTGGCTGTCGGCCGAGGAGAAGCAGTGGCTGCTGGCGGAGGTGAAGGCGCACGAGGCGAATTTTGTAACCGGAACAGGCACACATCTGCGGGAGGCGTTTCGCAGCGGAACGGTATGGCTGCTGGCGCTGATTTACTTTGCGAATTCGGTGGGGATGTACGGGCTGAGCCTTTGGCTGCCTGTGGTGGTGAAGAATCTGTCGCACGCGACGGATTTGCGGGTGATTGGGCTGACTGCTATTCCGTACCTGCTGGCGGTGGTGGCGATGCTGCTGGTGGCGTGGAGCTCGGATCGATCGAGAGAGCGAAAGTGGCATCTCTGCGCTTGCCTGGCGGGTGGCGGCGCGGCCTTTGTGTTGAGCGCGGTGCTGACAAATCCGCTGCTGGCGATTACGGCGCTGTTCTTTGCGGCGGCGGGGATATGGGGTGGTTTTGGTCCGTTCTGGACGCTGCCGACGGGCATGCTGCGCGGCGCGGCGGCTGCAGGCGCAATCGCGCTGATCAATTCGATTGGCGCGCTGGGCGGATTCTGTGGGCCGTATCTGATGGGCCGGGTGAGCGATGCGACGCACAGCTTTGGGGCGGCTCTGCTGGTGTGCGGGGGATTGATGCTGATGGCTGCGGGGGTTGCGGCTTCGCTGCGGCAGACGCGGGTTTCGGGATCGCAATAGAACGTAAGCTTTTCTGCAGGATCATACCCGCGAGATATGCGGTGCTGTATGGGAACCGCAGGTCCTTCGACTCGCTGCGCTTCGCTCAGGATGACAAGTTCCGGGCGTTTGAGAGCGTGTTGCTGCATAGTTGCGCTCTGTTTCCCTAACGAGCAATTGCGGGATGGTATCTGCCACGCTAATGCCTTGATTGCAGGGGGCTCGCGCCGTAGGGGTAAAATATAGTCAGGATGCAGAGCGCTGGCGTTTCCTTTTCGAGGATTCGTGCGGCTCAAATGCCGATTTTGCGCCTGCAAACAAAATCAATATGACCGCGACCAAGCTGGCTTCCCAACTTTCCGACGCCCAATCTTCTACTCAACGTGAACAAATCTTCGACGCCTTCCGGCGCTGGGGTTATCTTCAGTCCCAACTCGATCCCCTGGAGCAGTATCTTTCGCCGGAGAAGGTGGCGGAGCTGAATTTTTCCGGTCCGGATGCGGACGAGGCTCGCGGGTATTACTGCTCGACGATCGGTGCTGAGTTCATGCATATTCCTTCGGCAGAGCGGCGGCAGTGGATCGCGGAGCGGCTGGAGACGAATGCGCTGGCGGTGGACGAGGCTGGGCAGCAGCGGATTCTGGAGCTGCTGACTCGCGCAGATATCTTCGAGCAGGTGATCCAGTCGCGCTATCTGGGGACGAAGCGGTTTTCACTTGAGGGCGTGACGGCGCTGATTCCGTTTCTGGATGAGCTGCTGCATCGCGCCGCCGAGTATGGAGCGCAGAAAGCGGTGATGGCGATGAGCCATCGCGGACGGCTGAGCGTGATGGTGAATACGTTCGGCAAGTCGGCTGCGGATATCTTCTCGAAGTTCGAGGATGTGGACCCGCGCAGCATTCTGGGCGGCGGCGATGTGAAATACCACGTTGGAGCGACGGGGATTTTCCCGGCGCGCAATGGCGAATCGGTGGCGCTGCATTTGGTGTCGAATCCAAGCCATCTTGAGGCGGTCGATCCGGTCGCGATGGGACGCGCACGTGCGAAGCAGGCGCGCTATGGTGCGGATGGTTTCAGCCGGGTGCTGCCGGTGACGATCCACGGCGACGCGGCGTTTGCGGGGCAGGGAATCTGGGCGGAGACGATGAACCTTGCGTCCATAGATGGATTTTCTGTCGGCGGATCGATCCAGATCATTGTGAATAACCTGATTGGATTTACGGCGGAGCCGGATGAATCGAACTCGACGCGCTTCGCTTCGGACCTAGCGAAGCGGTTGCCGGTGCCGATCTTCCATGTGAATGCGGAGGATGCGGGTGCGGTGGTGCGCATTGCGGCGCTGGCTGCGGAGTATCGGCATACCTTCCACAGCGATGTGGTGGTGGATCTGGTCGGATATAGGCGGCACGGGCATTCGGAGGTGGACGATCCGACGATCACGCAGCCGCTGCGCTACAGCAGGATCAAAAATCACAAGCCGCTGTATGAGATCTACGCGAAGAAGATTGGCGCGGACATTTCCGCACGAGTGAAAGAGCTGCAGGCGGAGTTTGCCGATGCGCAGAAGAAGGCGACCACGATGCAGAAGATGCCCCATCTGGCGCAGCTTCCTGAATACTGGTCGGCTTTCAAGGGTGGTCCGTACCGGGACACGTACGAAGTGCAGACGGGACTAACGCGGGATGAGATCGGGACGCTAGCGCAGGGGCTCTCTTCGTATCCGGAGACCTTCCATGTTCATCCGAAGATTGCGAAACTGCTGGAGCAGCGCGCGGAGATGGGCCGCGGCTCGCGTCCCTTCGATTACGGAATGGCCGAGGCCATGGCTTTCGGGTCGCTGGTGACGGCGGGCGTTCCGGTGCGGTTGAGCGGTCAGGATTCGCAGCGCGGAACGTTCAATCAGCGGCATTCGGTGCTGATCGACATTGAGAACGAACAGCCGTTCGTTCCGTTGAAGCATCTGTCGAAGGAGCAGGCTCCGTTCGACGTTTACAACTCGATTCTTTCCGAGGCCGGCGTGCTGGGCTTCGAGTACGGGTACAGCCGCGATTCTCCCGAGACGCTGGTGCTGTGGGAGGCGCAGTTCGGCGACTTCGCCAACGGTGGGCAGATTGTGATCGATCAGTTCATTGCGGCCGGTGAAGATAAATGGGGATTGCTGAGCGGCGTCGTTCTGCTGCTGCCGCATGGCTATGAAGGGCAGGGGCCGGAGCATTCGAGCGCGCGCGTCGAACGCTATCTCCAGCTGGCGGCGCATGACAATATCCAGATCTGCCAGCCTTCGACGGCGGCGCAGTATTTTCATCTGCTGCGGCGGCAGGCGCTGCGCAAGTGGCGCAAGCCTCTGATCGTGTTTACGCCGAAGAGCATGCTGCGGCATCCGGACGCGATTTCTCCGATCGATGCGTTTACGTTTCCGCGCTTTCAGAATGTGCTGCCGGAGACGGAGGTGCAGAGCGCAAAGCGGCTGCTGGTGTGCACGGGCAAGATCGGACATGAGCTGCGCGTGGAGCGGCAGAAGCGCAACGACACGACGACCGGCATCATCTTTCTCGAGCAGATGTATCCATGGCCCGAGGCGGAGCTGGCGGCGGCGATCGATGCTCATCCTGAGGCGCGCGAGATTCTGTGGGTGCAGGAAGAGCCGGAGAATATGGGCGCAATGTCGTTCGTTATGCCACGGCTGCGGCGGCTGGCACGCGATCGCCAGGTGCTGAGCGTGAAGCGGTCAGCGGCGGCGAGCCCGGCTACGGGGTCCGGCAAGGCTCATGAGATGGAGCAGCGGACGCTGATCGAACTGGCGCTGAGCCACGGGTTGCAGGAGAAGATCACCCGGTAAACCGAATCCCCATCTCAAATGCGAGATGTGGGATTCGGCACTCGGGGAGTGCGTCTTCCGATTTTATTTTTTGCGTCTGCGCCAGCTCAGGAAGATGCCGAGAGTGACTCCGGCAAGGACTGCTCCTGCGAGCTTGTGGCGGCTGGTGATGGGGACGAATGTGGTTCCCTGGTCGCTGACTTCGATGACTCCCACGGGGACGGCGCGGACTCCGCAGCCTCCTCCTCCACCTTCACCCTGAGCGCTGGAGTTTCCTACGCCGCCGGTTCCTGCGCCGGCTCCATAGCCGTAGGCTACCTTGGCCACGGGGATGACCGTTCTTCCCTGCGCGGAGATGGGCTCTCCGTAGATGGTCTTGACGCCGGCCTGGCCGAGGATATTTTCCTTGAGGGATTGCAGAAGAGCGACGCTGCTCATGGATGACTCCTTATGGAAGCCATTATGCACCCTGTCCCGGTGGAATGGGGACGGCGGACGGTCAGGCTGTGGCCTGGACTTCAGCGGCGATCTTTCTTAGATCGGGGAGCACGTCTCCGAGGGCGACGGGAGCGGCGTTGCGCTTGCCCAGCGCGAAGTAAAGATCACGATAGTGTTTGAAGAGGCGGTCGTAGATTGCCGCGGCTTCCGGCTGGGGCTCGTAGGTGGTGTAGGCGAGGCACATGCTTGCCTGGGCCTCTTCGATGGATGAGAAGGCACCTGCGGCTAACAATGCGAAGATGCCGGAGCCGAGGCTGGTGGGGATTCCGGCGGGCACGAGGACCGGCTTGTTGAGCACGTTCGCGTAAACCTGATTCAGGACCTTGTTGTTTTGCGGGATGCCTCCAGCATTGATGATGCGATCGACGGGGACGCTGTTGTCGGCCATGCGCTCGAGGATGATGCGGGTGTGGAAGGCGGTGCCTTCGATGGCGGCGAAGAGCTCGTCCTGCGCGGTGTGGATGAGGTTCCAGCCGAGGGTGACGCCGCCTAATTCGGAGTTGACGAGGACGGTGCGGTCGCCGTTGTCCCAGCTCAGGCGCAGGAGGCCGGTCTGACCGGCGCGATAGGCCTCGAGGCCTTTCGAGAGCTCGGAGACTTTGGTTCCGGCGCGGCGGGCGATGGCTTCAAAGATGTCTCCGGTGGCGGAGAGGCCGGCTTCGACGCCGGTGTATTGCGGGTGCACGCTGCCGGGGACGACTCCGCAGACGCCGGGAACGAGCGTGGTGCGTTTCTCCATGGCGATGATGCAGGTCGAGGTGCCGACGACGTTGACGACGTCGCCTTCACGGCAGCCGGCGCCGATGGCGTCCCAGTGAGCGTCGAAGGCTCCGACGGGGATAGGGATGCCGGCTTTGAGGCCAAGGGCTTCGGCCCATTTTTCGGAGAGGTGTCCGGCGAGGTGATCCGAGGTGAGGTATTCTCCGTCGAAGCGCTCACGGATGCCATCGAAGAGCGGATCTAATTTCGAGAAGAACTCCTGCGGCGGCAGCCCGTCCCACTTGGGGTTCCAGAGCCACTTGTGGCCCATGGCACATACGCTGCGCTTTACTTTTGTGGCGTCGGTGATGCCGGCGAGGGTTGCGGCGACCATGTCGCAGTGCTCGAATGCGGTGAAGAATTCGGCGCCCTTGCCGGGGTTGTGGCGGAGCCAGTGCAGAAGCTTGGCGAATCCCCACTCGTGCGAGTAAACGCCGCCGCACCATTCGATGGCTTCGAGCTGTTCGGCGTGGGCGAGGGCGGTGATCTGCTGGGCTTCTTCCTTGGCGCGGTGATCGCACCAGAGGTAGTAGTCGTCGAGCGGCTCGAGCCTGGCGTTTACGGGGATGACGCTGGAGCCGGTGGTATCGAGGGCGATGGCTTCGACGGTTGAGCCGTCGATGCCGGCGTCCGCGATGGCCTTGCGTGTGGCGGCGGCGAGGGCGTTCATCTGGTCGGTGTGCGACTGGGTGGCGTAGTCGGGGTCTTCGCGCTTTCGCTTGAGTGGGTACTCGGCAGAGGCGGTGCTGAGGCGTCCACGCTTGCTGTCGAGCAGCGTTACGCGAACGCTGAGGGTTCCGAAGTCCACTCCCGCTACAATGGCCACCTGCTGCACCTCTTTACTAAATTTCTCAGAAAACGTTTTATCACCTTAGGGCGAAAAAGGGCTACCGGTTTGTTGGCCGATAGCCCTGCTGGAATGGCGCTGGGTTATAGCTCGGGCGCGTCGTGGTAGTGCATGTCCCAGCCGAGGTAGCGGGTAGCTGCTTCGTAGACGGGGCTGGCTACTGTGGAGAAGTTGGCGGCTACATGGTGCTCGAAGCCCTTCTCGCAGATCATGCGCAGGAGCTTCTGCATTTTGGGGATCTTCACGACGCCGGCTCCGCCGAAGGTTTCGAGGGGATCATTGGTGAACTCGCCTTCGCCCACATAGCCACGGATCTTGCCGGTGAAGTCGTCGGTCGAGAAGCGGAGGTAGGTCATAGCTCCCGCCTTCACGCGGCCTACGCAGGTGCCGAAGGTGTTCTCCTTGCCTACGGTGCCGGCGATGATGGCCTGGAAGTCCATCACGACATCGGCGAAGAAGTGCCTGGGCAGGTTGGAGCAGTGGAAGCAGACGGCCTTGTCGGGATCGTCGCCGTAGTTGTTGTTCCAGTCGAGAAGGGCGCTTGGGGTTTCCGATGCGAGCGCGAGGCCGTACATACTAAGCACTCCGACGACGTCGGTTTCGCAGGCGCTGGAGAAGAGGTTCTCGCTCATCATGCTCATGATGGTGCAGGGCACGACGCCGAAGTATTCTTCGAGCGAGGTCCAGCACTGGATGGCGCTGATGGTGCAGTAAGTCTCCTTCATCCAGGTGTCGATGACGGCGCCGAGCTTGGACATCTTGAGGAGAGCCGCGTCAGGAATTCCGTTTGTCGAGACGTAGGATTTGATGGCGGAGAGCTTGGCCTGCGTGCCTTCGTCCGTGTCTTTGAGGCGGTCGATGCGGCCGAGAATCTCGGAGAGATCGAGGGTTTCAACGGAGATGCCTGCGTGTTCGAGCAGCTTTTCGCTGTAGCGGACGGTGTTGAAGGCCGCGGGGCGCGCGCCGATGGCTCCGATGCGGAGGTTCTTGAAGCCGTCGACAACGCGGCAGACGGCGGAGAACCATGCGAGGTCCTTCTTGAAGGCGTCGGAGCTTGGCGAGACGGTGTGCAGCGCGGTCAGCGAGTAAGGGATGCCGTACTGCATGAGGTTGTTGCAGGCCGACATCTTGCCGCAGAAGCTGTCGCGGCGGTGCGAGATCTTCATGGTCTCGGTGCGGTCGGGTGTGGCCTGGACGAGCACTGGCACCTTGAGACCGGAAAGGCGGATGGCGTCGACAATGGCACGCTCTTCACCGAAGTTCGGCAGCGTTACGATGATGCCGTCGATCTCCTCGGCGTGCTTCTTGAAGAGCGCGGCGCAGTGGCGCGCGTCGTCGGGGGTCTGCACGGCTCCGTGTTGAGTTTGCTCGGGCGAGAGCACGATGGTTTTGTACCCGGCGGAGTCCAGAACCTTGATGATCTCTTCGCGGCCTTCTTTGGCAAGGTGGTGCGGGAAGAATCCGCGGCTGCCTACGATGACTCCGAATGTGAGTTGCTTTTTCATAAATCTCTCTGGTCTCTCTTGATAGCGATCAAAAATATCAGTGCGCGTGTTACTTCAGGCGTCGAGGCCAGAAGCGGATGCTGTATGCGAGTCCGGCAACGAACATGAGCCCACCCCACCAGATGGGCGCGTGCAGAGAATTCAGGACGGGGGGATGGGCGAGCGGGTGGCTGAGCTCCCAAATTCCCGTAGCGGTGATGATGATTCCGTAGATGAAAAAGAGGATACCTGCAAAGAACCAGATTGACATCGCTTCGCGCATTGGTCTGCTCTCCTTCTACCAGAAGATGATGTTGACGACTACGAAGAGGGCGGCAATGACACCGGCCCAGACGATCGGTTTCTGATACCAGTGATCGTCGTGCTCTTCGGGAAGCGGCGAGGCTCCGTACACCAGGCCCACCAGTTCCGAGGTAGGGCGGGCGGGAGTCATGTAGCTGACCACGACAGTGACGATTACGCAGACCAGCCAGGACCAGAGCGCGCGATAGAGATCCTCGGCCATGGCCTTGGCGTCGGTCGAGAGCGCAACGTAGCGGAGC
>Ga0210388_10003498_pt1 | contig 12304 bp, 12 predicted proteins | sample IncBWC19OmetaG_FD_155485 | JGI IMG/M metagenome (GOLD analysis project Ga0210388, IMG submission 155485) | Forest soil microbial communities from Barre Woods Harvard Forest LTER site, Petersham, Massachusetts, United States - Inc-BW-C-19-O ... | reverse complement strand
TTGCGGCGGCGCGGGAGAAGCTGGGCAAGTCGACGATTTTGCTCGGCCACCATTACCAGCGCGATGAAGTGATTCGTTTTGCCGATTTTACCGGCGATTCCTACAAGCTTTCGAAGGTTGCGGCAGAGACCGATGCGAATTATCTGATCTTCTGCGGCGTGCATTTCATGGCAGAGAGCGCCGATGTGCTGGGCCAGCCGGATCTTCCGGGGCGTCCGGGACAGCAGGTGATCCTGCCCGATCTGAACGCCGGATGCTCGATGGCGGATATGGCAGAGATCGGCCAGGTCGAAGACTGCTGGGACACGCTGCTCGATGCCGGGATTCGTCCGGATGAGATTCTTCCGCTGACCTACATGAATTCGACCGCGGCTATCAAAGCGTTTTGCGGGGAGCGCGGCGGGCTGGTCTGCACCTCTTCAAATGCACGCAAGGCTTTCGAATGGGCCTTTGCGCAGGCGCAGAAGATTCTGTTCCTGCCCGATCAGCACTTGGGACGGAATACGGCGTTCGCTATGGGAATTCCCATGAGCGAGATGGTCGTCTTCGATCCTTACCAGATTGGGGGCGGGATTTCGCCGGAGCGTCTGAAGGCAGCACGGGTGATTTTGTGGAAGGGCCACTGCTCGGTGCATCAGCGCTTTCTGCCGCAGCATGTGGATACGGTTCGGGCGAAATATCCGGGTATTCAGGTGATCGTGCACCCGGAGTGCCGCTGGGAGGTCTGCCAGAAGGCGGATGCGATGGGATCGACGGAGCGGTTGATTCAACTGGTCTCAGAGGCTCCGGAGGGCTCGATGTTCGCGATCGGGACGGAGATCCATCTGGTGAACCGGCTGGCCAAGGAGTTTGCTCCCAGGGGCAAGAAGATCATCACGCTGGACGATACCGGGTGCCTTTGCACCACGATGTACCGGATCAGCCCGCAGCACCTGGCGTGGGCTCTCGAGAACCTGATCGAGGGGCGCGTGGTGAACCGGATCCAAGTCCGGGAAGATGTGAAACACTGGGCGCGTGTGGCGCTGGACAGGATGCTGGAGATACGGGCATAGCCCGGGATCCGGCAGGATTGGCGAAGGAAGTTTTGCGATGAAGACTTTTACCCTTGATGAAGCGCAGGGTCTGGTGCCGGTGCTCGAATCTTTGCTGAAGCGGGCGATCGAGGGCAAGCGCTCTGCGGACTCGATCGAGGAGTCGCTGCAGGATCTGAACAGGAAGATCTTCGTGACTGGCGGCCTGCTGGTGGATGTAGCCCGGGTTCGGCGGCAACGATCGTCGATGGAGCAGTCTCTTCAGCAGGCGAAGGATTCGCTGGCGGAGATCGATGCGATCGGGGTTCAAGTCAAGGACATCGAAACAGGGCTCCTGGATTTTCCCTGCGAGGTCGACGGCGAGACGGTGCTATTGTGCTGGAAGATGGGGGAGAGCCGGATCGACTTCTGGCACACCATGGATGGGGGCTTTCGCGGACGGCAGCCGATCGACGAGCGGTTCAGCGGAAAGAGAAACAAGAAGCCGAAGCCGGATCGGCCGAATTAGCGCTCGAGGGGGGATCGCCTCAGCTAAGCAGCTATTGAATCGAATTCCAATCCAGCCTTTGCGCAGTCGTTGCTTGAGCTGGCTTGACTGGTAATAATTATTATCGTTTAATAAGTCTTAGCGATGACCACTTTGGAAGCCAATGAGTTTCGTTTGCTGTGCGAGACGGCGGGGATTGCCGTCACGCATCAGCGGCAAGTGGTCTACCAGGTGCTGAAGAGCATGCACGGACACCCCAGTCCGGAAGAGGTGTATGCGCGGGTGAGGATTCGCATTCCGTCGATCTCACTGGCCACGGTTTACAAGACAATTCATCTCTTCATCGAGAGCCGCGTGTTTCATGAGGTGAGCCTGCATCACGGCTCATTGCGCGTGGAGACGAATGCGCGGCCGCATCATCACCTGGTGTGCACGGAGTGCAAGTCGATCTGCGATATCGATGCCGAGGAGCTTGGATTTGGCGCTCAGACGCAGAAACTGCCCGGCGGATTCCTGGCGCAACGATACGCGGTGGACGTGCTGGGGCTGTGCGTGGATTGCCAGAAGCGTTTGTCTTAGAAGTGACAACGGGTTCTCGTCCTTTTCCCTTTCATTCATTTGACTCAACCTCATTCTTTATTCATCAAGGAGTTATTCATGCTAACTGTCGGCGAGAAGTTTCCTTCGTTTTCCGTTATTGCAACTGTGAGCACGGACAAGAACAACGCATTTGAGACCATTACGGACGAGAGCTATCCGGGCAAGTGGAAGGTGTATTTCTTCTGGCCCAAGGACTTCACGTTTGTGTGCCCGACCGAGATTGCCGCTTTCGGCAAGATCAATGCCGAGTTCGAAGCGCGCGATACGCAGGTTCTGGGCGGAAGCACCGACTCGGAGTTCGTTCACCTGGCGTGGCGCAACAATCACGAGGACCTGAAGGATCTGCCTTTCCCGATGCTGGCCGACATCAGGCGCGACCTGACGGGCGAGCTGGGCGTTCTGGACATCAACGCCGGTGTGGCACAGCGCGCTACATTCATCGTCGATCCGGAGAACATCATCCGGTTCGTGTACGTGACGGATCTTTCGGTGGGACGCAATCCGCAGGAAGTGCTGCGCGTTCTCGACGCTCTGCAGACCGATGAGCTCTGCCCCTGCAACTGGCAGAAGGGCGAAGCTACCCTCACGGCGTAAAGTAAACCTTCATTTGCGGTTTCGGGTCCGGCGGCAGGCGATTGCCGCCGGATCCGGAATTCGTGTGGTTTCAACGGAAAGGAACAATTCTTATGTCAATCGATGCATTGATCGATGGTCTGCCTAATTATGCGAAGGACCTGAAGCTGAACTACTCCACGCTGGTGCGGCAGAACAATGAGCTGACGGCGCAGCAGCTTTGGGGGACTGTGGTCGCGAGCGCGATTGCATCGCGCAACGATGAGCTGACCGAAGCTGCGCTGGCAGAGGGCGCCAAGCAGCTGACTCCGCAGGCGTTGGAGGCGGCGAAGGCGGCCGCCGCGGTGATGGGGATGAACAATATCTACTACCGCTTTCTGCACCTGACTTCGAATGAAAAATACGGCACACTGCCGGCGCGGCTGCGGATGAACGTGATGCGCACGCATGGTGTGGATCACATCGATTTCGAGCTGTGGGCGCTGGCGGTTTCGGCGATCAATGGCTGCGGGAAGTGTGTCGACTCGCACGAGAAGGTGGTGCGGGAGAAGAATGTGGCCGAAGAGACGGTGCTAGCGATTGTTCGCGTGGCGTCGGTGCTGCACGCGATCGGCGGCGTTCTGGATGCGGAACGTGTCGGCAAAGAGCAGGCTGTTGCCGTCTAATCTGCATGATGCTGTGAGTTTTTGGCCCGCTTTGGCGGGCCTCATTTTTTATGCGCGAAACCGGGTCAATCTGCGTCTGGCGTTTGGGTATCTTTTCCTTACGGCGACAAGGGCGGGTTCCGGGTGTTATCTAGAGAGGGAAGTCCTGATGAGTTGGCAGATCGATGAGCGTGGAAAAGTGAAAGATTGGATGCGTTTCTGGAAGATCCTTCCTGCGGCGGTGTTGCTGGTGCTGACGGGATGCGGGCAGTTTTTTTTCAAGGAGACAAGTCCGCCCGGCAGCACGGGCAATTATCTCTACGTCGCCAACTCTACGGTCAGCACGATTGCAGGCTTTTCAATCGGCACGACCAGTTTGAGCGCAGTCTCGAATTCTCCCTACGCGCTGGGGGTGGTGCCGAACGCGATCGCGACGACGCCCAGCGGCAGCTTTCTCTACGCGGCGAGCCTGGCCGGCGCCATCTATGGGTATTCGATCGCCGGCGACGGCGGGCTGACCCTGCTGAACAATGGCAGCGCCGTGGTGTCGCAGATCAGTCCGGTGGCAATCAAGGTCGATCCTTCCGGCAACTGGCTGATTGCGGTCGATCTTACGCCGAAAGCCTATGTGTTCTCGATTGACAGCAGCACCGGGCTGCTGACTTCGGAGGGCAGTGTCTCGCTGGACGCGGGAACTCCGAACCGCATTGTTTTCACTCCCAATAACAGTCTGGTTTATGTTTCGCTGGGGACCGGCGGGGTGGACATTCTGACGTTCAGCACGAGCACCGGGGTACTTACGGGGCCGGTGGGAAATCTCAAGACGAAGGCCAACCTGAATGCCGACCAGGGGATGGCGGTGGATCCGAGCAGCAAGTACCTGTTTGTGGCGGAGACGGGACTGAACGGGCTCCGGGCGCTGTCGATCGCGACGACCGGAGCGCTGACGGAGCTTTCGGGATCTCCTTACACTACCGGGTTGGGGCCGTCGGGGGTGATCGTGGACTCGACGGGGAGCTATGTTTATGTGGCCAATCGAACGGCTAACAATGTCAGCGGCTTCCTTTTGTCCGCCACCGGCGCATTGACGCCGATCAGCGGCTCGCCGTTCACAACGGGGACGAATCCAACGGATCTTACGGAGGACATCAGCGACGTCTACATCGCTGTTGCGTGCGCGGGAGGAACTCCCGACCTCGAAGTCTTCAAGATAGGCACGACGACGCCGGGCGCTCTTAACAGCTTCACAACCACTACGACTGGAACGGACCCGACTGGGGCGACTGCGGTCGTGGCGGCGAAGTAGCACAGGGCCACGATGGATTGAGGGAATCGAAGGAAGTTCCCCTCGTCTTTCATGGCATCAGCTGACAATGTCTCCCTTCAGGGAGAAACAGGACTTTTTCTTCCTCGAAACCGGAAACGACCTCTCGCTTGCATCCCACCCTTGAGTGCACTCGCAGCGAAAGATCCTGTCGGCACCGCTGGAGGGATGAATGTACCACCACGTTAAAAAGTTGATGTATGACGTCAACGTCGGGACACCCGACGTTCGTTTTGGGACCATGTTGCTTGAGCAGTTTGGCGGCGCAAACGGTGAGCTTGCCGCCGCCATGCAATACACCGTGCAAGGCTGGAGTTGCGAAGATCCGGAACGCAAGGATTTGCTGATGGACATCGGCACGGAAGAGATCAGTCATCTGGAAGTGGTTGGCGCTCTTATTCGCATGCATCTCAAGCCAATGAAGAAGGCCATGGAGGATGCAGAGCAGGATCCGCTGGTCGCGGTTGTGGGTGGAGGAGGATTGAATCTTTATAATTCCGTCGGCAGCGCCTGGACTGCAGACTATCTGAAGGTGAGCGGCGATCTGGATGTAGATTTGCGCAGCAATATCGCCGCTGAAGCTCGTGCGAAGATCACCTACGAGCGGCTGATGCATCTCACGGATGATCGCGGAACCAAGGATGCTTTGCAATTTCTGATGACGCGTGAAATCACTCATATGAAGGCTTTTTCGGCAGCGCTGGACAGTTTGGGTAAAGATCCCTTCTCGATCGGCAAACTCAAGCCAACGGCCGGCCTCGTCGATCAGTACTTCAATGAGTCCACTGGTTCCGATCCCAGCGGAGCCGAAGGTCTCGGCGAGGATGGAGTCGGGGAGTGGATCGGGATGTACGGGTTGAAGGTTGTGAAGAAGCCGAAGGCCGCCTAGCAATCGGCGGGCTATCGATCTGCGAGAACGGATAAACGATGGAGTTCGAAGGGCGAACGGTGTGATCAGCGTTCGCCCTTTTCATTTCTGAACTTTATGGTTTGCGGATTGGGTTCTCCACGGGCAATATCCACAAAATTGTGCGTCAAATTTTACGGCGGCCGTCTCTAAGTGGTTAAAGTGAAGATGATGCTGTTTGAACCTGGCCCGCGGCCACATTCCTCTGCGCTAGTGATGTCTCTGCCTGCTTCCCGCTCCCGACGTAAGTTAATTCTGCTACTGGCGATGGTTCCTCTGTTCGCCGGATGTGGGAGATTCTCGCCGAAGCCTCCTCCGGAATATGTGTACGTGTCGTCGAAGCAGATGTTTCTGCGCGACCGCCTGGCTGCGGTTTCGAATCGTGTGGGCGAGGTGACGAACGGGCAACGGCTGCTGGTGGTGGATCGGGCGCGGCGCTTCGTGAAGGTGAAGACGGACAAGGGCGAGATTGGATGGATCGACGGGCACGCGATCATCGAGGAAAAAGTTTACGACCAGTTCGCAGCCCTGAATACGCAGCACGCCAAGGATGCGGTCATCGCGACGGGTGTGTTGCGCGACGATTCTTACATGCACGATGCGCCGGGGCGGCAGGCTGACCATTTCTATCTTCTGCCGGAGAATGACAAGCTGCAGCTTCTAACGCGGGCTTCGGTGCCGAAGCCGATGCCTCCACAAGCGGTTCCGGTTCCGATTCCGGCGGCGAAACCGGCGAAGACAAAGACCGAAGGCACGGGGAAGAAGGGCGGCTCCAAAAATGTTGCTGCGACGGCCGATCCAAATCAGCCGGTGATGCAGGACTGGTGGCTGGTCAGAGACGCGCAGGGCAGAACCGGCTGGATATGGTCGCGGATGCTTGATGTGGATATTCCGGCGGAGATTGCGGGCTTGTCCGAGGGGCAGCGCTACGTGGGAGCGTATCTGCTGCGCACGGTGGATGATGCGGATTCCAATTTCCCGGACAAGAAGGCGCCGGAGTATGTAACCGTCATCAACTCGTGGAAGGACGGGCTGCCGTACGATTTCGACCAGGTGCGGGTGTTTACGTGGAACACAAGAAAGCACCGTTATGAGACGGCGTATCGGCAGCGGAATCTTCAGGGCTATCTGCCGGTTACGGTGACGAGCCAGTTCATCAACAATCAGCAGGAGCCGGTCTTTTCGTTCAAGGCGGCGACGGGCGAGGATGTGGCGCTCGATCCGGCGACAGGGGTTGGACATCCGGCGCAGACCGAGGTCGAGTCGTTCCGGCTGGAGGGAGCGCTGGTCAAGAAGATCGTGCCCGAAGTGCCTGCGGCTCCGAAGCCCGTGGCCGTTGCTCCGCCCGCAGATAAGAAGACGCGGGCTGAGAAGAAGACACGAGCAGCGGAGAAGCATCGGCACCGGCATCCGCATCACTGAGGCGGAAGGATCGCGAGTAAAAAAAGGACCGAATGAGAGAAGATCGATCATTTGGTCCTTTTTTGTGGACGTTCTGTTACTTGAGGGTGCCGTTTACTTGATGGTGCCGTTCATGGCGTTGGGAAAGAAGGCTCCGCCGGTTCCTGCGGTGCCTCCGCCGTAGACGATGCTCAACACCTGGGTTGTGGTGCGGGCGTAGGTCATTGCATTCGCGTCGTTATCGACGATGGTTGCCGCGCCGTTGGTGGTGCCGACTCCGATATCGTCGTTGTTGGTGCCGTCGAGTTTGGCGCGGGTTGCGGCGATCGCCTGAGAGATGGTCTGCGCGGTGGTTCCCGCCTGGTAGATGCGGGTGCGGATGCTGGCTGCGTGATAGGCCTCGACGGCATGAATGCCGATGGCGCTATCAAGATAGGTTTTGCTGGAGATCAGCGGCGCGGCGCCCTGATAGGCGGTCACACCCACATCCTCGAAGATGAATGCGCCGATGAGGAAATTGGTTTCGCTCGCGAAGGGGTCGAAGGTCGATCCAAGCCCGGCCGCCATCGCGAGCGCGTTGAAGCTATTCATGAGATCAATGTTGGGTTGTGCGACGGCAGCAGAGCCGAGCGCGCCGCGCAGGAAGTTGACGTGGTTCTGTTCATCCTTCGCGACTTCGTTGGCGAACTGCTGAAGCAGCGGAGTCTGGAAGGGAACCATGGGGTTGGCCTTTACGGTGAGCGTTCCGGCAGCTGCGCCGCCACCGCCGGTGGTCATTACGCCGGCCTGCTGCAGGGTCATGCCGGTGGTAGCGAGGGTATAGAACTGCGCCTCAAGGTATTCGAGGTTGAGAGCGAAGTTGAGAATGTCCGGATCGGTGACAGTAGCTGTGGTCTGCGCCGAGGCCTTGTGAGCCAAGAGCGCTCCGGCCAGTGCGGCTCCGCCTAACAGGATGGCAGAGCGGCGACTGGAAGAATTTGGTTCTGCATTATTTGTCTCAATCATTTCCGTATCCTTTTCCATGTCTAGTCCCGTTTGCGCCTGTGTTCAGGAGGTCGAAGCCGTGATGGTGCCGTTGAGCCCGTTAGGGAAGAATCCGCCCTTCGAGACGACGCCGGCTGTGGCATCGAGGTAGACGATATGCAGAACCTGGCTGGTGGTGCGGTCGAAGGCGAGTGAATTGGAATCGGCGGCGACGATGGTTCCGCCGGAGACGGTCACTTCCGCGCCTCCGCCTGCGGCTGCGCGCAGGGCCGAGATCTGATTGGCATAGGTGAGGTACGGGTCGCCAAGCTGTGCGATCAGGGTGCGGATTTCTCCGGCGTGATAAGCCTCGGTGGCGAGAATGCCGGCGGCATATCCAAGGTTGGCGCTGGCGGAGATGAGCGTGGCCGCGCCGTGGTAGGCGGTGACGCCCACATCTTCGAATACGAATGCGCCGACGATGAAGCTGTTCTCATCCGCAAAGGGATTGAAGCTTGAACCGATGCCGGCAGCCATGGCGGCGGCATTGAAGCTGTTTTGCAGGTCGATGGCGGGGCGGTCGACCGCGAGCCCTGCGAGCGCTTTGCGAATGAACCGCACGTGCGCCAGCTCGTCGTTCGCGATCTCCTGCGCATAGGCCTGGATGGCGGGGGTCTTGAAGGGAACAGCGGCTCCGCCGGTTACGGTGCCGGGACTGGAGCCGATATCCGCAGAGGATAATCCGGAGCCGGTTACGGCGCGGAGGTAAAACTCGGCTTCGAGATATTCGAGGTTGAGAGCGAAGTTGAAGATGTCGGCGTCAGTAACACCAGAGGATGCGGGGGGAGTGGGGTTGGTGGTGGTGGGCGTCGAACTGCCCCCGCACCCGGATGCTACGGCAAGCGCTGCAGTGGTTCCAAGACCGCTGCCTACGCCGGCGAGGAATTTGCGGCGAGAAACTTTATTCCTGATTACTTCGCTAATTTTCTCCACAATTTACGCCTCTCGATTCGGACCTTCCCTGCGAAGAGCATTTCGCTGCAGGGATGCTGCGCTTCGGATTTCCCGATCGCTTGCTGGTGGGGTAACGGGAGGTGGCTGAATTCAGATGTCAATTATTTGCATCCGGCGGGATCGTGTTTCACCGTGCTAAAAGCCCGGGAGGAGTTTTGCCAGAGATGCAAAGGCTTTGGGCTGCGAAGCGAAGGGTTGGCTCCCCAACTGGCGGGGCGCGAATGCAGCCGTCACGCGGGCATTCGCATCCAAAGCGATAACCGGATCGACGATTTGATCGGTCTTTGGAAGGAAAATTTTTGGTCATGCGGACCGCGAAGAGTGCCAAAAAGGGATCTGTCGTCACTCTGCGTTAATACAAATAAGCGGTTTTGTGACCGTTACGCGTGCAATGTGATCGCTTGAACTGTTAAGTTGAGAACGTTGTAGATGATCACGAATTGAAGACCATACTGCGGCGCCAAGCTGCAATTTGCAGTTTTTGACGCTGGATTCTTTTTCATTCAGGCAGTTGAACCTAGGAACACATTACGAGCAGGAGATCGGCACATGGACAACAAGCCGGCGCAGAATATTCAGGACACCTTCCTGAATACAGTTCGCAAAGACAAGACTCCCATCACGATTTACCTTGTGAGCGGCGTCAAACTTACCGGAAAAATCCGGTCCTTCGACAAATACTCAGTCCTCCTTGAAAACAATAGCCAGGAGCAGCTGATCTTCAAGCATGCGATATCCACGGTGGTGAGCAGCCGTTCGGTTCTCCACGGTGAGCATCGCCCCCCGGTTGCAGGTGCGCATACCCCAACGCATCCTGGTGCCGTGGCTGGAGTAGGCTTAGATTCCTCAAATTCCTAGCTGACCAGGCTAGCGTCTGACGGGCCGGGCGCAATGCGGGAGAGTTGCGCCTTGAGCCCGGTCTTTACCTGGCGGGCGTAGAGTTAGTGGTATGGAGCCGGCCGGAAGACGCTATTGAGCGGAATCACTCCATCTGAAACTATCAACCTGTCGCGCGAATCGGCCGTGCTGGTGGCGGTCGAGTTCGGCGGGCAGCGGCGACAGATCAGCCGGGCGGCGACGCTCGCGCGAGATGCGGCGCTGGCCGCAGGCGATGGAGGGGACCCCGGCGACTCCTCCCCGGACGGTTCAGGGACTTTCGATCTGCAGGCATCGCTTGAGGAGTTCCGCGAGCTGGTATTGTCGGCCGGCGGCAAGATTGTTGCGGAGCTGGTGCAGCGGCGTCCCAAGCCCGATCCCGCGACTCTGCTGGGCAGCGGCAAGGTGGACGAGGTCGCGGGGATCGCGGCGTCGGCGAATGCCGATGTCATCCTCTTCGATCATGATCTGACGCCAACGCAACTACGGAATCTCGAAGGCGCTCTGCCGTGCCGCGTTGTGGATCGGACACAACTGATTCTCGACATTTTTGCCCGCCATGCGAGGACCCGTGAGGGTCAATTGCAGGTGGAGCTGGCGCAGCTTGAGTACATGCTGCCCCGGCTGACTGGTCGCGGCGCGTCGATGTCGCAGCTTGGCGGCGGAATCGGGACGCGCGGACCTGGTGAAACGCAGCTTGAGACGGATCGCCGGCGCATTCAGCGAAGGCTTCTGCATCTGAAGCAGGAGCTCGAGAACGTGCGGAGAGTCCGCACACAGCAACGGCAGCGGCGAGAGGCCGTGCCGGTGCCCGCGGTCGCGCTCGTTGGTTATACGAATGCGGGGAAGAGCACGCTCTTTAATGCGATCACCAAGGCGGGAGTGCTGGAGTCGGCACGCATGTTCGCGACGCTCGATCCGAAGCTGAAAGCGATTCTTCTGCCCAGCCGGCGCAAGGTTTTGCTGTCGGATACGGTGGGATTCATCCGCAATCTACCGCATACGCTGGTGACGTCGTTCCGCGCGACCCTGGAGGAGGTGCAGAAGGCCGAGGTTCTGCTTCACGTGCGGGATTCTTCAAGCGAGATGCAGGACGAGCACAAGGCCGAGGTCGAGAAGGTGCTGGGGGAGCTGGGCGTTTTGTCGAAGCCGCGCATCGAGGTGCTGAACAAGATCGATCTACTCTCTCCGCTGGAACGCGACTCGCTGGCCGCGAGCGGCGCGGTCGCGGTCTCGGCGAAGTCGGGCCAGGGAATTGAGGACCTGCTGGAGCGCATTGATGCTGCATTGATCGCAGATCCGATTGTGGAGCAGACGTTCGAGGTGCCTCAGGCGGAGGGTGGTGTGCTTGCGGCGCTCGGAGCGGGCTCGCTGATTCGTAAAAGAAGATTCGAGGGGAATTCAGTGGTGATGACGGTGGCGGGTCCCGCATCGCTGATGGGGCGCTATCGGCAATATTGGAAGATGGCGGAGAAGCGGAATCAGGCTTTGGGGCATAAGAATGGGCCGATCGGGGGGGAGCAGAGGTAGGTCCCTAGCGATCGGCCCATTGGACCCTGAACCGGGTCATAGGTGATACACTCAGTGTACGCCGGTGAAAAGGCGAGTCAAGTAAAGATTTGCGGAGCCTCCTCGGCGGCAGCATTTCAACCTGTAGTGAGGGGTTCAGGCAATGCAGTCAGAGTGTGCCCGGCGCATTGACACTGCAATTTCACCTCTGTTACAACCAATTGTTCCTAATCCTTTCCAGTAGATTCCAACCGCATGCGTCGGCGAAATCATGGTAGATGAACTTCTGCGTCAACTCGGCGATCTCTTCCTCGGCTCGGTGCCGACGATCATCATTTTCTTAATTCTGGTTCTCTCCTACCGTTTTGTGCTGTATGGGCCAATCGTTCGCATGCTTGCTGAGCGGCGCGCCATGACCGCGGGGGCGATCGAGAAGGCGCATGCCGCCATTGCCGCCGCCGAGGCCAAGAGCCAGGAGTACGAGGCCAAGCTGCGCGCAGCCCGGGCAGAGATTTTCAGGAATCGCGAGCTGAGGGTGCAGCAGTGGAATGCGCAGCGCGACAAGGCTCTGGAGAGTGCACGGCTGGCGGCGCGGGAGCGCGCAGCCACTGCGCGCAAGCTGGTTGAGGCAGAGGCGGACGCGGCACGCGCACAGATTGAGGCCTCGTCCAACGAACTGGCCAGCAAGATTCTGCAGGTGATCCTTCCTGCGCAGGCGGGAGGAGTTCGTTGAAGTTGAATCTGCTTTCCACCGTTGCAAAATTTCTGGTGCTTGGTTCTTTGGTCGCAGGCATTCTGACCGCTTCGCCACTGAAGGCACAAACGCCCACACCGCAGGCAAGCACACAGACCGGTGGTTCGATCGACCGGATGGACGAGCCTGAGTCGAAGAAGGAGACCGAGGCCTTCCGCCACTCTGCGCCGGTGCAGAAAATCGCGCAGATAACGCACATGAGCGTCGAAACGACGGCCAAG
>Ga0210388_10003497_pt1 | contig 12304 bp, 7 predicted proteins | sample IncBWC19OmetaG_FD_155485 | JGI IMG/M metagenome (GOLD analysis project Ga0210388, IMG submission 155485) | Forest soil microbial communities from Barre Woods Harvard Forest LTER site, Petersham, Massachusetts, United States - Inc-BW-C-19-O ... | reverse complement strand
CTTCTCGGCCAGATCCTTGACGAACTGCGGTCTCTCGGGACGCGGTCCCACCAAGCCCATTTGGCCTTTGAGTACGTTGAGGATCTGAGGCAACTCATCGATGCGCAGCTTGCGGATGACGGCACCGACGCGAGTGACCCGAGAGTCGTTTTTCTGCGCCCAGACCGCTTGGCCGGCCGCCTCCGCATCGACGTGCATGCTGCGGAATTTCAACAGCCCGAAGATCTGGCCTCCGAATCCAACTCTCTCCTGCTTAAAGAAAATGGGCGAGCCGTCTTCCAGCTTGATGGCGAGGGCCGTAACCACCATCAGTGGGCATGTCAAGATGAAGAGACCCGATGCCGCGAGGAGATCTAGCACGCGTGCACTCTGCAATTGAAAGGACCCGCGCTTGAAGCCCTCGCCAAAGATCAGCCAACTGGGGTTCAATACATCGATGCGGACTCGACCCGTTTCGCGCTCCAGAAAAGTGGACAGTTCGGTCACATCGATGCCGGCCAAGCGGCAGTCGAGCAGTTCGCGGATAGGAAAGGCCTCGCGCCTCTCGTCCATGGCAACCACTATCTCGTCGATTTCGTGACGCTCGCACAGTTTTAGGAGCACCTCACCCGCGTACACCTGCCGGTCCGGCGGCAGCGCCAATTCCTCACCGGGAGGCTGCACGAAGCCGACGAGCATGAAGCCGCGCTGGTCCGAGCTACGTCGCAATCCTGCGATCGACTTCGCACGCTGACCAGTGCCGTATATGAGTGTGCGGCGCTTGAAGGGGGTGGTGTCCACAAGGCGCGAAAACCCGAGCCTAAGTATCAACATCATTGCGATTACCAGTAGGCCGGCTATCGCCAAAATGGAACGCTCGATCCATAAATGAGGAATCAGGTAAAAACCCACAGCTGCGATCCCGACTCCCGCTCCGACGGAAGCAACTACGCGGACCAGGATGCCAACCGTACGCGCACGTTGCCGCTCGCTGTAAAGCCCAAACGCCATCATGCAGGCGAATGTCGCACTGGTGAAGAGCAGACCACGCGCCCAAATCGATCCCGGATCATAGTCGATCGTGTGAGAATCCCAGTGAAAGCGTAAGAATTTTGCGATGATCAACCCGCAAAAGACCGTGGCGGCCTCGAGGAAGGCAAGCATCGCCATCGACAGCGGAATGTGATGGCCTAACAGCCGGACGCGCATAACACTCCATTGTTTGGACCCAATCCGTGGATTCCGGGGCGTCCTTGCTCTAAAAGCATAGCACAAGAGCTTTACGCGAGCGGACCAGAAGGGGCTTACATTCCTCGCTCGAAGTTAGGCAGGGGCAACCGACAGTCTATGCAGCGTGGATGCGGGGGAATCTTGGCAGCAAGGTTTTGTGCCGTCGCTGCAGCGCGGGAACCAGGAACCGAAGGCAAAGTACAGAATTGAAATGCATTCGAGTAATCTCGCGGTCGTAGTTGTCCGAACGTTGAACGGTTTGGGAGTGGTTGGCAGCCTCTTGCAAGGGCGCATGCCATTGTTCGTCGTCGAAACCACGCGGCAGAAGGCGGCCTGCCGGTCTCGGTATACTGCTTCGCAGGCGCTGCGAGATTCGGGGGTGGCCCGTCGGTGCCCGAATTCGCCGCAGTAGTCGGTGGTGGAGTTAAGCTACAAATTCATCGAGCCGGAGCGACTCACACTTTGAATCTCCCGACATTTTCATCGCGGGTATCCCGAGACCGCCTGTGTTTACCGGATCATGCGTTTCAGGTATGCGCGAAACACGTCGCCCTCGAACTACTCGAAATTTCAAAGGCCGTATCTGACCGCCAGCCATGGCGGCTGCGACTTATGTAGCGCACGCGACTCAACATATCGTCATGTGATGATCGCCAGAGGCAGCACTATTTCAGATGCATAACGCGCGCAGATCGCCACGTTCGTGCCGCCGTACTTCCCTAAACCGAACCACGACCATACAATACGCGCCGAGAAATTTGTAGTGGCCCGTCACAGATGAGTCGCCGCCGATCCTTCGGACCACTGAGGGGAACCGGGCGGGTCCATTACGCGATATTGCGCAACTGCGGTTGACGAATAACGAGGAGAAGACATTTCTGAGCGCTACGTTGACGAGCCTCCCGCCGTAGACGCCGGGACGGGGCCCCGTGCTCTACTATTTACCCAAGCGATAACACGCAGCAGCCACGCAGCAATCAACAGACTAAAGGCTACGACGTGGAAGGCGTCTCCACCGTGACGCACGCTGCCCAGATAGATGTACGTGGCAACAAACCAAATAACATATACACCGGTCTTATGAAGACGCCGCCAGTTCGCGGAAGTCAGGCGACGAGCAAACCACCTGAAGGAAGTCAGCGTCAAAAGGAGCAGGAAAGTCAAAGCGATGATATCTAGTGCAAGCGCCCGGACGGTTAGGCTGCTCGCATACAACCCAAACGAGAATATGGAATAGCCGACGAACGTGAAATGCCAAGCCATTGCAAAGGCGAACCCGAGACCGATATAGCGACGGTTTCGCAGCAGCCATCTAGTAAGTTGGCTTGGCCAGAGTGTCGCCAGAGAGGATGCCGTGAAGGCGAGGAGGAACAATGGAAGCGCATAGCGCACCGATCGCAGGATCACGGGGGCGGTCCCGCGAGCTGAGTGAAAATCCGCGAGCGGCAGCCATAAACATGTCGCCACGCTTATGGCCAGCGCGACCAGCCAGAAGAGCCGCCACGATTCAACAGCCTTTGCCATGCTCGGATGTCGCTCTGCACCTCGCACCCATCTCGCCAATCTTACAGTTGTTCGTTCGGCACTGCTTCGGTCGCGCACATTGCCGCTCTGAACGGGTTAACAAAATGTGGGAATTTCCCCGTGTGCGACTCGAAGTCGCGCGCTCGGTGCCTCTTCCGCAGCGTGCGGTGTGCTTAGTCGTGCCGATGAGCTGCGCCGCGACGCGCAGCAGCCCGTACGGGCGTACGCACGACTCTACCGTCTTGGATTCCGCGTAAACCAATGCCTGAGCCCTTAAGAGTCCGCCGCGTGGGCGAAGCAGACGCAGATGCAATCGCCCAATTTATGCGGAAAGTGGGACAGGATGCCAATGCGACGCGCGATAGCGTCCTCAGGTGGCTGCGAACTACGGCCGAGCAGAACCCCTTCGAGCCTGGCGTAAGCCCACCCATCGTAGGGGTCTTCGTCGGATCGCATCTGGTCGCCAGCGTGACCTCCATCCCGACTCGCTTATGGAATGGCAAAGAGCTCGCAGCGGCCCACTGGATCAAGGGGTTCTGGGTCTTGGAGGAGCACCGCGGTGGTCTGATCGGTTTCCTGTTACTGAAGGAGATGCTGAAGCATGTCGGCTTAGCCGCTTCGATGCCTGCGGCGATAGAGCCACGAGGATTGTCAGTAGCGCTGGGAATGCTCGACCTGGGGGCAGTGCGCAACTACATCGAACCACTGCGCATTGCACGCATCCTTCGTAGGCTTGATTGGCAGCTTCTCAAGCTCACCGGGGTGTCCAAACCGGCGTCAATCGCGCTCAAGTTTGCGAAGGTTCCGCCCGTCGCCTATGCAGCGCAGGGGCTGATTGCTCTATTTCTTAAGGCTGTGCGACTTCCGAGCGCCTTGACGGCGCGGGCTCTGACCACGCAGATGCAAGAGCGGCTTCCGAGTGAGGCAGACCTCGACAGTCTTTGGACTCGTGCGCGAAACGTTGTGAGCTCCTGCGCCACACGGTCGGCCGCTTATCTGCAATGGCGCTACGAGCTCGGCTCGAACGGGCGCTACCAGTTCGCGTCGTGTTGGCGCGGGATCGAGCTGGTCGGCCTCGCCGTAATGCAAAATCCGGAACGGCTCGATGATCCTCGTCTCGCGGGACTCGTCATCGGATCGGTGGTTGATCTTGTGCTCGACCCGAGTTGCCCCGGTGCTTTGCCCAGCTTGCTCGAGGCTGCGCGTCGCTGGGGGAGGTCCCGGAATTACGACGCTCTGCTCCTGACTATGTCACATCTCGCACTCCGTGCCTCCTTGCTAAGGGCCGGATACATACCAATGCCCGGCAACATCCACCTCATGTTGCGCGACCCCGGCGGCAAGCATGCGCTAAGTCCCAATCTTGATGTCTGGATGGTGACGCGAGGTGATTCCTGGAGCGATCATCTATAGGGCCTATACTGCCGCAGCGCCCCGCACACGGAGTTCCTTTTGACCCCATGAACAGCCAGACTCCCGCCGCATTCCCAGACGGCAAAAAGTTTGCGTTCTCGATCTTCGATGACACCGACGTCGCGACGCTCGAGTACATTCGCCCGATTTACGAGCTGCTCGACCGGCTCGGGTTTCGTACGACCAAGTCCGTCTGGCCTCTCCCCTACCACGGGAGTAGTGAGTACGAAGGATCGGCCACTCTCGATGATCCCGAGTACGCGAGATACGTACGCCATCTACAGGAACGCGGCTTTGAGATTGCCCTTCATGGCGCCCGAATGGAGTCCAGTGAGCGGGCAGAGATCCACAGAGCCTTCGAGGTTTATCAACAAAACCTCGGCTGCTATCCGACGGCCTATGCGGCGCACGGCCACAACATAGATAATCTTTACTGGGGAGTCGATCGCTTCCGCTACCGGATCTGGCGTTGGTTGTATGTAGCGACCGGCGACCGAGGCGTGCGGCATGCGGAGGGGCACCGCACGGGATCGCCATTCTACTGGGGAGATCTGGCCGAGCGGCACCTGCGCTACGTGCGCAGCTTCACCTACGATGAGCTGAACCTGTGGAAGATCACGACAGCGATCCCGTATCGAATCGATGGCACGCCTGGCGTGAACGCTTTTTTCCCCAGCTCTTTTGCCGACAACGTCGAGGAGTTTATAGAGTTGATGAGCCCGACCCGTCAGATGCAACTTGAGCGGGAAGGGGGGCTCGCGATTGTCGGTACGCACTTCGGCAAAGGGTTTCTGCGTGACGGCCGCGTACACCCCCAAGTGGTTGAGCTACTGACCCGTCTCTCCCACCGCCCCGGTTGGTTTCCGCCTGTATCGACGCTGCTCGATTATCTTGTAGGTGTGCAGGGCGGGATTCCGCTGCTGGACGGGTATAGGCTGTTTCGCTCGGAGGCGTTGTGGTTCTGGCACAGCATCCGCAGTCGCATAAAGCATCGAAACTACGAAGTAACCGAGATACCGTACCTGAAACGCGAGATAGCGCGACGCGCCGCTCGATCGGACTGAGCGTCCCGCCGGGTCATTTGATGCGGCTGGCACTATCTCAGCTTCGGTCTGCGACCACCACCCGTGTCGGTCGCAACGACGTTACGGATCTGCGCTCTTCTCGCGTGGCCGACAGTCGGCGATCAGCGGCGCTCGACAAAGCGGGATTCAGAGGCGTATCGGAAATTGCGTGAACAATGGCCAAGACGGAAATTTTGTACCCGGATGAACTCTCCGAAACGATCCGGCGGATTCGATGGCGTCAGAGCCGGCCGCGGTCGTCGGCCGGATGCCGTTCGCTGCGTATGGCCTGTCAACCGCCGCGTCGAGAATATAGGTCCTTCTCGTTCAATATCTTAGACTTCCTTCGTTTGGAGCCGCTTTGGCCATGAAGCAAAACCCATTACCCGATTCCGGCGGTGCCTTAGGCCAATCCAGCGCTCTGACCGTTGCGCAGCTCCTCGGGAAACACCGGGAGTTAGTAGCTCTTGCCCTGTTCGAAAGCGGCAACGTTATTGTTGCGCCCAGTGACGAGAATCCCAAGCAAAAACTGGGGGCTGAAGTATTCTTTATCGAGAAATTTCTTTCGGGACGTCGCGAATTTGGCGACACCCTTTTTGGCGACAAGGCGCGCGCACTGCGTCAACTTTATCCGAGCGATGACGTCGCTTGCTACAAAGAGAGCTTGCAACGTGAAATGGAGGCCATTCGCGAAGCGACTGTCGATTTCTTGAGTCCGGATCAGAGCCGGTTGCTCGAGGCAACTCTCAATGATTTGTATGCCCCGCTGACGGTCGTCTCTGACTCCAGAGTGAATGTACTATTTGTCGGCGACTGCCTCGGGCGAGAGTTGCAGTGCTTTCTATATCCGATCTATAAGCGCATGGGAGCGGACTTGAATTTTGTCCACTTGGGAGGGAGAACGGAGTTTTTAGTCCGCAAGGCAATTCAAGATTGGGAACACGAAGCGTACGATCTCATCTTTTACAGCCCTTTTACACACGATTCGATGCCCAATTACAACCGTCTGGCGGCGCGGCCGTTTCTGTCGTCTCCGAGCATCCGGTCGGTGGCACATGAAGCCTTTAACGAGGCAATCTCGATAGTGGAATTCATTCGCGCACGGTTCCCCGATCCCCCATTGTTCATGCACAACTCCTCATGCTTATTGAGGGAATTGCGGGACGACACCTTTACCCCGAATACAAAGTACGTGAGGCAATGGCTGAAGAAAGTTCTCACGCGCCGCGTTAGGCATGAAGCGCGAGGGACCGTCAATGAGTTGATCAGCGAGTACGTCCGGAAACTGCCGGACGACCGGCGAATACATCTATTGGACGAATCTCACCTAGTTCAACGCTTCGGCGAATCACATTTGGCACAGTTGTTGTATTACGCCGACGACCTGCATCCTTCGGTGCTTGGTCAAAAACTTGCTCACACCTATCAAACGGCTATCTCGGCTCAACTGCTGGCGAAGAAAAAAGTCTTCGTGACCGACTTGGACAATACGCTCTGGAATGGAACCATCGGTGACGGTGCCGTCGAGCACTTCGCGGATCGCCAAAAGACTCTCAAGCGACTTCGCGAGAAGGGATTTCTGCTCGCGATAAGTTCGAAAAATGAGGCCGAGAATATCTCGTGGATAGACGCCGAACTGTCGGACGAAGATTTTGCCGCAATGAGAATAAACTGGCTTCCGAAGGCTGGCAATATTCAGTCGATCGCCATGGAACTCAATCTCAACGTCAAGGAATTCGTCTTCATTGATGATATGCCGGTCGAAAGATCAATGGTTGAGCAAGGTATTCCCGGAATCACCGTTTTGGACGGCGGTCTTGATAGCACTTGGGCGGCTTTGGATCAGCTAGCCCGACTTGCGGTGAATCCTGATGATTTGGATCGAACAAAGCTATATCGCGAAAAAAGACTGCGAGACGACTTCCTCAAATTGGGAACCGGTGACGAGCAACGGCACAAGGAATCGCTGAAAAGCCTTGATCTCAATGTTCGCATCTTGAGTGCCACTAGTGGCAACGCGGGCAGAGTCGTCGAATTGATCAATAGAACCAATCAATTCAACATAAACGGCAATAGGACAACTGAAGCAAACGTGCGCGAGCGGCTGGGAGATCCTACTCGCCCAGTGTTTTGCGCCGAGTTGCGAGATCGATTCGGGGACAGCGGGTTGGTGTGCTGCGCATTGGTTGCGATCGGATCCGATGAGGTTGAAATCGAAAGCTTTGTGTTGAGCTGTCGTGCCTTCGGCTTTGGCGTCGAGACTGCACTCGTCAACGTTATAAAAGCTGTTGCTCGCGAATTAGGGATACGAAGAATCGTAGCAAGATTCAAGGCAAACGAGCGCAACCAAGCATGTCGAAATTTTCTGCCCGAACACAACTTTATTAAGCAGCCCGACGAATTGTGGTGTTGCGAGGATACAGGGTCTTTTGGGGATCCCGAATGGCTTACCGTCGAGTCAACCCTGCGGGAACGCTGAGCGAGCGCAGTTTTTCCCGGGCAAAAATACACGATCTCTTCGCCGGAAACCAATAGTTCGCACGCGGGGCGCGGTTCAAGGCGCAAAGGTCCAAGTCTTATTCAACACGAAGTTGACCAAAGTCGACCCGGTGATTGCCAATACCTGGGCCCATTGCGGAACCATAACTCCGGTCGATACGAGCAAAAACAGCAAACCGAGATTTGCACCGAGTGATATCAAGTTCACGGCTACGAACCGGCTGAGCTCAGTTAACAACTGTTGATTGCGGGACCCAAACGTCCACCTCCGATTCAAGACATAGCTGTTAGTCATCCCGGCAACGTAGCCGATAACGCTCGCTAACAAGTACTGAGTTCCGATGAGGCTGAACAGCAACAAAAACACCGAATACTGAATCGCAGAATTCAGTAGCCCGACGACTGCGAACTTTATGAATTGCACCATTGAACCGCTGCCCTACAGCCTCCGCCCAGACCTCGCCAAAGCACTACCGTGAAAATCTAACCGACTGTTCGGGAAAATTGATTCTTTCCTTTACGATGTATAGTGGTCGGCCTTTGATTTCGTCGTACACTCGGCCAAGGTACTCGCCCAGAATCCCGATACACATGAGCTGCACACCGCCGAGAAAGAGAACTGCCGAGAAAACCGAGGCCCATCCAGGTATCGCAAACTGGGGGTATAAAATTTTTACGACCAAGCCATAACCAATCAACGCGAAGCTAAGCAGACCGCATAGAAGTCCGAAAAGCGATGAAATCTTAAGAGGCACGTCCGAAAACGAAAGGATCCCATCGACGGCGAAACGAAGCATCTTCTTAAACGGATACTTGGTCTCTCCGGCAAACCTTTCCTCTCTGATGTACTCAACCTTTTCTTGTCTGAAGCCGACCCAACTTACCATTCCCCGAATGAACCGATTTCGCTCCCGCATCGTAAGTAACTCGTCGACAACTTTACGATCCAATAGCCTGAAGTCGCCCGTGTCTACTGGAATATCCACGCGCGTCAGACTTCGCACCAGCCGGTAGAAGGCCGCGGCAGTCATCACCTTAAAGAGACTCTCGCCCTTTCTTTTTGTTCTCACGCCGAACACTACGTCGCAACCGTCCCGCCATTTTCTTAACATCTCGGCGATGACCTCTGGAGGGTCCTGTAGGTCTGCGTCAATGATGACGACCGCCTGCCCGGCCGCACTATCAAGTCCAGCAGTCACCGCGATTTGATGTCCGAAATTCCGCGAAAACGAGACGAGACGCACATCTGAGTGGTCGTTACAGATTGCCTTCGCCAGCTCTTCGGTCCGATCTCTGCTTCCATCGTTGACGAGAATGATCTCGTACTTGGACTCTTGCGCGTCGAGTGCGGTGCGCAAACGCGCGTGCATTTCCCGAATAACCAGCTCTTCGTTATAGAGTGGCACAACAACGCTCAATACCGGCGTATGCAGGTCATTCATTCTCGACTCCGATTCCCACAATGCGGGCTAGCAACACTCGGCCAATGCACCGCTTGCTGTCAGGCCGCCGGGCGGCAAAGCCGCTATTCATGCTGACCAGTCATCTGGGAGCCGCCCGCCGCTTGGTAAATGGATACCCCACCGTACTTGTAAACTGGCTTGAAATGCAGAATATCTGCATCCATGCGTCCGGTAATTCCTGGGAACTGTGCCTGTTCTTGAGGCCCGACGTATAAGTAGTTTATGTCGAGGGCTTTTGCAAGCGTTATACGCTCATCGTCACTCAACGTCTTAAATAAAGCATTCACTTCTCGCACCCTTTCGTCCAATGCAGCCCTGTTTGGGTAGCGTTGGTAAGCCATTTTCCAGTGTCCGAGTGCTGCCCTGCGGTAGGCAAAGCAAACCGTGAGCGAGTACTCGAACGGACCGGGGTAATCGATCAGAGACTGCACCACGGCTCCTCGCTCGGTATGTTCTCGAACCCACAAAGCTGCCGCCATGTCTTCCTTGGAAACGTAGTCTACATGCCACGCATCTGAGGTATCACTCGTTGCATACGTATCGGTAATGAGTGTAGGCGCAGCCAAAAGAACCAGCAGACTCACACCCAAGGTCGGCCGGAGGAAGGAGTACAGATATCTCCCCGACAATAGCAGGAGCGGTAGTCTCGCTACGGTCAGCGCCTTTCGCAGAAACACATTGCCTTCCAAGACTTCAGTGATGCAGAGCATGAAGAACAGTGCCGCAATCAACAGAGCGATCAATAGCCAAGTCTGTCGCTCTAGATGCCAGGCCCTTTGTTTCCAAGCGAGCAGTGCCAGAATCGGCATCGCGCCAAGACACAAGGGTAGCAGTAATGGAAGCGCCGCGATCGCCGCCATGTAAGGCAAAAAGACAATCTTATTGGAGTACTCGGTCGATCCGAATGCATGAATCCCAAGGCACAGGGCAACCACACAGGCCACGCTGCCCGTCATTAGCGCGAGTTCGCTGATCCTACTCCGATCGAATACTTTCGAGAGATACCAAACTCCAAAGCCGCTGCCTATCACGAGGAAGACAACGCTGTCCGTTATCAGCATCGAACCCAGTAGCAGGCCGATCCACAATCCACGCAACGGCACCTGCGGACGCAAGGTTAGATACATCACCGCAAGAAGCTGCATGAGAGCAAGCACGGAATGGGACTGAAATAGGAGGTCTTTGAACCACGAAGTAGAAACCGGACCGATCCGGATTGAAACGTGGCCGACCGCCGGGTACATGGCTGGATCTAGGACGCGCGTCAAACCATAAAAGAGCCAGTGGTACGAGTAACAGGAGGCAAATAGCAACAAGAATATTGTGGCCAATCGCGTCGAAGCGATAGCGGCCTGAGTAGTGGCCTTCACAAAGGATTCAAGAGCCAAGTAAACAAGCATCCCGAAAACAGGGACGCTGATTAGACTAACGACAGCCACGATCTTAGTGGCATCGGCGTTCTTCCCAAGAAGATTGAAGATCGTGGCTGGAAGGATGTACCAAAGAATGTAGTAGTTTGTTGTCTTCTGCCCGTGAAAGAAAAAGTTATCCGCTGGAATAGAATCCGCAAGCGAAACTGAGTCCGCCGCCCGCAAGATAAAATCGTGCCCAAACAATCCGGCGAATGCGTAGCCTCGCGCCGTAAGGTTGCCTGCGTGCGCCAACGGGACACTGAGCACCAGCACAAACGCGGCCAATATAACGGAGACCAAAAGTGGTAGATCAGCATCACAGTCGTCCTGCGCGGACAACAAATCACCACGCCTTCCGTGCGTCACACGTGCGATCACGTAAACAGTGGCCAGTAAGAGGGTATAAGCGCACCCGATTACAGGGATATTCCAGCCACCGAGTCCGACTGCGGCGATGATGATCAAGCTGGTTAGCGCATACCCCAGAGGCACTCCGTAGACCATGGCCACAGTAGCGCGAGCAAAGCGCCTAAAAACTATGAAACCTGGTAAAGCGAATGCCACGAACGTGATGACCGCGGCTGTCACTGTTGGCGTGTCGGCGATCCATAAGCCGGCCAATGCTGCTACACCGAGAGGACCGGCGACATAAAGGACTCTGTAACTGGCTAATTGTTCTGCTTGTTTGCTATGTGTCATCCCACTCCTTCCTCATGCGCTAGCTCCGTGTGGCGTCAGCTGTCAAACCGACCTCCGATGGCCGAACAGTTGAGCTTTTCGAGGCCAGTGCTCTGTCGGTCGCGACGAGCAGCGCGCTCATGAACCAATAGTGTGGGTAGTACAAAACGGACAAGAAAGTGCCAGCCGCAAAAAACCCTGCGAAGCTCGCGGTGAAAGCGGTCGATAAAAGCACTGGCAGCGGTCGCCCCTCTACGGGAGGAAGCTTTCGTAGGTGCCTTAGCGTTTTCCAATTCGCTCGTACGTGCGCTGCAAATAAGATCGCACCCGGAATTCCAAGTTCAGCCAAAAGAGTAAACCACACCGAGTGCGCCTCTCTCCCCCACATTCCATGTGCACCAAATGCATCACCCTGATATTCGGGGAAGTGGACAGCAAATTGACCGCCGCCAACCCCAAGTGGATTATCCTTGAACATCCTCCACGCGCTCATCCAAGAATCCAGCCTTCCCTTGGCTGTTCCTTCTCCTGTGTCTTGGATGGTCGCCACGTGACTCCAATAAGAACTCGGGGCTAACTCATAGACCGATAAGCTCAAGATACCAACCAGAATTAGTGCGAGGATTTTGCGCCGATTCAAAAGCCACAGCACAAACACCACGGCAAGCAACCCCACGAAACCTCCGCGCGAGGTCGTTAAGATCGTTCCGACTATGCATAACAGTGTCACAACGAGGTAAAGCGCCTTTCGCGACCAAGTGCGCTCGTAAGCAAACATGCACCAAGCGAGCGGTAACAACATGTCGAGCAAAAGCGCAACATCATTTCGATCGCCCAAGAAGTTCGAACCCCAATACATGCCGCCTGGATGAACAACTGAGCTGCATGCGACGTATAGCCCAAGTAGTGCCCACCACTGCACGAATGTCAGAACGCGATCGACGGTATTTACGAACAGGATGATCGACATGCTAAACGGTAATAGCAGAGCATACCCGAGGCCGGTTTGGTAAGCCCGATAGTGATTAGCAACGAAAGGTAT
>Ga0210388_10003496_pt1 | contig 12305 bp, 13 predicted proteins | sample IncBWC19OmetaG_FD_155485 | JGI IMG/M metagenome (GOLD analysis project Ga0210388, IMG submission 155485) | Forest soil microbial communities from Barre Woods Harvard Forest LTER site, Petersham, Massachusetts, United States - Inc-BW-C-19-O ... | reverse complement strand
GATGAGAACGACACGGTGCAGCAGTGGGTCGCGTACTACCGGGACCAGATCGAACAGTCCCGCGCCGTCGCCGCGTCGATGGACCTCGACACCCCCTGCGCGCGGCCCGACATCGTCGAATGCAACCTGCGCTGCGTCCTGTTCCACCTGATTGAGGAGACCGCGCGGCACGCCGGTCATGCGGACATCATCCGCGAGACCCTCGACGGCTCCCGCGGACTCTGAGGCGTCAGGTTCACAGACCCCGCCCAGACGGCGCGGTCATGAGCGATAAACCGTCACGACGTGCCGCTCAGCCCGATCCCTGATGCTGACCGGTTCCGCTGATGTACTCGCGCACGATGTCATCGAACGAGCGGTCGGGCCGCAGCCCGAGCGCGTGGGCCCGCCGCGTCTCGAAGCGGGCAGGCCAGTTCCTGACGATGGCGCCGATCGCCGGATCGTCGGTCCAGTCGATGAGGTCGCTCGCCGCGTAGCCGGCCACCCGGTCCATGGCGGCCGCCATGTCCCGGGGCGTCGTGGTCAGCCCCGGCAGGGTCATCGCGGTCCGGCTGCCCCAGTCCGCGTCGGTCACGGCGGCGGCGCGCAGGATCCCGTCCAGGGCCCGGCCCGGCGAGGAGAGCGCGACCGGGGTGTCGGCAGGCACCGGGCACTGCGCCCGCAGCCCGGCCAGGGGCTCACGGATGATCCCCGACACGAAGCTTGACGCCGCCGCGTTCGGCCTGCCCGGCCGCACCGCCACGGTCATGAGCCGCACCGTCCGGCCCCGCACGAAGCCCTTGCGGGTGTAGTCCGCGACCAGTTGCTCGCCGATGAACTTCTGGGTGCCGTAGCTCGACTGCGGCCGCGGCAGGGTCTCGTCGCCGACGACGCCGGCCGGGCCCGGCTCCGGCTCAGGCCCGAACACCGCCACCGAGCTCGAGAACACAACCACCGGCGGCTCGCCCCGCTGCCTGGCGTGCTCGAGGACGGCGCGCGTCCCGTCGAGGTTCACGCGCATCCCCAGGTCGAAGTCCGCCTCGGCGGCGCCGCTGACAACGCCGGCGAGATGGAAGACGACGTCGGCGTCGCCGAGATCACCCGCCCCGGTCACCAGGTCGGTCGTCACCGCGCGCACCCTCCGGTCGGCGACCAGGTCCGGGGCGGGCGCCACGAGGTCGGCCAGCACGAGCTCATCCACGTGGACCGGCCCGCCGCCGACCTCGACCGGCCCGGCCAGCAGCCGCCTGGCGAGCAAGGTCCCGACGAATCCAGCGCCACCGGTGACAATGACCCGCATTCGGCCGCCTCCTGTCCTGCGAAGAACTCGATCATCCACCCTGATCAGAGTCAAGAGCATCACAACCGTCATGTCGAACGGACCGTGGGTTCCCCCGCCATGCCAGCCCACCCGCCAGCCGGGTGCCGACGGCGGTCATCGTCTCGCCCATTCCTCGGCCAGCAGCTGGTACGAACGGACGCGGTCGGCGTGGTCGTGGGTGATCGCGGTGATGATCAGCTCGTCGGCCTCGGTGGCGTCGCGCAGCCGCTCGAGCTGGTCGGCGACCTGGCCGGGAGCGGGACAAGGTCGAGCACGGCCAGTGGGGTGTCGGTCATGCGAGTACCGTCCAAGAATCTTGTCAGCCGGTGGTGGCGACCGGGGAGGCGCCGGGGGAGCCGGCCGCCTCCCCGGGCGCCGGCCGGGACGTTGCCGAGGCGGGCACGGTGTCGTCGCCGAGCGGCCCTCCGCCCCAGCCCCAGGGCGGGTCGGGGATCTCGCGGCGCAGTACCGGGGCGATGTCGGACTGGAACAACTCCAGGCTGGCCCGGTGCTGCGCGTCGGTCAGGCCGCCGGCGTCCGCGTGCAGGTGCAGCACGCTGTGGCCGAACTGCCCGTAGTAGCGGTGGACCTTCTCGACGACCTGGGCCGGGCTGCCGATCAGGGCCGAGGAGCGCTCGATGAAATCCTCCAGGGTGGGGAAGACCGGCTGGACGCCGAGGCGCTTCTGGAACGCTAGGTGCCCGGCGAAGACCGGGCGGTACGCCGCGATGGCGTCCTGCGAATTGCGGGCGGAGTAATATCCGGCGGTCCCGGCGCCGACGGCGACGGCGGCCGGGTCGTGACCGTAGTGGGCCCACCGTTCGCGGTAATAGCGGATCAATTCGGCGTACGGGTCGATCGGGTTGGTCACGTTGGCGGAGAACAGCGGGTCGCCGTACCGGGCCGCCAGGTCGACCGACGCCTCGCTGGTGGCGCTCCCGTGCCAGATGCGGATCGGGCGCTGCAGCGGCCGCGGCCACACCTCAGCCTCGTGCAGCGGCGGGCGGAACCGCGTGTCATAGGTGATCTTGTTGTCCTGCCACAGCCGCCGGAAGACTTCATAGGACTCGGCGTTGCGGTCCCACTGGTCGTCGGGGGTGACGTTGAACAGGTCCCGCTGGGCGGCGCCGTTGCCCTTGCCGATGATGAGCTCAAGGCGCCCGCCAGAGAGCTGGTCGAGGGTGGCATAGTCCTCGAACGCGCGCACCGGGTCGAGCAGCGACAGCGTCGTCACCGCCGTGAACAGCCGGATCCGTTTGGTCAGGGCGGCGATATGGCTGAGCACGACGGTCGGCGACGACGAGATGAAGGGCCGCTCGTGCCGTTCCCCCACGCCGAATCCGTCGAAGCCGAGCTCCTCCGCCAGCCGGGCGCTGTCGAGCGCCTCCTGGAACCGGTCGCGGGTGGACTTCTGGGCGCCGGTGAACGGGTCGGGCGCGTGCACGATCAGCGTGATGGTGATGAACCTCATGAGGCGGCCCTCGCGGCCCGCTCGTCCGGCCGTGCCGCCTCGTCCGGCCGCCCGGGCGGGGCGAGGCCGAGGTGATCGCGGAGCGTGCTGCCGGTGTAGTCGGCCCGGAAGACTCCGCGCTCCCGCAACAGCGGCACCACCCGGTCGACGGAGGGCCCGAGCAGGCCGCGCTCGGCCTGCTGCGCCAGGTTCACCCAGTAGGCGGCGGTGAAGAGCTGGTCAGGCTGGGCGTCCGGCTCGCGCCAGGCCGCCGGGTGCCAGCCGGCGCCGTCGAGGGCGACAGCCAGGTGCAGGGCGCCTGCCGGGATATCGGTTGCTGGGGCCACGGTGAACTCCGTTCCAAACGGCGACGCTGTTGTCGCTCGTCCGTTTGGCCCAACGGCGTGGCTTTGCCTATTATTTCGCTAGACATGATCGGCATCAGGGCTGCCGCGCGGCCGGGCGGATCACCTTGCCGGTCGCCGTGGTCTCGAGGGTCTCGATGCTGAGGAACCGGCTCGGCAGCTTCGACCCGGACAGCCGCTGTCGGCAGAAGGCCTGCAGCGCGGGCAGGTCGACGTCGGCCGGCGTCACCGTGGCCCGGATCCGCTCGCCGAGTCGTTCGTCGGGCACTCCGTCGACCAGGCACGAGCGCACCGCCGGGAACTCCAGCAAAACGGCCTCGACCTCCTCCGGACTCACCTTCGCCCCGCCGACGTTGACGCAGTTGGCCAGCCGGCCGACGATCACCAGGCCGTCCGGCGTCCGGCGGCCTATATCGCCGACGACGAAACCGTTCGCGACCGGAGCGGCATCGACCAGGTCCTGGTGCAGGTACCCGGTCATCGCAGTCGGCGAGTGGACCACGACAACACCCGACGAGACGTCGCTCGCGCCGTCCGCCGACGGCTGCGGCTCCGGGACCTCGCCGAGGGGGCGGAGGTCGACCCGAACCCCCGGGAGCGGCCGGCCGAGCGAGCGAGCGTCCTGCCAGGGGACCGGCGGCCGCACGCAGATCGGGCCGGTTTCTGTCGTGCCGTACACCTCGCCGATCCAGCCGCCGAGGACCGTCCCGACGAGTTCGGCGGTCCGAGGGTCAAGCAGCATGCCCGCCGTCAAGTAGCCGATCCGCCGCTTCGGCCGCGCGGTGGCCGCGTCGGTCAGCAGCCGCAGCATCGGCGGCACGCTGGCGACAAGGGTGACGTCGTGCTGGTCAAGCGCGCGCAACAGCATCCGCGGCCGGTCCGCGCCGGTGACGAGCGTGGTGGCGCCGGCCAGGGGAGCAGCCAGGGCCGCCAATCCGAAGCCGTAGGCGTGATGCAGCGGCACCGGGCAGGCCAGCACAGTGCCCGGTCCCAGGTCCAGCGCGGCGCGGTAGTTCTCCGCCTCTGTCATCAAGGCACTGACCAGACGCAGCGCCACCTTGGTGCGTCCGCTCGTGCCGGAGGTCAGCTGAGCGCTGGCGGCGCCACCTGGCAGTGCCTCGCCGGGCGGCCTGCGGACGATCAGCCGCCGGCCCGCAACTACGTCGCCGATTCCGGGCAGTAGCGGCCAGTCGAGCGGCGCGGCCAGGTGCGTCGGCGTGACCAGAGCCTCGGTCCGCTCGCGCTCCCATTCGCTCAGCTGTCGCGGCAGCGGGACCACCACCGCGTCCACAGCGAGCACCGCGAGCACGTCCGCGGTGAACGAGGCGGCCGGCCAGGCCACTGCCCCGACCCGACAGCCCGGCCCGATCCCGGCCCGGCGGTAGGCGTCGAGGCGGGCTTCTACGAGCTCGACCAGACCCTGCGCCGTGGTGTTCCCCGCGTCCTCAGCGAAGAGCACGGACCGCGGGGATCGCGCGGCCGTCTCCCGCAGCAGTTGAAGCGGCGCGAGGCCGCCGCCGCCGCTCACCGTGACTCGGGCGCGTCGGCCAGCGCGTTGCGTACGATGTCGACCACGCGATCGAGGTCTTCCATGCTGTGCGCGGTGCTGAGAAACCAGGGTTCGATCGGGCTTGGATGGAAATACACGCCCTTTTTCTGAGCGCTGATCTGCAGCGCGCGATGGGCGGCGAAGTCCATCGCCTGGGCGGCCGCGCGCGGGCCGCGCGACAGGTCAGCGGGCTTTCGCAGCAGCGACACCGACAGCAGCGACCCGACCCGGCTGACCAGGGCCTGGCGCCTTACCTCGGCGAACACGGAGCGCAACTGGTGCTCGAGGTAGTCGCCGTGCTTCTCGAGCTGCTCGTAAATCTCGGGAGAGCGCTCGATCTTCTCGAGCGTGGTGGCGACCGCCCGCACGGACAGGTGGTTGCCGGCGTACACCCCGAGGTGGAGGGCGCGCTGGTCCGCGAGCATGGCCATCGCGTTGCGGGATCCGCCGAACGCGGCGACGGGGACGCCGCCGCCCATCACCTTCGAGAGCACGGTCAGGTCCGGCCTGACCCCGTAGCGCTCCTGCGCCCCGCCGCGCGCGACCCGGAACCCGGTGATCACCTCGTCGAAGATCAGCCAGGCGCCCCACCGGTCGCACAGCGCGCGCAGTTCCTCGAGCTGACCGGGAGCAGGGGGCACGATGCAGGCGTTGGCCATCACCGGTTCGCAGATCACCGCCGCGAGCCGTTCGCCGTGGGCCTCGAATACGGCGCGCAGGGCGGGCAGGTCGTTCCAGGGCACCTCCAGCGTGTGGGCGAGCGCCCCCGGGATCATGCCCGGCGCGCCCGGCCGTGGCGCGGTCGAGTCCGGCGCCGGCCGGTGGAAGGTCGCCTTCCCGGCTCGCAGCACGGTCTCGCTCCAGCCGTGGTAATGCCCGTCGAAGGTGAGCACCAGCGTCCGGCCGGTGGCGGCCCGGGCCAGGCGGAGCGCGGAGGTGACCGCCTCGGTGCCCGAGTTGGCGAACCTGACCTGCTCGACCGACGGCACCAGCCGCGCGATCAGCTCCCCGGCCTGCCGGTCGAGACGGTGCGGCAGCCCGGTCATCGCCCCCTCAGTCAGCTGCCGGGCGAGCGCGGCCGCCAGTTCTGGGTCCGCGTAGCCGAACAGGTGGGGACCGTACCCCATGTTGAGATCGATCAGCTCCCTGTCTTCGACGTCCCAGATCCGATTCCCCTTGGCCCGCTGTACGACGAGCGGCTCGGGGATCGCCTGAGCGCGCATGCTGCTGCTCACTCCACCGCTGATGACCTCCCGGATGGAGGCGAATTGCTCGGCGTTCGTCGTGGTCATATTCTTCAGTCCCTTCATTTGATAACGGAAAAAACGCTAATTCGACGCGAAGAGCGGCGTCATGGGGCAGAACCGCTGCCCGGCAGCCGGAGCGCTAGGGCCGGTCACCGGCCATGCTTGCCTCGGCGGGATGGGGCCCCCGGTTATCCTCGATGAGAGCCCTGGAAAGCCGATGGAATACATCTGGTAGACCGAACTGACATTGACGCTGTCGCTCAGGCGGCCGGACAGCCTGTCGTTGCGATCGCGGAAGTCTTAAACGCTTGGAGCCCGCAGCGGTGACAGGTCGATCGGCGCCATGGCTGGCCCCTCGTCCGCGTCCGGCGACAGCAACCCGAGGTTTTCAAGGTCGCCATTGCTCGGCCAATAGGCCCAGTGGGCCGGGCTGCGCCGGATAGCGGCGCTCACCTCGGCCGCGCAGCGGGCGAATGCCGTCGCCGCGTCCTCTTCCGCTGGGCACTGCACCGGCGCGGAGATCTCCAGCACCTGGTGGTGGTAATCGGCCGTGCGGTACATGAAGCTCATGAGCAGCGGTGCGCCGGTCAGTCGGGCGAGTGTCACGGCCCCGGGCAGGAGCCTGGCTCGGTGGCCGAGGAACGGCACCTGCACGGTGCGGGCCAGGTCCTTTTCCAGCGGCGGTGCGTCAATCGAGATCGTCAGCACCTCATTGGCGCGCAGGACGGCCGCCGCCTGCGCCGCGGCCGCGACCCGGCCGGTCCATGGCTCGATATTGGGCCGCCGGTGACGCCGCAATCGCCTGGCCTGGACTAGGTCCCAGAATCGCCGCTCGGCCGATGAGAGGCTCGCGGTGTAGTTGTGCTGCCAGCGCCCGATGGTCGTGACCCGGAAACCGCTGGCGCCCAGCAACGAGAAAGCGCAGTCATAGGAGCCGAAGTGGGCTGAGCAGAGGATCGCTCCCTTGCCGCCCGCGAGGGCGGCTTCCAGGTGCTCGCGCCCGCGGATCTCGACCAGTCGCCGCAGGGGCCGGGCCCGGTGCCGCAACCGCATCACGTCGATCGCCTCGCAGGAGGCCAACCGGAACCACTGCCGGGCCAGCCCCTGCTCGGCGTCCGGGCCGGGTTCGCCCACGGATAGGCGGCGCAGGTTGCGTATTATCTCGGCGCGTTTCCCCGGCCGGCTTCGATATTCCCAGTCGCCGCGCAAGCATGCGATGCGATAGCCAATGGCCGCGGGAAGGCAAGCCGCGGCTGGCGCCACCGCCGCCCAGTAGGCCACGCTTTCCGCCGTGCGCAGCAGTCGGCCCGCGCGGCTCTCAGCCACGAGTGGCCCCCTGCCTTCCGGGCTTCCGCGCCCCGAGGCGGGCGCAGATAGTATTCGCGTCGTCGCAACTCTCCGGGAGCAGCACCGCCTCGCCCACCGTAATCTTGAAGTGCTCTTCTGGAAATGCCCGCCCCATGAATATGACTCCCTCCAGGCAAGGAATTCATTGCTTGGTAGCACCTGACCGCACCATCCCCCGACTGGCGACGAGTAAAACGTTGTCCGGGCGGATATCTGAGCGAGGGTTTGGTGGAATCGGCTACGTGACCGATATCGCCGTATCGGCGCGGCGCATGGGGCGGTAAATGAATTTGGCCCGGAAGGGGTGGTTGCGCGCATTTCGCTCGCAAGTCGGTCCCAAATCAGCTGGCAGGCTTTCGACTGAACGACCGCGTAGAGCGAGGCTGTCCCAGTGCCGGTGCAAAGCGGGCGACGCCATAGGGCGTCCGGCGGTGAGTTCACCGGCCCGAGTCGGAGGCCTGCGTCTGCTGGAGCGCGGCGATGTACTTGGCCAGTGCGGTCGCCGAGGAGAGGACCTCCTCGTTCAGGTCCTCGTCCGCGAGTGTGATCCCGAATTTTCCCTCGAGGATGAGCAGGCATTCGAGCGCATCGATCGAGGAGAAGCCGTACCGGTCGACGAGGCTATCCGCGCCATCGACGCTCGCCGCGGGGCTGTGTCCGACTGGCTCGCCGTTCTTCGCGGCCATCATCTCGGCCGCCGTCTGATGCACGATATCCAAGATCTGGTCGTCGTCCACGCTCAAGTCCCCCTCGCTGAACTCACAAAATCGGCTTCACGCCGTGCGCTCTCAGCCGCGGCGCCGTGCGCTCTCAGCCGCGACAAAGTGTCGCGCCCGGCCCCCCGTCGGAGCCGATCGACCTAGTGTGTCGCCCGTATGTCACCGCGCCGCAACGACACGCCGTAACCATCGGTAACAGTCAGTAATCAGTCGCACGATCGCACGATCAACCGATCTGAGTTCCGATGGCAAAGCCCTGGCTAGCTTTGCTCGGGCCGGGCGCCCGCCAGGGTCGGGTAGTCGGCCAGGTCGATGTCGTTGGCGGCCTTGTCGCCGTACTTCATCATGAGGCCGAACGCACGGGAGCCGAGGAGCCAGTTGCGCCCCCGGATGCCCATGGCGGTCTTCGGCGCCATGAACCGGCCGGCGTTGGAGTTGCCCGCGATCTTGGCGTACCGGCGCATGATCGCGTCATACCGGGCATAGGCGGCTTCGTGGTCCCCGTCGGCCGCCGCCAGCTCGCCCGCCAGCACGTAGGCGCCGACCACGGCGAGCCCGGTGCCGAAGCCGCCCAGCGTGTTCCCGTACCCGGCGTCGCCGACCAGGGCGACCCGGCCGGAGGTGTACCGGCCCTTCATCTGCACCTGGGCGATAGCGTCGAGGTAGAAATCGTCGAGGCTCTCGAGTTCGGCCAGCATCGACGGCACCTCCCCGCCCATGCCCGCGAACTGCTCGTGGATCAGCCGCCGCTGGGCCGCGACGTCGCCCCGGGCCCGATCCAGTTCCGCCGACGCGAACAGGTACAGGTGCGACCCCTTCGACCCGCCCCTGGCCGCCATCCGGCCGGGCGCGTTCCAGGCGCGGGCGGTCAGTCGTTCGGGCCGCCTGGCATCGTGGCCAAACCCGGGAGCGCCCGCCACGCAGTAGTAGTAGCCCAGGTGGCGGACGTACTCGCGTTCCTGGCCGAAGGTCAGCCGCCGCACCAGGGAGTGGATTCCGTCGGCCCCGACCACGAGGTCGAACCTCTGCGCGCCGCCGTGCTCGAACTGCGCCTGCACGCCATCGGCGGTCTCGGTCAGCGCCGTGATCGAGTCGCCGAAGCGGAACTCGCAGCGGGCCATGGTGCGCTCGTACAGGATGGCGGCGAGGTCCCCGCGCAGGATCTCGACGTCGCCGCCGGTGAATTCGCCCGTCATGACCGCCAGCTCGCGCCCGCTGGCGTCCAGGTACACCGTGTCGAACCGGCCGGTCCGGCGCTGCCGGATCTCCTCCCAGACGCCCATCCGCTCGAGGACGGTCCGGTGGGTGCGGCCCTTGAAGTCGACCGCCTGGCCGCCGGGCCGCAGGGCGGGCGCCTTCTCGACCACCGTGACGCGGAAGCCGTAGCGGTCGAGCCAGTAGGCGAGGGCGGGGCCGGCGACGCTGGCCCCGGAGATGAGTACGGTCTTGTCGCGCATGAGCGTCCCCTAACTGCGTCTGTTGGACGCTAATTAGCGTATGATGGACGCAGTTTTGCGTCAAGCCTCTTTATCGGGAAGGATGCAGCCCATGGCCGCACCGACCGCCCTCGACCTGCTGTGGGGCACCCGTGACCGGCCCCGGCGCGGGCCGAGGCCGTCCCTGTCCCTGGACCGCATCGTCGCCGCGGCGATCTCCCTCGCCGATGAGGAAGGGCTGGCGAACCTCTCGATGCAGCATCTGGCCGAACGGCTGGGCTGCGCGAAGATGGCGCTGTACCGCTACGTTCCCGGCAAGTCCGAACTGGTCGCGCTCATGGTCGACGCCGCGCTCGGCGACCCGCCGGAGCCCCCCGCACCGACGTCGCCGACGTCGCTCACAGGACGGACGCCCGCATCCGGCGAACAGCAATGGCGAACCGTTCTACGGCTGTGGGCGACGACCATCAACGCCAGGTACCGCCTGCATCCGTGGGCCATCGACGCGACCGCGGGCGCGCGGCCCACCGGCCCGCACGAGATGGCGTGGATGGAAACCGCGCTCGCCGCCCTGGCCGGCACCGGCCTGACCGGCCCCGAGCGACTCGACGCGGTGGCGTTGCTCAACGGCCATGTGCGCAGCCTGGTGCAGGTGACGCCCGCCGGCCAGCACGATCTCGAGACCGAGATGGCCCGCCAGATCGGCGCGGCCCTGGCCGCCAACCCCGACCGCTACCCGCAGGTCCTGGCGGCCTTCTCGGAATCGCCGCCGCCCGCCGGGCGCGACAACGCCCTCGACTTCGGCATCGACCGCATCCTCGACGGCCTCGCCGCCCTCATCGCCACCAGGGAACCCCCGCCGCCCAGGAGTTCATCGGGGAGCTCCTAGCCCGAGATCCGGCCGGTGAAACAACGGTCCGTTCGATAAAAAAGACGCTCTTTCATCTCGAACGGACGCTGGCCTCCGCGTCTCCGGCCCGCCGCTCCTGGCGCCCGGGGATAACAGCACGGAGTGCCGGCGCGCCGGGCCTGCAGGGCCGGCGCCACGGTCGGGTTTTCTTACGGTCAGATCGCCGACCCGGTGGGCGTAGTAGGTGACCCCCGCGACGTGGTGGGCGATCTGACGCACGGTCCAGGCGGAGGGCCGCGGCAGGTCAAGCTCGGCCGCGGACAGCCCTCCGAGCCGGACGCGGTAGAGCTCCGCGTAGCGAAGCAGGCGGTTGCTCGCCTCGTTGAGGTCGGCCTCGGTGAAGCGGGCCCAGTCGCTCTCCAGCGTGACCGTGCGCCCAAGCCAGCTGTCGGGCACCGTCGGCTGGCCGGCCAGGGTCGCCTCGATCTCGGCCAGGTGGTCGAGCAGGTGGTCGGTGATCCGGCGCAGCGCCTTGAGCGGGGTCCAGGCATTGCCGTCACTCAGCACCGGCGCCCCGTCCCAGGCCAGCCACGTAACCGCGAGCTCCAAGATCTCGTCCACGGCAGCGGGGATCAGGGTCGAGGGGTCGCGGTCGTCGACGGCCGGCGCGTCGTCGGTCTCGGTTGTCGCCACTTCAACGTCGGTGGTTGCCATGCCAGTCACGCTAAGCCGGGGATAGTTCGGCCGAGGCCGAAACGTCGCTGCGGCATCATGAGGGGATGAAAGCAATCGCCGACGCCGATGTCGCCTCGGTGGCAGCGCTGATGGGGGACCGAGCGCGCTGCGCCATGCTGACGGCCCTGATCGACGGGTCCGAACGCCCGGCCGGAGAGCTGGCGAAGGCGGCCGGGGTGAGCGCGGCCACCGCCAGCGGCCACCTGCAGCGCCTGGTGGCGGGCGGACTGGTGACGGTCCGGTCATCCGGCCGCCACCGCTACTACGGGCTCACCGGACCGCTGGTGGCGGCCGCCATCGAGGCCTTGTCGTTGATCTCGCCGCCGGTCGAGGCGCGTTCGCTGCGCCAGTCGGTCGCCGCCGCCGCGATGGCCGAAGCGCGCAGCTGCTACGACCACCTGGCCGGCCGGGCCGGCATTGCCCTGCGCGACACCCTGCTGGCGTCGGGTCTGCTGAGCGCCGTCGGAACTCGCGACTTCGAGCTGACCGATCGAGGCCTCCGCTTCCTTGACGAATTCGGGCTCGATCCAGATCCCATTCTGCGATCACGACGCATGCTCGCCCGCGACTGCCTCGACTGGACCGAACGGAAACCGCACCTTGCCGGGGGCCTCCCCGCAGCCCTGCTTGCCCGCTTTCTCGAACTCGGCTGGCTCGACCGCCGCAGAAACGACCGCGCCCTCACCATCACCGATCTCGGCCACGCGAACCTGCCCGCCCTCGGCCAACCGTCCAACCCAGCAGGTCTCCTCGAGCGAGCGAGCCGCTAGCAGGGCGGGATACGTTACGGCTTCGCGAACGTCAGCACTTCCGCGCGAACGCCGGTGAGCTGGTCGAAGTCCGCGCTGGCATCGGTGGTGAGCAGGGTCCGGTTGGTCGCGGCGGCGGTGGCGGCGATCATCATGTCGTTGGCGGACCTGGCCCGTCCCTTTGCCATCGCCTCCACGGCAAGGCGCGCATGCACCCGGGCAACGCCGACGTTGTAGGCCTCAACTGGAAGGCTCGACAAAATCGCCTCCACGCGGATCGCGCGTGCCGGGCGGTGCTTTTCGTCAGCGCGCTCGACGCCGACCAGAAGTTCCATTGCGGTGATGGCGGCGATTGCGGCATCGTCAATACCAAGGACGGCATCCACGTCGAGCCTGCCGCGCTCGATCGCGATCAGGACCCCAGTGTCGAGTATTACTCGCCGGGCCACCCGCGCACCTCATCACTAAAGGTGGATCGCAGGTCGTCGTGCGCGCGCTCAAGGTCATCCGCGAACCCGGCATCGGCCGGGTTATCGCGCAAGGCGGCTTTGAGTCGGT
>Ga0210388_10003493_pt1 | contig 12307 bp, 9 predicted proteins | sample IncBWC19OmetaG_FD_155485 | JGI IMG/M metagenome (GOLD analysis project Ga0210388, IMG submission 155485) | Forest soil microbial communities from Barre Woods Harvard Forest LTER site, Petersham, Massachusetts, United States - Inc-BW-C-19-O ... | reverse complement strand
ATGAGGTCGCCAACAGCGTCGTGCGCAGCAGTGAACCGCGGAAAATATCCAAATATTCGCCGCGCCGCGTCGCGCTGCCGTGTGCCGCGAGGCGTTGCGCGCGCATCTTCAAGTATAGCGGCGGCTCCGGAACCCTGCGGCGAATGTAGATGATCAGCAAGCCCGGCAACAACCCCAACCAAAACACGATCTTCCACGCCCATTGTGGCGGCGCCAGGGAGCTTACGGCCCAAAACGCCAGTGCGGCCGCAGCCCAGCCCACCGACCAGCTACTTTGCACGAGTCCCGCCGCCTTCCCCCGATGGCGCGCATCGATGATCTCGGCAACCAGCACGGATCCTACCGCCCATTCGCCGCCGAAACCAAATCCCTGCATGGCGCGTGTGAAGAACAGCTGCGCGAAGGAGTGCGTGAAGCCGCTTAAAAAAGTAAAGGCCGCAAACCACAACACCGTGAGCTGCAAAATGCGTGCGCGGCCATACCGATCAGCGAGCACGCCCGCAGCCCATCCACCGATCGCCGAGGTAATCAGCGTGCCGCTCGCAATGTAGCCGGCCTCGGCCTTGCTGATGCTCCAAAGGCTGAGCAACGTGGGGATGATGAAGCTGTAGATCATGAAATCAAAGCCGTCCAGTCCATAGCCGGCGTACGCCGCCAGCAGCGCGCGCCGTTCACCTGCGGTAGTTTTTTGCAGCCACATGAATCGTGCTTATCTTCTTCTTAGGTTCGGGTGCGCAAGCGCAGGTCAGTCCAGCTGGCATCCGCCATCCAACCGCCGTCCACCGGCAAACTGACGCCGTTGATGAATCCGTTGCGTTCCGAGTCCGCCAGAAAGGCGATCGCTTCGGCCACATCCTGGGGGCGCGCAAATCGCGCCAACGGCACGCGATCGACGATATCGGCATCGCTGTAGGCACCGCCGCCCTGATCCACCGCGTCCATGTCGGTTTTGATCCAACCGGGGCAGACCGCATTGACGCGCACGCCTCGCCCGCCCCACTCGGCCGCGAGCGTCCGGGTGAGCCCGATGAGACCATGCTTCGATGCGTTATAGGCACAGCGATGAATGATGCCCGCGAGCCCCGCCACCGAGGCCACATTCACGATGCTGCCGTGCCGGCGTTTGAGCATCTGCGCTCCCAGATATCGGCACAACAGAAACGGACCAAACAGGTTGATGGCCATGACGCGCTGCCACTGCGCCGCGGTGGTTTGTTCGGCGGGAACGATCAAACTGACGCCGGCGTTATTCACCAAGCCATCGAGCGCGCCGTGGTCCACCGCGATTCGATCCGCCAATTGCTGCACGAACGCTTCGGATGAAACATCGCCCGTCACACCCTCGACCTGCGCGCCTTGATCCCGCAGTTGCGCTACTTGCGCATCGACGGACTGGATGTCGAGAAGAATCGCGCGGTACTCGCGCTGCGCCAACAGCGAAGCCGTCGCAAGTCCGACGCCTTGTGCAGCCCCCGTGATCAGGATCGTTTTTTTGGGCGCCGTCATACTGGCGCTTGTTTCGGCTGCATATCCAGGCAGATCTGCACCGCGTGGCCCAGCGATGACGCGGATTTGTCGGCTTCGTGCATCTCTCCTCCTCCGCCTTCGGCCTCCGGCTGCAGCAGCATTCCGGGTAGAAATACTGCAACGATGCACGCCCGGGGAAAACGCCGCCGCATCTCCTGCGCCGTCGCGTCGCCTCGCTCGCGCTCCTCGCTTGGAAAGGCGCTGACGACGTAGACGATGGAAACTGCATCGGCCGCGTTCGGCGGCGGCACGGCGCTCAAATCCTCGAGCGACATGTGGCGAGCGTCGATCTTCTGGTCGCGCAAAATGCGCACCAACAATTCGGTCGCCAGATCATCCGCCATCGTTCCCAGTCCGACGCATACCATTACCGATCCAGCCGGGACCTCGAGCGGTCCCTGCCATCGACCGCTGATCGACTCGCGCTGTCGGCGCAGAAGTTGCCCGGCGCTGGACTTATCGAGCACCGAGGTTCGTAGACGGCGGCGCGACGGGCGGCGGCTTTCCCCGCCGATGGCGGCGATCACCGAGACGATGGCACTGCGGACTCTCAATTGTTGCTCGGTGCTGATGGCGCCTGACTCAAGATCGATTCGCGCAAGGTGCAAGGCGGGCATCAACACCATATCGCAATAGTTGGCGAACGAATTGCGCTTGAGAAACTCGCGGGCTCTCGCGATGATTTCGTCCGAATCGGCAGACAGCGCGCGTTGATAGAACTGCTGCGGCATGGTCAGTGCCTGGGTGTCGCCCAATAGAATATCCAGCAAGCTCAATGCCTTGATGTGACGGCCGGCGACCAACAAACACAGCGTCAAGGGTGTCGAGACGATCAATCCGATCGGCCCCCACAACCAGCTCCAAAAAATCGCGGCGATGATCACCGACAGCGGTGATAAGCCCGTGGTGTGCCCGTAAAGCTGCGGTTCGATCAATTGCGCGGCGATGAGTTCCACGACGACGAAAAGTCCGAGCGTCGCAAACGCCGTGCTCCATCCAGAATCGACGGCGGCGGCGAGCAAGGAGGCAGAAAGCGCCGCAATCCACACCCCGACGTAGGGCACGAAGCGCAGCATCGTGGTCAACGCCGCCCACACCAGCGGGTGCGGCAGACCGATGATGCTGAGCCCGACCCACACCAAGGCGCCGACGCCGAAATTAACGGCGAATTGCGACACGAAAAAACGTGACAAACGATCTCCGGCCTCATTGATCACCAGTGTGGTGAGGCGAATGTCCGTGCCGCCGGCAATGCGAATGAAGCGATCGCGCAACGCTTCCTGTTCGAGCAACAAGAACACCAACACCACCAGGACAATTCCGGAGGTCTCGATGGGCACCCAGATTGAACCCAGCACCTTTTCCATGACCTGCAAAGGATTGGCCGGAGCTTCGTGCAATTCCACCGGAATGGGAACCTTCGACGCCGCTGCGACAGGCTGCGTCTGACTCGGCGCCTGCGGCTGCATCAGTACTTGCGGCTGCGCGGCCTCCTCATGCCGGTTGAACGCCCTCGCGGCCTGCTCGGTGAGGACATTGACGCGCCCCAGGGTGACGCTGTTCAATGTTTCCAGTTTGCGTTCCAGGGTTCGCTCGTACCTCGGCAGATTGCCTGCCATGCGCACCAACTGCGTACCAATGACGGTCGCAACCGCGCCAAATGACACTGCCAACATCAGCACCGCGGCCAGCACCGACCAGGTCTGTCCCAACCCGACGCGTCGCAGCGCGCGCACCAACGGCGCAATCAAGAGACTGAGAATGAATGCCAGAGTAACCGGCACCAGAATGTCGCGCGCGAAGTACAGCAGCCCCAATAGCGTGGCTGTCGCGATTACTCCCAGGGCTCGATCGCCGGCGGAGGCGGCAGTTGGATCTGGCTCGAACGTATCTCCTGATGCCATTCGCTAGCTCTGCCCGCTGGCCGGATCGTCCGCTGCGTTGACGGCCACGAAGATGCAGCAATTGGCCCTTTCCGCCAGGGACACCCGCTGCGAGCCGGACCACCAAAAGCCCCCCTTCGGCTGCGGATAGTGGCCCAATACGATGAGATCGATGCGCAGTCGCTTGGAATATTCAATGATCTGATCGGTGTATTCGCCGCAGGCAAGATAGCCTTTCGCGATAACGTCGCGCGCTTTCAGCCATTCAATGGATTCAGTCAGAAGTTTGCCAGTCTCAGCCGCCCCATCGACGATGCAGGCGTGGCCCGCGGCACCCGCGGCGACCGCCGCCTGCGCAACTTGCGTGGGAACGATGGACAGCACGAACACTTGCGCGCCAAGCGTCATGGCCAACTCCGCGCCGCGGCGCAGCGCCCGGCGACCGGCTTCAGTACCGTCATAGCAGAGCAGCACGCGCTTGAACATATTCACTCCAGTTCGAACTGAAGGCTTCTCACGCCGATCTCGGCGCCCGTCGAATCCCAGCTCCATTCATCAAAACACGCGCGGCGCGATTGATCAATGCGCACCAACGTCGAGCAGCGGGTGCCATAGTCTCCCGCCCGCACGAAGGCACTCGAAACCATGCGCTCCCACGGCAGACTGAGGCCGGTGCGCGGCAACCTTTCGTCCGGGGCCGGCGCATCATCCCGCAGCAGTGCAAGCGCAGCGCTGCTGTCCCGCAAGTCCGTGAGCGCCGCCGACAGCCGCGACTTGGCGTTCTGTACCTTCGGCCATGGCGTATCCAGCAAATGATTCGAGAGGCCGTAGATGCCGGGCTTGAGCTCGCGGCCGCGACCGATCGTGCTCTCAAACACGGCGAGCCGTTCTCCGTCGGAGAAAATCAGGCTGAAGCCGTTGTAGCCCGCGGCGACGCCCCCGAGGTAATCCAGGGTCTCCGCCGTGCCGGCGCCGGACTTGAGGATGGTGGTGACCAGCGCACCGCGGCTGGGTGCATCCGGCCGCCGCTGTTCGGGATCTCGGAAATTCGTCAGGGCGGCGAAGCGGCCGGTGCGCGTGATTCCGAGCCAAGTCCCGCCCGCCTCAAGATCGCGCCCCGCCAGGATCGGCGGCTGGCTATCCCACCACTGCGCAGGCGCAGTCGGCCGCGTGTACAACTCGTCGCGGTTCGCCGCTATCACGCACGGGTAATTCTCGCTGCCTCGCCACGCAACCAGCACCAAGCACATCAAGACTCCTCGCGTCGCACTGACCGCACAAAACTACGCGCCCGGCGGCAAGAACTCCAGAGCCCTTTATTGCCTGGACAACTGGCCGCGATATACTTCGTGACACCGCAGGCGATCTCGGCAATCAATCGATGAGGGGACTGAACATGCAATTGTACCGATCGCAGAATGGTTTGTTGCCGGTCATCGCCATGGCGCTATGCGCCGTTGTCCTGCTGACGGCGCCTGGCTTGAGCCGGGCGGCCGATGCGGCGTCGAAGCCCATTTGTCCCAACGATGATTCGGGGCTGGCGCTGCCCGCGGGCTTCTGCGCCACCATTTTTGCCGACGGCATCGGTCATGCGCGGCACATGGCGGTCGCTGCCAATGGCGTGGTGTATGTGAACACCTGGTCCGGACGTTATTACGGCAACGACACGCCGCACGTCGGCGGCTTCCTGGTCGCGTTGCAAGACACCACCGGCAGCGGCAAAGCCGACATCAATCAACGATTCGGCGAGACCGTGCAAAGCGGCGCGGCCGGCGGCACCGGAATCGGCATTTATAACGGCTGGTTGTACGCCGAACTCAACGACAAAATCATCAAGTTCAAGTTGAACAAGGCTGCGGCGCTGCCCGACGAGAAATCGCAAATCGTGGTCGGCGGGTTACCCTTGGGCGGGGATCATCCCATGCACCCCTTTGCGATCGACACCGCCGGCGACCTTTACGTCGACGTCGCCAGCGCCACCAATTCCTGTCAGGAGAAAAATCGCACGCTGCGGTCACCGGGATTGGAGCCTTGCACCGAGCTCGAGACGCGAGGCGGCATCTGGCTTTACAAGGCTAACGAAACAAATCAAAAATTCTCAGCGGCGCAGCGCTACGCGACCGGCATACGCAATGCCGAGGGCTTTGGCGTCGACTCCGAGGGAAAGCGCATTTTCGTCACCCAGCATGGGCGCGATCAGCTGCACACCAACTGGCCCGATATCATCAAGGAAGCTGATCAAGAAGCCACGTTGCCGTCCGAAGAGGTGCTGCTCCTGAAAAAGGGCGGCGATTACGGTTGGCCGAAGTGCTACTACGATCCGTTCTTGTCGTCGCTGGTGCTGGCGCCCGAGTACGGCGGCGACGGCAAAACCGTCGGCTTATGCGCGCAAAAGAGCGCGCCGGTGGCAATTTATCCGGCGCATTGGGCGCCCAACGACATGGTGCTGTACTCCGGACAGCAATTTCCCGCCCGCTATCGCAAAGGCGTGTTCATAGCCTTCCACGGCTCGTGGAATCGCGCGCCGTACAGCCAGGGCGGCTACAACGTGGTGTATCAAGCGCTGTCCGCCGACAAAGCATCGGGCAGCTGCGAGATTTTCGCCGACGGCTTTGCCGGCACGGACAAATCGCCCGCGAAGGCCGCGCATCGTCCTACCGGCCTCGCCGTGGGACCGGATGGCGCGCTGTATGTTGCCGATGATGTCGCCGGGCGCATCTATAAGATCGTTTATCGCGGCGCTGCTGGCGCCGCTGATGCAATCACACCGGTACCCTGTCCCAGCCCGACGGAGCCGGCCGGACCCATCGCCGCCGCGCGCGCGGTACCCCCCGAGGGCACTCATCCCGATGCCGGTTCCGACACCGGCGCCCTGAAGCCGCCCGCGGGAGCGACGCCGGCGATGCTGGCGCTGGGTAGTCGCGTCTATCGCGGACAAGTGGGCGGCGCGACCTGCACGGGCTGTCACGGCGCCAACGGCACCGGTTCGCCGCTGGGACCGGATTTGACCAATGGCAAATGGTTGTGGAGCGATGGCAGCTATCAGGGCATTGCCAGCACCATCGCCGCAGGTGTCGCGCAGCCGAAGCAGTATCGTGCGCCGATGCCGGCAATGGGCGGCGCGCAACTCAGCAGCGACCAGCTATTCGCGGTTGCGGCTTATGTGTGGGCGTTGAGTCACCATTAGACCAGAGCCTCATCCAGTAGCTCAATCCAGTGCGCGACCCGAATGGCGGTGCCTGACTGCAAGTGCTGAATGCAGCCTATGTTGGCGGACAAAATGCATTGCGGTTCGAGCTGCGCGAGATTGCCGAGCTTTCGGTCGCGCAGCTGCTTGGCCAGATCCGGCTGCAGTATCGAATAGGTGCCGGCGGAGCCGCAGCACATGTGGCTTTCATCGCATGCGGCCGTGACATCGAACCCCAGTGTCCGCAATTGCACTTCCACCCCGCCGCGTAACTTAAGACCGTGCTGCAAGGTGCAGGGCGGGTGAAAGGCAATGCGCGTGGTGCCGGGTCTGACGCGGTCCTTGAGGGCAGGCACGAGATCCGGAAGCAATTCGCTCAAATCCCGCGCCGCTGCGCTGACTCGCGCCGCCGCATCGCGGTAGCGAATGTCGTTCGCCAGCGCATGCGCATATTCTTTGATGGCGAGTGCGCAGGCCGACGCCGAAGAGACGATCGTCTCGACCTCCCCGGATTCGAGCATGGGAATCCAGGCATCGATATTGCGGCGCATGTCAGCCAGGCCGCCGCTATGATCGCTCAAATGTGTGCGTAAAGCTCCGCAGCAGCCGGATCCGGCGGCGTACAGGGTTTGAATTCCCGCAGCGTCGAGCACGCGCGCTGCGGCCGAATCGATGTTGGGCATCATCGAGGGCTGCACGCAGCCTTGCAGCATCAGCACTTTGCGCGGCTGCGTCCGAGCATTCCTGGCCAGCCCGCGTTCACCGGATCGGGCCGGCACCTTGGATCCGGCCGGCACTTTGTCCCTCAGAGCGTTCGGCAACACTGCGCGCAGGATCTTTCCCAAGCGCATCGCCGGAGCGAACAGCCGCGAGGTCAGGCCTTCCTTGATAACCCAGCGCAACGCCCTTTCGAGCGGCGGGCGCGCGACGCGCTTTTCGACGAGCTGTCTGCCGATATCGACCAGATGACCGTACTCGACTCCGCTCGGACAAGTGGTTTGACAATTCAGGCACGTCAGGCAGCGATCCAGATGTTGTTGCGTGCTGCGCGTGACCTCCGCGCCTTCGAGCACCTGCTTGATCAAATAAATGCGGCCGCGCGGACCGTCCAGCTCATCTCCCAGCAATTGGTACGTGGGACAGGTCGCATTGCAGAATCCGCAATGCACGCACTTGCGCAGGATGGCCGCCGCGGCTTGGGCTTCGGGAGAACGCTCAAATTCCGGACTCAGATGAGTTTGCATCGATCAAAGGCCGGCGTACATACGCCCGCGGTTGAAAATCCGCAGCGGATCGAAGGCCTGCTTCAAACCGCGGTGTATGCGCATCGAAACATCGCTCAATGGCGCGAATACGCCGCAGCTTCTGTCGGCACCGCGAATCAGCGTGGCGTGTCCGCCCAATCCCGCGGCAGCGCGGCGCACCTGGCCGGCGGCAGCTGATGTCTTGCACCAACGCTCGGCCCCGCCCCACTCGATGAACTGCAATCCTGAAAGATCGAGCGGCGGAGCGGTCGCCGGCACCGACAGCCGCCAAAGCGATTCGCCGCGCGCCATGTCAGCTGAATCCAGCGCAAAGAATTCCTGGCTGTGGTCCCGGACACTCATCCACCAGGATTCTGCCTGCTCCGGCGCGAGCTGCGTGCCGCCGAGCCGCGTACACGCGGAGGCGACCGCAGCACCGGCGCCGGCAACACGCACATGCAGCAATCCTTCGTGCCACGCGGTGGCGCTGATCGCCAGGGGCTGCGAAGACCACTCGCGGAACTTCGCCAACGCTTCGCCCGAATCGCAATCGAAGCAGAGCGTCGCGGTGGCTGTGCTGATCGGCAACACCTTGAGTGATACTTCGCAGATGACTCCCAGTATTCCCAATGATCCCGCCATCAGCCGCGACACATCATAGCCGGCCACATTTTTCGCGACCTGGCCGCCGAAGGTGAGAATCTCGCCGCGCCCGTTGAGCAGCGTCACGCCCAGCACATGGTCGCGCACCGACCCTGAGGTCGCGCGCGCAGGCCCGGACAGACCCGCCGCAACCATTCCCCCTACGGTTCCACCGGCCGCGAAGCGCGGCGGCTCGAATGGCAGGCACTGGCCGTGTTCCTGAAGCGCCACTTCCAAATCAGCGAGCCGGGTCCCGGCCCGAACCGTTACCACGAGTTCGGTCGGTTCGTAGCTGGTGATACCCGTCAGGCAGGTGATGTCCAGCGGTTCGCCCGGCGCCGTTTCGCCGAGGAACCATTTGCTGCCGCCGCCGCGAATCTCGAGCGGCACCGCACGCGCACGCGCGCCGTCGACCTGTTCGATGATCCGAGCAAGCATCGGGTCTTGCGCACTCATCAGAATCTCGGCAACTCTGGGAAGGGCAGCATGCCCCGATGCACGTGCATTTTTCCGTACTCGGCACAGCGCTGCAGCGTCGGAATCACCTTTCCCGGATTCAGCAGCTCGAGCGGATCGAACGCGTGCTTCACGGCCAGAAACTGCGCACGCTCCGCCGCCGAGAATTGCACGCACATCGAGTTGAGCTTTTCAATTCCCACCCCGTGCTCGCCGGTCACCGTGCCGCCGAGCCGCACGCTGGTTTCCAATATGTCGGCGCCAAACAGCTCGCAGCGGCGCATTTGGTCGGCGTCCGCGGCATCGAACAAAATGAGCGGATGCAGATTGCCGTCGCCGGCGTGGAACACATTCGCGCAGCGCAGGTTGTACTTGACTTCCATCTGCTGAATTGCCCGCAACATCTCCGCGAGCCGCTTGCGCGGTATCGTGGAGTCCATGCACATGTAGTCCGGGCTGATGCTGCCGGAGGCCGGAAAGGCATTCTTGCGGCCGCTCCAGAATTTCAAGCGCTGCGTCTCGTCGCGGCTCACCTCCATGCGCGATGCGCCCGCGGCACCCAGCACCTGCTCCATGCGCGCGATTTCTTCCTCCACCTCCGCGGCTGTCCCGTCGCTTTCGCATAGCAATATCGCGGCAGCGCTGAGATCGTAGTCAGCATGTACGAACGCGTCCACCGCCGCGGTCATGGCCTTGTCCATCATTTCGAGGCCCGCGGGTATGATGCCGTGGGCGATCACGCTGGCGACCGCGGCGCCGGCGGATTCGATGTCGTCGAAGCTTGCCATGATGCAGCGCGCCGACTGCGGCTTGGGAATCAATTTCACCGTGACTTCTGTGGTTACGGCCAGCATGCCTTCGCTGCCGAGGATGATGGACAAAAGATCGAGTCCCGCTGCATCCAACGCTTCTGAGCCGAATTCCACAGCTTCGCCGGTCGCCATGAATCCGCGAACCCGCAGCACATTGTGCAGGGTCAGCCCGTATTTCAAGCAATGCACACCGCCCGAGTTTTCCGCCACGTTGCCGCCGATGGTGCAGGCGATCTGGCTGCTAGGATCGGGTGCGTAGTACAAACCGTACGACGCCGCGGCTTCGCTGATGGCCAAATTGCGGACCCCACATTGCACGACGGCGGTGCACGCTGCCGGATCGATCCGCAAAATCTTGTTGAATTTGGCGAGCGAAAGAGTCAGTCCCGAGCGGTGCGGCATGGCCCCGCCGGATAGCCCCGTGCCCGCGCCGCGAGCGATGACCGGTACACTCATTTTATGACAAATCTTCAGCACCGCCGCGACCTGCGCCTCGCTGTCCGGCAGCACCACCACCATGGGCGAGGTTCGATAGGCGGTGAGTGCGTCGCACTCGAACGGCACCGTGTCTTCATGGCGAAACAGGATCGCAGCGCGCGGCAGCACCTCCTCGAGCGCTGCCACGACATCTTTCTGGCGCTGTTCCCGAACGGTGTCCGACGGGAGGGACCGCAATGAGCTGTTCATCGCGCATTATTATGCTCCTTGTCCGCTGCCCTGCGGTTGCTCGCGGCGCCGGCGCGAGTTACAGAATTGCCGCCAAATGGAGTAGGATTCGGTAAAAGCGAATGCGGTGGCTTCGACCAACCGCAACGGGGGAATCGATGTTTCATCAATTGTTGACGCCGGTCGGTGACAGCCTGGCCTTGTCGTTCTTGGTTGCGGTACTGCCCATCGCCACCGTGCTTGTACTTCTTGGCATATTGAAGCGGCCGGCGTGGCAAGCCGCACTGGCCGGCCTGATTGTCGGCCTGATCATCGCGGTGACCGTCTGGGGCATGCCGGCCAACATTGCGTTCGCGGCGGCGGCCAACGGCGGCGTGTTCGCCCTGTGGCCGGTGATGTGGATCGTGGTCAACGCGCTGTTCGTCTACAACATCGCGGTTTCTTCCGGCAGATTCGATGCATTCCGCGCATGGATAATCAAGCATCTGCCCAACGATCGGCGGGTGGTTTTGATCGTCATTGCTTTTTGCTTCGGCGCCCTGCTGGAAGGCGTGGCCGGATTCGGCGCGCCGGTCGCGATCACCGCGTCGCTGCTCATCATGTGCGGCTTTCCGGCGCTCGATGCCATCGTGTTTGTCCTGATCTTCAATACCACGCCGGTGGCTTTCGGTGCGCTCGGCACTCCGGTCACCGTGCTGGGCAACGTAACCGGTTTGCCGGCACCTGCTTTGGCGGCCATGATCGGTCGCCAATTGCCCTTCATGGCCGCGATTCTGCCCTTCTATGTGATCGCGCTCTATGGGGGCTGGAGGTCGATACGCTCCCTGTGGCCGGTGTTGGTGGTTGCCGGCTGCAGCTTCGGCCTGGCGCAATTCGCCGCCTCCAATTTCCTCGACTACACCCTGACCGACGTCATTGCCGCGCTCCTCTCCTTGGCGGTCACCTTGTTGTTTCTACGCGTTTGGAGACCGGCCGCGGACCCGGAGTTCGCCATCAGCCAAGCAGCAGCAGCCGCGACGAGTACGACCTCCAAGGCCGTGCCCGCCTGGCAGGGCTGGATGCCTTGGCTGATAGTGACTGCCGTTGTGATTCTGTGGACCATATTCAAGGTTGCGGCCGTTGGCGCGCACTCGATTCCCTGGCCGGGATTGGATAAGGCGGTGTCGATCACCCTCTACAAAGACAAGCCATACGCTGCGGTGTGGGCATTCCAACCGCTTGCCTCGGGCACGGCCATACTGGTTGCCGCATTCATAACGGCACTGCTGGTTCGATTGCCTGTTGGCGAGCTTTTGCAATGCGCTGTACGCACGGTTCGTCAGCTGTGGCAGGCGATTGTCACCGTCATGTTGATCGTCGCCCTGGCATATGTCATGAACTACTCGGGTCTGGCTTATACGCTGGGTCTCGCAGCGTCCTCGACCGGGCACGCCTTCATCTTGTTTTCACCCTTCCTCGGCTGGATTGCCGTATTCCTGTCGGGCAGCGACACCTCGGGAAATGCGCTGTTCGGGAATTTACAGGTGGTGGCCTCGCGCCAGCTCGGCTTAAATCCTCTGCTGTTCGCCGCGACCAACTCGTCCGGTGGCGTTCTCGGCAAAATGATCTCGCCGCAGAACATCGCCACCGGCGTGTCGTGCACCAATCTTAAGGGTCAGGAGGGAGCAGTCTTGGCACGCACCTTTGTTCACAGCATCGTGCTGACGCTGGTGCTGGTCGTCATAGTCATCGTGCAGCAGTACGTGGTACCGGGAATCATTCCCGCGTTCGTCGCGAAATGATGGTGCCCCGGGCAGGAATCGAACCTGCGACCTAGCGCTTAGGAGGCACTCGCTCTATCCACTGAGCTACCGAGGCAGAAAGCCATAAGGCCGGCGCCGTCGCCGGCCT
>Ga0210388_10003492_pt1 | contig 12307 bp, 10 predicted proteins | sample IncBWC19OmetaG_FD_155485 | JGI IMG/M metagenome (GOLD analysis project Ga0210388, IMG submission 155485) | Forest soil microbial communities from Barre Woods Harvard Forest LTER site, Petersham, Massachusetts, United States - Inc-BW-C-19-O ... | reverse complement strand
CTGCGCGGCAACCGCAATCCACTGGCTGGCCCGGCCGCACCTGGTCACCATGCTTTTCACGGTCATCCTGCTCATGGTCTTGGATCGCGCCAGGGAAGGCCACACGCGCTGGCTTTGGGCGCTGCCCTTGTTCTTCGTCCTCTGGACCAATCTCCACGGCGGATTTCTGGCCGGGCTGATCGTTCTTTTCGGATTTACGGTGGGTGAGCTGCTGCGCGCGCTGTTCACGGGCGATTCTCTTGATCGCCGCGCCGCGCTCCAAGCTGGGGCGCGTTATGGCGCGGTGGCGTTCCTTTGCGCGCTTGCCAGCATCGTGAATCCCTACACCTACCATCTGCATGTCCACATCTATCAGTTCTTCTCCGAACCGTACCACCTGCAGAACATCAACGAGTTTCAATCCATCAACTTCCACTCTCCCGTTGCGCCTTATCTGGAGGCCCTGCTCCTCTCCGGCGCCCTTGCGGCGGCGTGGTTCGTCGTAAAGCGTAGAGACTTCGTGCCGCTGGTTCTCATTGCCGGCTGGGCGCACTTGGCCCTGTTCTCGGCGCGCAACATCCCGCTGTTCGCAATCATCGCGGCGCCGTTCGTGGCGCAGGCCCTTTATGAAATGTTGAACGGTCTGGAGCATGGGCCGGTTGCAGCGTGGGTCGGCCGCGCCACCGCCGGCTTCCGGACTGCGGCGGCGGATTTCGGAGAAACCGACCGCCATTGGAGACTCTACCTCCCGAGCGTAGCTGCCGCGGTTGTAGTCGCGCTCCTGATCGCCAGCCCAAACGCCACCGGCAAGTTGAAACCGGAGTACGATCCCGAAAGATACCCGGCCAAAGCGTTGAGCGTATTGCGCTCCGATCCTGGCTCGAGAATTTTCACCGACGACGAGTGGGGCGATTATCTGCTCTACCAGCTCTACCCCGGCCACAAAGTCTTTGTGGATGGCCGCAGCGACTTCTACGGGCAGGACTTCGAGCAAAAGTATCGGGATGTCATGGCCGTCCAGTACGACTGGCAGCAGTCCCTCAGCCGTTACAAAGTGGACACCATCGTTCTATCCACTAAGACCGCGCTGGCCGGCGCCATCAAGCAATCCGGCCATTGGCGCACAGTTTATGACGACACCGTCGCCATTGTTTTCCGGGCGGTCCCGGAGCGGGCGATGGAGACGCAACAGGTTTCCGCCGGTACCAACGGTGGGAAAAATCGTGATCCCAAGATTACGACAGCAGTATCCCGCGATCGCAAGATGATCGCGGTTAAACAACCGAAAGGGGTGTAAAGCGTGAGCATTCTGAAACAGTTTTTGAGAGACGAGCAGGGGCAGGATCTAATCGAGTATACGTTGCTTCTGGCTTTTGTGGCTCTGGCCTCCGCGGCTCTGTTCATCAACGCCGGCGGCAGCATTGCCACTATCTGGAACATTACGAACTCAAGGCTAAGCAACGCGGCGACGGCAGCCAACGGCGGGAATTAAAATTCCTGTCCCCTTGCCTAGGCGCGGGGCTACGACGCAACACCGCACGAATGCCCTGCGCACGAATGCTATGCGGCGCGAATGTAGCCCCGCGCGTAAGGAAGGGGACAGGGGAGCCGGTGGGTAGGTTTAGGCTTCGAGCCAGGTGGCGTTAGTCACCCTGGCTGGTGCCGTGTTGCTCGTCTTGTCAGTTACGAGGGGTTCCATGCTGATCAGGAGCCTGCGCCGGTTTGTCAGCGATGAAACCGGCCAGGATTTAATCGAATATTCGCTGCTGCTGGCGTTCGTCGCGCTGGCGGGTGCGGCTATGTTTATGGGTATGAGTAGCAGCGTCAATAGCATCTGGTCCGCTGCGAACAACCGCTTGGCGGCCGCTAATTCAGGGAGTTAATAAAGTGAACAAGCGTCTTTTGTCTGTTCTCGCCTTTGCGCTCGTCATTTCGGCGGTCGCAAGCTGGGTTCTCTATCGTTTGATTGTCACCAAGCTGTCTGCCAACGCGAAGCCTGCCATCGCGCAGGTTGTCGTGGCCAGCCATAACCTCGAACTCGGGACTCTGCTCAAGGATTCCGACGTCAAACTCGTGGATTGGAACGGTCCTGAGCCTAAGGGCGCCCTGGGCTCCAGCTCCGATGCCATCGGCCGCGGCGTCGTCGCAGCAATTTACGAAGGCGAGCCCATCCTCGAGACGCGCCTGGCGTCCAAAGGCGCCGGCGGAGGTTTGGCGGCGACAATACCTCCCGGCATGCGAGCAGTCAGCATTCGTGTGAACGACGTCGGTGGCGTATCCGGTTTTGTGCGCCCTGGCGCGCGCGTGGACGTTCTGATTGCCGGAACACCTCCCGGCGGATCGAACGGGCTCGGCACGGTAACGAAGACCCTGCTGCAGAATATGGAAGTGCTCTCGGCCGGGCAAGATATGCAGAAGGACGCCGAGGGAAAGCCGGTCAGCGTTCCCGTTGTCAATCTACTCGTAACTCCGGAGCAGGCCGAGACGCTGAGCCTGGCCAGCAACGAAATGCGCATTCAGCTGGTGTTGCGCAATCCCTTGGACACGCAAACGGTCAAGACGCCTGGAACGGCCGTCTCAAACCTGTTCACCGGCGATACCGGGTTGCCGCAACAAGCCCGGCCCGAGCCCAAGCCCGTCGCAAAGCCGGCAGCGAAGGCTCCCCCGAAGCCAGTGGTCGCGCAAGTGGCCGCCCCGCCGAAAGTTGTTGTCCCACTCACGGTTGAAGTGATCACCGGAACCAGCCGCGCGGAGACCAAATTCAAGCCGGACGAGGGTAAACAATAGTGTCTTATTTGTTCAATAGGTCCTTTTCCTTCCTCGGGACAGCGCTGCTCTTAGGCGCTCAAAACCCGGCCGACCAGACTGCCCCGCCGGCTCCTCCTACGGCTGCGCGCGAGCTCTACGTCACCGTAGGCAAGTCGCTGCTGGTGGACAGCCCCACCATTATCCAGCGTGTTTCCGTGGCCAACGGTACCGTCGCCGAAGCCATCGCCACCACCCCGCGGGAAGTGTTGGTAAACGGGAAGGGACCTGGTGAAACCAGCTTGATTGTCTGGCAGCAAAATGGCAATCGCCTGATCTTCGATCTTATTGTGCAAGCCAGCTCCACTCACGTGGATAACATCAATCGCGAGTTGCGCACCGAGATGGGCGATCAGAAAGTGGCCATTTCCATGGAGGACGGTGTGCCGTTTCTGCGTGGAACCGTCAACGATCTTATGAGCGCGGATCGCGCCGTGATGATCGCCAGCGCGCTGGGCAAGCCGGTAAACCTGTTGCGTGTCAAAGTTCCGCCGGTGGAAGCCCAGATTCTGATCAAGGTTCGCTTCGTCGACGTGGACCGCACTTATTCGCAGCAATTGGGGTTGAATTTTTTCAGCACCGGCGCCGCCAGAACCATTGGATCGGTCACCACCGGACAATTCACTCCGCCCACGCCGCAGTCCAACAGTCTCGGAGGCGCCGCCAGCACCGGGCTCACCAGCACTGCCGGCCAATCCACGTTCAGCCTGACCAACGCCCTGAACCTTTTCTTCTTCCGGCCGGATCTCAATCTGGGCGCGACCATTGAAGCGTTGGCGGCCAACAGCTGGCTGCAGATTCTGGCGGAGCCGAACGTCTTGACGTTAAACAACAAGACCGGGAGTTTTTTGGCCGGTGGAGAATTCCCGTTCCCCACTCTCCAGGGTGGTGGCGCCGGTCTCGGAGCGGTCACTATTCAATTCCGCGAATTTGGCGTTCGCATCAACTTCACGCCCACGGTCACACCGCGCGGAACCATCCGGCTGCAGGTGACGCCGGAAGTAAGCACGCTCGATTATACGAATGGCCTGACCTTCCAGGGCACCACCATTCCCGGCCTTTCCACGCGCCGTGTCCAGACCGAGATCGAGCTGGAATCCGGGCAGACCTTCGCCATCGGCGGCTTGCTGGACAATCGAGTCACAGAGCAACTGAGCAAGATTCCGGGCTTGGGCGACATCCCCTTCTTCGGCAAATTGTTCCAATCGCGCAACCGCCAAAAAACAAATTCGGAATTGTTGGTCATTGTGACGCCTGAAATCGTCCGTCCCATTCCGGCTGGTCAGAAAGTGCCGGAGCTCAAGTTCCCCAAAGCGTTCATGGCGCCGAATTCGGTCGGCGTGCCGATGCACACGCCCGGGATGGAAACCACCGGTCCGGTGCCGGTCCATCCGCCGCAGGAGACCATCCCGGTGGAGCAGTTACTGCAATTGCAGAAGGCGCCTCCGCCCGCCCAGCAAACTGCGCCGGTGATCCAGTTCGTGCCCATGCTCACGCCGCAACCGCCAGCCACGCCGCCGGCCACGCAGCCAGTGTCCAACCCAGCCACGTCACAACCCTCAGGAGCAAATCAGTGATGTTGAGCATGTGGGGCAGGATGGCATCCTGCGGCGGGTTGCTAACCCGCCCCGGTCGGCAAAGGTCAGATGGGCCTGCTAGCCCGGCATGTGGCGCACGCACTCTTGCGTGCTGCATCGACACTCGTGTCGATGTCCGCCCGACGCCGAGACGAGTCTCGACGCGGCACGCAAGAGTGCGTGCGCCACGATTAAACACAAGGAGCCTCTTGTGTACCCCCTAACGGCCGGCATCGTTGTTCAAACTAAGGAGCTCTGGGACGAACTGCATGCAAATTTGCAGGAACTGCCGGTCCGCGTAGTCTTGGAACAATCCGAAGTAGGGCAATTGAGCGGACTGCTCGAAAAAATCGACCGCATGCGTCCGGAGGTCATATTTGTCGACATCTCCGGCCTGCGTGAGCCGTTGGATCAAGTCATCCGCGGCATTCGCTCCACCTCCTCCTCGCCCTTCGTTCTCACGCTGAACACCGGCGCCGGCACGGATGTAATTCTGAACGCGATGCGCGCGGGCGCGGCCGAATATTTGTATCCTCCGTTCGGAGAGCCGCTGCGCGCCGCGTTGGAACGTATCGGGAACGAACGCCGCAACGCCACTCAATCCGTCCGCCGTGGCGGCCACACGCTCGGTTTCATGTCCGTCAAGGGTGGCTGCGGAGCCACCACCATCGCCTGTCATACAGCGGTAGAGCTACCGCACCAAAGCAAAGGCAAAGTGCTGCTGGCGGATCTCGACTTCGATGCCGGTCTGGTGGCGTTCCTGTTGAAAACAAAATCTCCGTATTCCATCTCGGACGCCGTACGGAACACCCAACGGCTGGATGAAAGCTACTGGAAAGCGCTGGTTTCGAACGGGATCAGCGGTCTGGAAATCATCAGCGCGCCGCTGCCCGCCTCGCGTCAGGCGCTCAAGCCGGAACAACTTCGATTCGTTCTCAGCTTTGTTCGTACCCAATACGATTGGATCGTGCTGGACTTGGGCCGCAGCCTCAGCCCTTCTTCCACTCCGGCGATCGATGAGGTGGACGATCTGTTTCTGGTGACCACGCTGGAGGTCCCGGCGCTCCATCAGGCCAAGTTGATCGTGCAAAAACTGCTGGAAAGCGGATATGGCAGGAATCGTCTGCATCTTCTCCTGAATCGCGCTCCCAAACGTTTTGATATAACTCTCGCGGAGCTTGAAACCATGCTGGGCGCTCCTATTTATACATCTATACCCAGCGACTATCTGGCCCTGAACGAAAGCTACTCGGAAGGCAAGCTGCTCAGCCGCGGCAGCGGCCTGGGCAAACATTTTACGCGCCTGGCTATGAGCATAGTTGGCGTAAGTGATCCTAAGAAAAAATTCTCGATGTTTGGATAAATAACATACTATGGCAACTGCAAGAACCGTACAATTGATGCGACAGGAGACGGGCTGGGTAGGCCGTCTTTTTGACCCTCAATCGTACACCCCTGAATACCAGGAGCTGAAGTTTGCGCTGCATCGCAAGCTGCTGGATCGCATTAATCTGGAAGCGCTGTCCTCAGTGGCCAGTGAGCGCGTGCGCAATGAAGTTCGCTTAGCCGTGGCGCGCCTGGTGGAAGAAGAGCGCGCGCCGCTAAGCATTACCGAGAAAGACCGCGTCATAGAAGAAGTGCTGGATGAAGTGTTCGGCCTGGGCCCGCTGGAACCACTGCTGGCCGATCCAACCATCTCCGATATTTTGGTAACCACTCCCGCCCTGGTTTTTGTGGAACGCGCCGGCAAATTGTATCGCACCCCGGTGGAGTTCAAGGATAACGCCCACCTGCTGCGTATTATCGAAAAGATTGTTTCCCGGGTCGGGCGGCGCGTGGATGAATCGTCGCCTTTGGTGGATGCGCGCCTTCCCGATGGCTCGCGCGTCAACGCGGCCATCCCGCCAGTGGCCGTGGATGGGCCTCTGCTCTCTATTCGCCGCTTCGGCCGTGATCCTTTGCGCGGCCAGGACCTGGTGAACAACCTGACGCTCACGCCCGGCATCCTGCTGCTGCTGGAGGCTTGCGTCAAGGCGCGCTTGAACATCCTGATCTCCGGCGGCACCGGCGCCGGCAAAACCACATTGCTCAATGCTCTGTCCGCCTTCATTCCCGAGGACGAGCGGATTGTCACCATCGAAGACGCGGCCGAACTCAAGCTGGACCAAATCCATGTGGCGCGCATGGAAACCCGCCCGCCCAACATCGAAGGCGCCGGAGCCATTCGCATCCGCCAGTTGGTCATCAATGCGCTGCGTATGCGTCCGGACCGCATAATCGTTGGCGAGGTCCGTGGCGAAGAAGCGCTGGATATGTTGCAGGCCATGAACACCGGTCACGACGGCTCGCTCACCACCATTCACGCCAATTCCCCGCGCGATGCGGTGAGCAGGCTGGAAGTTATGGTGGGCATGGCCAACTCGAATATGGGGGTGCGGTCCATCCGGCAGCAAGTCAGCTCCGCTATCGACGTCTTTGTCCAGATTGCCCGCTTCAGCGACGGCAGCCGCCGCTTGAACGCGTTCACTGAGTGCGTGGGCATGGAAGGCGAGCAGATCACCATGCAAGACATCTTCGTTTTCGAGAAGACCGGAGTCAACGAAGCTGGAAAAGTCACCGGGCGGTTCCGGGCCACCGGCATCCGTCCTAAGTTTTACGACCGCCTAAAAGCGGCCGGCTTGCATGTACCGGCCTCGGCCTTTCAGACTTTGGTGGATATCGCATAAGGAAAGTTTAGTTAGGTCACGCTATGCCGCCTTTACTGTTTTTCCTGTTCTTCTGCATCCTGGCTATTGTGCTGGTTGCCACCGCCTTCGGGCTCCACGTTCTGGAGACGCAGCGCAAGAAACAAGTCACCGGAATTCTGCGCACTCTCGAAGGGAAACCTCGGGCGGAAGCGGAAAGCAACATCCTGCTGGATCCACCCAATCCGAATAACCTGCTGGAGCGCCTTGCGGCCAGCCTCAACCTGACGCAGATCCTGGAGGACTCGCTGCTGCAGTCCGGGCTCAACTGGCCAGTCAACCAGCTGCTGGGCGGGATGGGCATCGCCGCGCTGGCGGGCATTATTCTGGGCTGGTGGCTGAACCTGTTCGTGTTCTGGCCCTTGAGCAGCCTGCTGTTCGGCGTGGCGCTGGGAGCTCTTCCTTACGCTTATGTCCGGTTTAAGCGGCAGCGGCGTATGGCCGCCTTCGAGGAACAATTTCCGGAGGCGCTGGACTTCCTGGCGCGTTCCATGCGCGCCGGCCATGCCTTTTCAGTGAGTCTCGAAATGCTGGGCGCGGAATCGCCGGAGCCGCTGGGGCAAGAGTTCCGCACCCTCTTCAATGAGCAAAATCTGGGCGCGCCAATGGAAGTGGCTTTCGAGAACATGCTGCGCCGTTTTCCCTTGGTCGATGTGCGCTTCTTCGCCTCGTCCGTAATGCTGCAGAAGCAGACCGGCGGCAACTTAAGCGAGATCCTGCTGCGGCTGGCCTACGTGATCCGCGAGCGTGTCCGCTTGAAAGGTCAGGTCCGCGCCATCAGTGCGCACGGCCGTCTGACGGCGGCCATCCTTACAGCAATGCCCATCGTGCTGATGTTGGCTTTGTTTTTCGTGGCCCCGGGCTACCTGCAAGGCATGGCCAGGGATCCCGATGGCAAATATATGATTCTGGCCGCCATCGTATCTCAATTTCTAGGCTATTATTTCATCCGGCGAATCATCAGGATCAAGATCTAGGAGGTAACTCGGATGGCTGCCCTTATTTCTCTCGGACTGTTCGTGGCGCTGATGACGGCGATTACCATCTTCGGATACCGCCGCTATGCCAAGCCTGGTAGAGTCTACGAGCAACTGGGTGGGCCCGCGCTGGGTGATCCGGCGCTGGAGGGTTCTGAAGACACCCCAGGATTCCTGGTCGACTTGATCCGGCAACTCGGTGAGCAACTTCCGATCTCCCCGCAGGACGCTGGCGACGCCAAACATGAACTGGTGGCGGCCGGCATCCGCTGGGATGGCGCGGTCGCGGTTTTATACGGCGTCAGAATCATTCTGTTCGTCAGCCTGGTGATCCTGGCATTCATCCTCCGCACTGAAATCACTTCCAATCCCGTTCTCCGCATCGTGATCGTCATCGCGGCGGGCTTGGCTGGATACTTCGGCCCTCTGCTCTATGTGGAGCACTTAGTCGACAAACGCCGGGAAGAATTGCGCTATTCTCTCCCGGATGCCTTGGATCTTATGGTGGTCAGCGTCGAGGCCGGCCTGGGCCTGGACCAAGCTATCCAATACGTGGCTCGTGAGTTAGCTGTGACTCACAAAGATCTGAGCGAGGAGCTGGGGCTGCTGCATCTGGAGATGCGCGCGGGCAAGCGCCGCGCCGACGCGCTGAGAAACCTGGCCGATCGCACCGGCGAAGTAGAGCTTCGAAAACTCGTCGCAATTCTGATCCAGACTGATAAGTTCGGAACCAGCATGGCGGAGTCGCTGCGCGTTCATTCCGACTTCCTGCGCGTGCGCCGCCGCCAGCAAGCCGAAGAACGCGCCGGCAAGGTTGGTGTTAAACTCGTGTTTCCGATCTTTTTCTTTATTATGCCTGCCATGCTTTTGGTTGCCGCGGGGCCTGGGCTCCTGCAAGTGTTCAAATACCTGTTCCCGATGATGCACCAATTCCGTGGTTAAGTGATATGCGAAGTGATGTGCGAAGTGACGTGCTAGCGAGAGGAGACTTACGCGATGAGTAACACAATGATCTCGGCAATCCTGTGGATTGCGGCCGGAGTAATCTTGGTGCTGTATCTCATCAGGCGCCGGAAACGCAGGTCGCTTCGCTAGATGACGGAGCCGGCGCCCGGCTCCCGTTTTCACCGGCATTTCCGGTATGCAATCGTCTCCCTGCTGATCGGCATTCCCTGTGTATGGCAACGGCACATTCAAGCGGGCGATCTTTCCAGCCACCTCTATAACGCCTGGTTGGTAAGCGAGGTATCGGCCGGCCACCTGCCAGGCCTCTACATCGCTTCACAATTCACCAACGTTCTGTTCGATCATCTCCTCAGCCTGTTGCTGAGGACCGGAAGCGTGGTGTTTGCAGAGCGCGTAGCTGTTCTAGCAGCAACCCAGGTCTTCTTCTGGGGCTGCTTCACCCTGGCATCCGCGGCAGCCGGACGGCCAGCCTGGACAGCGGCTCCATACCTGGCGCTGCTGACTTTCGGAGCCGTCTTCCGCATGGGCTTTTTCAATTTCTATGTTTCTGTCGGACTCTGCGCCTGGGCCATTTCCGTGGTCTGGCAAAACCATTCACGGCTGCGCTTGCTGGCGATCCCGCTTCTCACGCTGGCCTTCGTGGCGCACGTTATCCCGTGCCTGTGGGCGCTGGCTGTAATTGCCTATCTCGTGGCAGCTCGCCGATTGCAGCCGTCACGGCGGCCCTGGCTCCTCGGGATCGGACTGCTGGGGATCGCGGGCGTTGCCTTATTCCTGGCAACTAAAATCGCATCCCGCTGGGCCCCCGGCCTGCGAATTGATTCCATGCTGGGAATTGACCAGCTACTGACGTTCGGGATGAAGTACAAGCTTTTGGCGGCCGCGTTGTTTTGCCTCTGGATTTTCGTGTTGGTCCGCCGGTTTGAAATGCAGCCCGCTACACTTTCCGATATAGCGGTCCAACTTTGGGTGTTGAGCGCCGCAGCTTGTCTGCTGCTGCCGGATGCGATTTCGCTGCCGCTTTACCGCGCCGGATTAACATACATCAGCATCCGGCTCTCGCTGCTCACCGCCATCTTTTTTTGCGTGGCCATCGCCCGCGTGCCGATGAACACGTTGCAAAAAGCTGCCAGCGCGGCAATCCTGGCCATATTTTTCTGGTTCTCGTATGTGGATGAGCGTGCCTTGAACTCCATCGAAGCCCAGATGGCACGGGCCATCGCGGGCCTTCCGCCGGCAGCGCACGTCGTGGCAACGGTGCGAGATTCTCGTCTCTATGTTCCCGCTCTCGTACACCTGATAGACCGGCCGTGCATCGGCCGCTGTTTTGACTTCGGCGACTATGAGCCTGCTACCACACAGTTCCGCCTGCGCGCCCTACCCGGCAATCCCTACGTCCTGACCGATCCCGCGGACGTCGTGGCTCTGGAATATAGCGAATACGTCTGGCGCCGGCACGATATCGAATTGTACCGGCTGCTGCCATGCCCTGGAAGCAATGATATTTGCGTGACCACGGTGCACCCTGGCGAGAAGCTGGTAAGGCAACAACTGGACTCAGTCCCGGTGTGGTGAGGCCTCGAACACCTCTACCCGCACTCGGCCGTATTCCGAAGTGCGAACGAGTCGGAAGCCTAACTTCTCAAGCCGTCCGGACACCCAGGGAGACCACGCCGGTCCAGCGAACGACTCCCTGGTCACAACTGTCACGCCGTCTCGGTTTCTCATCCGGGAATTGATCAGCTGCTCCATGTATTCTCGACCCCGCGTGTCGAAATCGAACGGCATTGCGAAAGCATCTGCTCGCTGAATGTCTGGCCGATATGCGAGAACGGGCGCCATTAGATAACTCCAGCGCTCGCCCTGCTGGAGCGACTCCAACTGCCTCGCTATCGGGAAGGTGCTGTATACCAGCGTCGCACCAGACTCCGGAAGACTTCGCACCGCCGACCTCCAGTCTTCATCGCGGTAATCCGGAACGATGGACAGACCTCCAATGGTGACAATGGATGCCACCAAGCCTGCCGCCAGCGACATCTGCCTGATATAAGGTGAATCAATGCCCTGAAGCAACCAACCCCATAACAATATCGCTCCGGGAGCGGTCGGGAGCAGCCATCGCGCGTGAAACATGTGAACTTCCGTGAACCAGGAGAGAACAAACGCAATGGCGGTCGGGGCAAGGCACAAAAGCGCACCCAGCTCTGCGGCATCCGTGGGCTGGGGTGCGGCCCAGCGGACCCGTTTCCCTTCGAACCATTCGAGGAGCATCAAGAAGATCAGCATCGGCAGTACGTAAATAGGCGTTACGGCCCTAAAGAGATCGGAGAAGGTTGGTGGTGGGGCCCACGATAGAATGCTCGCTTGTTTTGCAATGCTTAGGAACTGCGGGATAGCCGGTCCGAGAAGTGCTATTCCAACCAGTCCGCAGACCACCATCTGCCACGTCTTCACGAACGGCCGGCGATATGCCCGCCAGAGAACATACCCGCATTGCAATGGCAGCACCGCGAAGAAGAACTGATGAAAATGGCCGGCTACCACCGCACAAACCATCCACGATATGCCATCCCTGACGCGGCCGCTCCGTAGCCAGCGCAAGAGCCAAAGCAGCGCCGCGGACTCGGCCAGTAAAGCTAGCGGATAGGCGCGCGCGTTGGGGACCTCGATCACCACCTCGTATACAGTGAGATAGAGCGCAACCAGACTGAGCCCCGCGGAACGACCGATAAATTCAACTCCAATCCGGTAGTAGACGTATAAGGCCGCGAGAGCAGCGGCAACGCAAGGTAAGCGAAGCGCCGTCTCATGGAAGCCCCCCAAACGGCTAGTCAGCCACTCAAGCACGGAAAACGCGACAGAATCTGGAGTCTGCGGCACCACTCGCCAAATTCTCCAGAAGCCACCGCGAATGGCCCACACCGTGAGCGTTTCGTCCAGCCAAAAGCTGTTCCAGAGCGGCATCACCCACAAGCGGATTACCGCGACGGCGACGATGCCCCAGAGGATGGTCCTAAGCTGGCGCATCCGCTATCTCGGCGCCCACATCCAGGCGGCCGCCAGAAAAAGCACTGAGCCCGCGGCGATGGCCACGCCGTGCGGCAGCTTTACCGACTTGGGGCTGGATATATCCAATTCCTCCCGCGCGTAGGGCGCCTTGAAACTGAGCACTCTTTGGAAAAGAAAGCCGATGTTCCAGAGAGAGTTCGCGAGCCTGCCACGGGCCAGCAATAAAATTGCCGCGGCGATTCCACCCGCG
>Ga0210388_10003491_pt1 | contig 12307 bp, 8 predicted proteins | sample IncBWC19OmetaG_FD_155485 | JGI IMG/M metagenome (GOLD analysis project Ga0210388, IMG submission 155485) | Forest soil microbial communities from Barre Woods Harvard Forest LTER site, Petersham, Massachusetts, United States - Inc-BW-C-19-O ... | reverse complement strand
AGCGGGCAAAGCTGGCTGAGTGTTGCACCGGCATCGATTACTATCCCACCTGTTTCGTCAGCATCCGTCTCGGTGACCGTCGACCCAGCCGGCCTTTCGCCGGGCACTTATGTCGGAACAGTTAGCGTCGCGGCGGCGGGTGGCGTGCAATTTCCGGTATCGGTTAACGTCACCGTAAGCGCCACACAAAGCACGCTGGTGCTATCGCAAACTTCACTTCGATTTCAAGCCGGCGCTGGTGCGGGCCCAGCTCCCAGCCAGTCCGTCCAAGTAATTGGTGAAGGGACCGGTCCCCTGCATTGGTCTGCGACGGCAACGACGCTCCAAGGAGACTGGCTTTCAGTCACGCCAGCGAGCGGCGCCAGCGGAGATTCAGCCACTGTAACCGTGGATCCAAGTAAGTTGCAACCCGGCAATTATTATGGGCTGGTTCAGTTCGCTGCTCAGGATGTTACGAACTCGCCGCAAACAGTCGTGGTGGTTTTCAACGTGCTCTCCCCGGCCACGGTTGTGCCCAGCGTCCAGCCGACCGGGTTGATATTCGTCGGCCAGCAAAGCGGGGCCAATCCGCCCTCGCAGACGATTACTGTCGCGAATTCATCGGACCAGCCGGCCACGGTGACCGTTCAGGTGGCATCCGCGCAGACCGGATTGCTGCTCCCCAGTCTAACCAGCGGCACTGTCAGCTCCGGAAAACCGCTCCAGGACACGATTTCGGCCAATTTGATGGGACTTGCGCCGGGAGTTTATAACGCGGCGCTTGAATTCGAGTTCAGTGATGGTTCCCTTGAGCAGGTTTCCATTGTAGTTATTGTTACGCCTTCCGGAAGTTCCGCATCAACGCAGCGCGCCGAAGTTGCACCGAGAAGCACTTCGGTTTGCACACCGAGCCAACTCGAGCTGGTTTCAACCGAACTCGGACAAGGCTTCGCCGAGGTCGCCGCCTGGCCTGTCCCCTTGGTGCTACAAATCATCGATGATTGCGGCTCGCCGCTCGAAACTGGATCGGTAGTTGCCTCTTTCTCCACGGGCGATCCGCCTCTTATGTTGCTCTCGCAAGAGAACGGGAAATGGTCCGGCACATGGCAACCCGCGGATATCGACGCGGCAACAACGGCGGTAATCACAGTCCAGGCGCAAAGCGTGCAGCCACCGATCAGCGGCGCGCTCGAAATCGTGGGTACGCTCACAGCCAATCAAACCGTGCCGGTGATCTTTCCCAGCGGCGTCGTCAGTGCAGCCAGTTTTGAGCCTAACGCGCCGCTCGCTCCGGGAGGTTTCGCATCGATCTTCGGTAAACATCTGGCAAACTCGTCGAGTCTAGCAAGCTCTTTACCCCTGGCCACAACGTTAGCCGGAGCGCAGGTCTTCATCGCGGGACAACTTGCGCCGATTGATTATGCCAGCGACGGGCAGCTCAATGTCCTGGTTCCGTACGGGGTGCAACCGAATTCCACCCAGCAACTGATCGTGTTGCAAGGAACGGCGTATTCACAATCGCAGGCAGTGACCATTGCACCGGCACAACCGGCCATCTACAGCCAAAACCAGAGCGGTAAGGGGCCTGGAGCCATCGTAGTCGTGACGCCCAACGGTACCCAGTTCCAGGCAGACTCGTCTAACCCCGCCAGCGCCGGCGATAGCCTGACGATCTATTGCGCGGGATTGGGGGGCGTCGACGTCTCGGTGACGGCCGGCGCCGCCGCTCCGGCCTCTCCGCTGGCCAAGGCAACCACCACCATCAGCGCAACAATCGGAGGTATCGCCGCGGCAGTGTCGTTCGCCGGGCTCTCGCCGGGGTTTGCCGGCCTCTATCAAGTGAATGTTACTGTTCCAGCTGGGGTCAAACCTGGACCGAGTGTGCCCGTGGTGCTTACCGGGGCAGGTCTTTCCAGCCCTCCGGTGACGGTTGCGATCCGCTAGCGACTGGAAAAGTTTGATGCGCGACTCCGAAAGAACCTAGCGTATTGGGCGCGCTCCCGACTATGATGAAACTCATAAATTTCTAATCTCCTCATAATCCATTCCCGCTTCCGATCGCGTAAGCTTACTCTGTCGGGTTGATAGCATCCCCGGCGGAAAGTTGAGATAAATACCATGCCTTTAATTCAGGTGAAGCTAATTGAGGATGTTTTCACACCGGCCCAGAAGAAGGAGATGATCACCAAGCTGACTGACGCGATGGTCTCCATCGAGGGCGAGAACATGCGCTCGGTTACGTGGGTGGTCATCGAGGACGTTCGCAGCGGCGAATGGGGTATCGGCGGTAACGCCCTGACCACCGACGCGGTTCGAGCGCTCGCTGCCGGAAAAGCCTAATGCTTTCGTAATTCGGAGGCGGTGGCCGCGCCCGCCGCCTAGATGCCGTCCAACTGCGATATTGATATGATCTTGAAGTCGCGAGGGCAATACCAAATGCCACGGGTTCGAGATCTGCTGGATCGCCAGGTAGCCGGAAGCTTCGTCGGCCGGACGGCGGAGCTTTGCTCGCTGCATGAAATTCTGGCCGATAAAGGACCGATAGTAGTCTACCTGCATGGGATTGCGGGAATCGGAAAGTCGCGGCTGCTGGGTATGTTCGCCCAGAGTGCGCGGGCCGACGGCGCAACCGTGGTGCGTCTGGATTGCCGCGGCATTGAACCAACCGAACCCGGTTTTCTCACTGAACTGGCTATGGCGAACGGTGGGACGCTCGGTTCCGCGGAGGGGATCGCGTCACGACTGGGGCGGGTCGGGGCCAGAGTAATCGTTGTTCTGGATACATACGAAGTCTTCCGATTGATGGACAGTTGGCTTCGCCAAGTGTTCCTGCCGTTATTGCCAGACAATGTGAGATTTGTTCTGTGCGGCAGGGAAGCGCCGGTCACTGCGTGGCTATCTGATCCAGGATGGCACGGCTTGTTCAGAAGCATCCGGTTGGAATCGCTGGAGCCGCGGGATGCTACCGAGTTGCTGGCCCGCGCGGGTGTGGGCATGGAGGATGCGAAATTTCTGGCCGGAATATGCTACGGACACCCCCTAGCGCTAACCCTGGCGGCCTCCATGCGGCGGACTGAGCCCACTGCGTTGAGACTAGGTATGGCGCAACAGGTGGTTGAAGAGCTCTCCAGTCTGTTCTTTGCTGATATAACCGACCTCCAAACACGCCAGGCGCTGGAGGCAGCGTCGGTGGTACGTCGCGTGACAGTACCGATTCTGAGCGCCATGCTCCCGGATGCATCGCCACAAGACGCCCAGGAGCGCATCCGGACACTCCCCTTCGTGCAGCCCGACCGCGATGGGCTCCACATACATGATGCCGTCCGTGAAGCCATCGCCGCAAAGCTGCGAGCGGAGAATCCACAGCAATATCACGCTTACCGGCGGTCCGCGTACGGCATTTCATGACGGAACTACGGGCTGCTCCCGCGCCTGAGCTGTGGCGCTACACCGCGGATCTGCTCTATCTGCTTGAGAACCCGGTGGTGCGGGAAGCGTTTTTTCCCAGCAGCACTCAGGAATATGCGGTGGAACCTGCTCGAATCGAAGATGGGCAATCCGTCCTCGATATCATCGCACGACATGAGAACGGCGCCAGTTGTCTGCACAGATGGTGGAGCGAGGCGCCGGAATCGTTTGCCGTGGCGCGCGACCGAAAGGGTGCCGTCGCAGGCTTCTACTGCGTCTTCGATCCGGCCGCTGTTCCGCACCGGCTCTGCCATGAAGATCCGATCACTCGGGCGTGGTTGGACCATCTGGAGCTGGAGCCGATGCCACGACAACAGCGAGCCTTATTCCTCCGGCGCTGGCTATCTGCTGAGGATGGAGAGGCGCCATCTCCCGTTCAGGCAGCCTGCTGGGTTGACGTCAAGCGCAAATATCTGGAGCTCCGTCCGAACCTTCGACGCGTATACCTGGCCGTTCGCGACCTTAAGCCGTATGCGGCGGCGGCTCAAAAACTGGGGTTTCGCGTACTCGGCGGAGCCGTCGGCGACGGCTACTATTCGGCGATGCTCGATTTCGGGCCTTCCTCAGTGGATGGATGGTTAGGCCGGTTAGTCGCCGCAGAGCTAGGCGTACAAGAGGACGGGCCGCTGGATTGCGCCGCGCGTGAGTTGATAGTGAACGGCCGGCGCGTGGGCTTGACCAGACTCGAGTTCCGCGTAATGGAATTCCTGTATACGCGTGCGGGGAAGGCAGTCCCCCGCAGCTCTTTGCTGGAAAACGTTTGGGACCAAAGCTACGACGGCGGAGGAAATGTTGTTGATGTTGTAATCCGCGCCCTCAGGAAAAAATTAGGCGAAAAGGCCTCGCTCATTGAGACCGTCCATGGTATCGGGTATCGCCTCCGTCGAGAGGATACACCTAGGGGAAAGCCGTAACGGTTGGCTCCTCAACGCGATCAGCGAAGTCGAGCGTTGACCGAAAGCTGAGATTGACCTTGGATTAGCTTTCACACGTTTAGCTTCGGTGGAAGTTGATTGTGCCACCGCTAATCAGTCGAGGCGGGAAGCGGTGCGAGCATCAACAATAGTCCACGAAACCTTTCAGAATCTGGATAAGATCATCGCGTCTTGGCGGAAGCCGGACGCACCTTCAGAGTTGACCGGCTGACTGGCTGCTGGCGGGCCGCCCGAATTGCCTTGCGGCGAGAGACCGCCATTTTCCCTAAGTTTGTGGGAAACGGTTTCCGGCGCGGGTGTGTCCTCTAATTGTACTTTAGGATGGCGGGGCCAGACTCGGATCAAGAAACTGCTCCAACCATGGTGGCATCGTATTGTAATCGAGCGGGTTGGAGTAAGAAGGGACTGTGATCGTGTCTCGATCGCCTGGTTTATAACCTGGCTCAATGCCACCGGAAGGAGCGCGGAGGAGCGGCTAAGTGAGGACATCGTCGAAGGCGCATCGGCCGGGGATGCCAGTTGCGTCCTGGCCGGAAATGAAACCGCCCCAAGTTGGTAACATACCTTTTCCGCCCGAGGTTCCCAATGGCGGGTGAACCGCGGGAGCGAAATCTTATCCTGCGGCGTCCCGGCAGCACGCCGGATCCCCTTTGGTACAAAGATGCCATTATCTACGAGCTGCACGTGCGCGCATTCAAGGACAGCAATGCGGACGGAGTGGGTGATTTTCCAGGCTTGCTGCAGAAGCTGGATTATCTTCAGGATCTCGGCGTCACTTGCATCTGGTTGTTGCCGTTTTTCCCATCGCCGTTGAAGGATGACGGCTACGATATTTCCGACTATCTGAACGTTCACCCCATATACGGCACCTTGGAAGACTTTCAAGCTTTCCTTACGGCCGCTCATGAACGCGGGTTGCAGGTGATGATCGAGCTGGTGATTAATCACACATCCGATCAACATCCATGGTTTCAAAGAGCCCGCCAGGCCCCGGCTGGGTCGCCGGAGCGCGAGTTCTATGTGTGGAGCGACACGGACCAGAAATATCGCGACGCCCGCATCATCTTTACCGATACTGAAAAATCCAATTGGACTTGGGATCCCGTTGCTAAGTCGTTTTACTGGCACCGATTCTTTTCGCACCAGCCCGATCTGAACTTCGACAATCCGGAGGTCATCGGAGAAGTGTTGAAGGTCATGCGCTACTGGCTGGATCTAGGTGTTGACGCTCTGCGAGTGGACGCGGTCCCCTACTTAGTTGAGAGGGAGGGAACCAGCTGCGAGAATCTTCCGGAGACCCATGCCGTCATCAAGACGCTACGGCAGCAGATTGATGCCGAGTACGCCAACCGCTTGCTCCTAGCCGAAGCCAATCAGTGGCCCACCGACGTGCGGCCCTACTTCGGCGAAGGAGACGAATTCCACATGGCATTCCACTTCCCGCTGATGCCCAGGATTTACATGGCGCTGCGGCAGGAGGACCGCTTGCCTATCACCGACATCATCGCGCAGACCCCGGCTATTCCCGAGAATTGCCAGTGGGCCCTCTTTCTTCGGAACCACGATGAACTCACGTTAGAGATGGTAACCAGCGATGAGCGCGATTATATGTATCTGGCGTACAGCGCCGATCCGCGTATGCGCATTAATCTTGGCATTCGACGCCGCCTGGCACCGCTGGTAGATAACAATCGCCGCCGCGTGGAACTGCTGAATAGCTTGCTTTTCTCGTTTCCCGGGACACCCATTCTTTACTACGGCGACGAAATAGGGATGGGAGATAACATCTACCTCGGCGATCGCAATGGCGTGCGAACGCCCATGCAATGGAATGGCGATCGCAACGCCGGATTTTCAACCGCGACACCGGCCAGACTATACAGCCCCTTGATCATGGACCCGGTGTGGGGTTATGAAGCGATCAATGTGGAAGCTCAGCAGAGCGACCCTTCCTCGCTATTGAACTGGATGCGAAATATGATCGCGCTGCGAAAACTGTTCAGCGTCTTCGGGCGCGGCAGCATCGAGTTCTTGAATCCGGAAAATCGCAAGATACTGGCTTATCTGCGGCAAGATGGGGATGAGCAGGTCTTGTGCGTTGCGAACCTTTCGCGATTCGCGCAGCCTGTCGATTTGGACTTGTCGAGTCTCGAAGGGAGCATTCCGGTGGAGATGCTCGGGTATGTGGAGTTCCCGCCTATCCAACGGCAACCCTACCGGCTCACCTTGGCCTCCTATGGCTTCCTGTGGCTGGAACTCCACAAACCCGAAGTTTCCGAAGTAGCCGCCGCCGAAGCGGAGCAGTCACCACTGCGCGTCGCGGACGGTTGGGAGAGTCTGCTGGCCGGAGCGCAGGCACGTCGCCTGGAAACCCAGGTGCTTCCTGAATATTTTTCGAAGCAGCCTTGGTTTTCCGGAAAGTCACGCCGCCTCAAGACCACTCGGATTGCCGACTTTGCGGTGCTCGAGACCTCCCATTCCGCTTTGGCACTGGTTGAAGTTCAATATGAAAGTGGACCGCCGGAGACCTACCTTATTTCACTTGCAATGACATTCGGCGACAGCGTGGAAGAGCTGCGCCGCGAGGCTCCAAGTGGAGTGGTTTCAGCTATCATCTCGCGAGAAGGAGCGGGAATCCTGCACAATGGCGTCCTAAATGACAACACCTGCGCGGAACTCCTCTCGCTGATCGATAGTGGCCGTGAGATCCCCACGCGGCACGGCACTATCCGCGGTGAGCGCGGCACGGCTTTCGAAGCCCTGCAAGGCTCGACGGACGTTCCGCTGCAAATACGGCGTGCCTCAGCCGAGCAACGCAACACCTCCATTCTTTACGGAGATCGATTCATCTTAAAGCTCTTCCGCCGGCAACAACCCGGGCCGAATCCCGATTGTGAAATCGGAAAATATCTGACCGGGAAGGTGCACTTCGATCACACCCCTCCTTTTGCCGGCTCAATCGAGTACGTGCCCGCGGACGGAGAATCCTCCACGCTGGCCATGCTGCAAGGTCTGGTAGCAAACGAAGGAGACGGTTGGAAGTGGACCGTCGAAGAACTGGAACGCTACTACGAGAATTGCGCACCGGTCGCATTTCCGGAAGAATTGACGGGAAAGCTGTCGAATCCGACGGAGCTTTTGGAGAGCGCGCTGCCGGATTTGGCGCGCGACCATGTCGGCATCTATCTCGATTCGGCTGCCACGCTCGGCCGCCGCACCGGGGAATTGCACCTGGCTCTGGCTTTGCCAAACGATGATCCGGCATTTGCACCGGAGCCACTAAGCGCCGATGACTTGAACAGCTTGCTGGCTGATCTCCGGCAACAGGTATCGGGCGTTTTCGATGTACTAAGGGGCAATATGGCGCGTTTGCCGGATGAAGTGGTGGACTTGGCTGCGTTGGTGCTGAGCCGGCGCCGTTATATTCTCGACCGTTTCCAGATTCCGGCTGGAACAACCTTGCACGCCCAACGCACTCGAATTCACGGCGATTACGGCCTGGGGCAGGTGCTGCGCGCAAAGACAGATTATGTGATCCTGGACTTTGAAGGCGACCCTGCCCGCTCGCTCGCCGATCGGCGTTTCAAGCGATGCCCGCTCCAGGATGTCGCGGCCATGTTGCGATCTTTCAGCTACGCTGCTCAAACCGCTCTGATGAATTATACAGCGCGGCGTCCCGAAGACTTGACCCGCTTGGAACCGTGGGCGCGGCTCTGGGAGCAGACCACATCGGCGGAGTTTCTGCGCGCTTACCGTGAAACAGCGCAAGGCGCGGAGTTTCTGCCCGCCGATGGCGGCGATTGGCGGATGCTGCTGGACACTTACCTGTTCGAAAAGACGCTACGCGAACTCCTATTTGAATTGAATGATCGTCCCAACTGGGTACGCATACCCTTGATGGGAATCTTGTCGCTCTCACTATGAGCTCGTGCGGTAGCGTAGTTCCAGGAGGCTAAAGAGTGGAACTGGACTCCATCCCAGAATACGCCCGGGAACGGATGGAACAAATCGGCGCCGCGGATCTGGTAGTCGGGATTCTTGGTGTGCAAAATGGGCAGGTCGACCCTGTTCCGATGATACGTGAGGCGCTGCAGACGCTTCCTGGAGTTCCGCGGACGGTTGTCATCCAAAACAATGGAGCTCCACATCCGGCTTCTGCTCCACATCCGGCTTCCGATGAAGCTCAGGCTGCCGATCACGATGGCGCCGCAGAGCCGCCGCCATTTGTCGTTTCGTGGAGGCTTTCCGCGTCCGATCCTTTGACAGTACCAGTGCAAAGTACGTCCGAGGCTTACGACTCTATCTTTGCGGCCGCGGAAAAGCTTGGCGCTCGAGCCTGCTGCGTCCTGGCTTCCAATCTGGAGAGTTTCACGTCGCGATGGATTTCGCAGCTTACGCAGCCTTTGCTCGAAATGGATTTCGATCTAGTCACGCCCTGTTACGCACACCACAGATTCGAAGGGCTGATCAACAGCAGTATTATTTGCCCGCTCAGCCGCGCCCTTTATGGCAAACGAATTGAAAATCCAATGGGGCCCGATCTGGGACTGTCCGGACGACTGCTGCAAAAGGTACTCGGAACAAGTCCCTTGGCCAAAGCCACGGGTAACCGGATGCACCCGTTGGTCTCAGTTGCGCCGTCCGCAATCGATGGCAGCTTCAGGATCTGCGAATCGCACCTTGGAACGCGCCTATATCCAGCTACCGACTGGACGAATTTGAGTAACCTGCTGGCCCAGATCCTGGGCCCGGTATTCCTCGGCATGGAGCGCAACGCCGTTTCCTGGCAGAAGACCCGGGGATCGCAGCCGGTGGCGGTATTCGGCGAGCCGGCACCTATCTCCGCGGAAGTAGGCGCGGTAGACGTACACCGCATGATCGAATCGTTTCAACTGGGAACCCGAAACTTGCAGGACATCTGGAGCCTGGTGCTGCCGCCAGCCAGTCTGCTGGGACTAAGGAAGCTGGCGGTTCTCTCGCCGGCACAGTTCCGCATGCCCGACGAATTGTGGGTTCGAATCGTATATGATTTTGCGCTCGGACATCGCCAGCGAGCAATTAGCCGCGATCATTTGCTTCGGGCGATGACGCCGCTGTATCTGGGATGGGTAGCTTCTTACGCGCTCGAGTTGGAGACCGCGGAAGGGTCGACTGTGGAGCAGCGGCCGGAACGGCTGGCCCTTGCTTACGAAGCCGCCAAGCCGTACCTGGTGTCTCGATGGCGTTGGCCTGACCGCTTCAATCCGTAATGACAGGAAGGGGAGGGAGCTATGTGGAATCAAGCCCGGCAAGCGTTGAATGAATCAATGGGCAGATTGTTGAGCCAGTTCGCGAACTTGTTGCCTGGGATCGTGGCGCTGATCGTGGCGCTGCTGGTTTCGGCTCTGGTGGCCTGGGTACTCGCTGTCATTGTGAGGCGATCGCTCACCGGCATCCACTTCGATCAGCGACTGGCCGGTTGGGGCTTGCCTTTGGCGGAGTGGTCGCCTTCCAAAAGTCCGGCACTGCTGGTGACCCGAGTGGTCTCCTGGGTGGTGATCCTTATTGGATTCCTGATCGGCCTCGCGTCCTTCGATGCCGCACTCACTTCGCAACTCGTACACAGTCTATTCGCATATCTGCCGAACGTGTTGGGCGCCTTGCTTGTTTTGCTGGTCGGGAACATTGTCGCCCGCTTTCTGGCGCGCAGCGTATTGATCGGCGCTGTAAATATGAATCTGCAATACGCCCGTCTTTTGAGTGTGGGTGTTAAGTGGCTGGTGATCGTGCTGGCCGTCGCCATGGCATTGGAGCCCCCTTAGGTCGGGGCGGGCACGGTTCAGCTCGCTTTTGGCATTCTTTTCGGGGGAATCGTGTTTGCATTGGCACTTGCAGTTGGCCTGGGTTCCAAGGAACTGGTTACCCGGTCACTCGAGCGCGAGGCGAGCAAACCTTCGACGGAGGCGGTGGAGGAGCCATTCCGTCACATATAACAATGAATCGGCGCACTGACCGTTTCCAGATTGTATCGGAGCAGTGGCTAAACACTGCGCCGTTGCAGCTCAGGAGTCAGCTCACAATTCGTTGATGCGCGGGGCCTGGAATGTTCCTGTGCCGCTTCGCTAAACTTCGTCAGGTGTATTGACTCCGCGAGGGAGTCCCTTTGCCGAGGCCTCGGCTCCAGGTGGTTCACGGAACGGTTCCACCGAAATGCGCTGGTAACACACTTCCAGCACGGTCAGGTATGCCGTACCGTCCGGCGCTTGGAGAACTACGTGATCGCCCGCTGCTGACTTCATCAACGCGCGTCCCAGAGGCGACACCCAACTGATGTGGTTGCGGTTGAGATCGACCTCGTCGGTGCCTACGATGCTCACCACTCGCTCCGTTCCGGCGGCATTGGCATAGCGCACGGTCGCTCCGAAGAATGCCCTCGTCGCCGCCTGCCCCGCTCTGGGAGTTTCCGGGTCAACCACTTCCGCGGACTCGATTCGCTTGGTGAGAAAGCGAATCCGACCATCGATCTGGCGCAGCCGCCGCTTGCCGTACTGATAGTCGGCGTTTTCACTGCGATCGCCGTTGCTCGCAGCCCACGCCACCACCTCCGTAACGGCCCGGCGTTCCCTGGTAAGCAGAAACCGGTGCTCATCTTTGAGGCGCTGCAGGCCGTCTGGCGTTATGTAGTTCTTGCTTGGCGTCGCGGGGTCGTCCGCTGGCGGTTTTCTCGTAAAACCTTTTCGCATATCTTAGTCCTTCCAGCGCGAATTCCTCCTCGAGACTGGATCTTCGCACGCAGGAAGCTTAAAAAATTAAAGGCCCCAATGGCCCAACTGGGGCGTTCGCGATCGGCACGCACAAGGCGGTAACGTTTCCCGCCAAGAGGCAAGGCGGGATCGATCCAACAATTCCGTGACCCGATGATGCAGAAGAGCTCCGCCCGAATCAGGCAGCCACTGTCGCCTTTCACCGGTTAGAGCCCCGTGCCAAGCCCGCCGTTCCGGAACCGGCCGCGCCCCTGATTTGCACTTGCAACCAACCGCGCGCCAGACGCCAGTCTCGCGTAACGGTCTCTACCGATACCTTGAGCACGGCGGCTGTATCTTGCACGTTCAAGCCGCCGAAGTATCGCAGTTCCACAACTCTCGCCTTTCGCGGATCGCCGCGCGCCAGCTCGTCCAGCGCGTCATTTAGCGCGATCAGCTGCCTGTCGTTATCCTGGCTTAGCTTCAAATGAGCTACATCGTCCAGGTGAATCTGTCCCAGTCCGCCGCCGTGCCGGGACGCAGCTCTTTTACGGGCCGCGTCCACTAGAATGCGGCGCATCATCTGTGCGCAGATCGCAAAGAAATGGGCCTTGCTTTCCAAAGTCACGTTCTGAACGTCGATCAGTTTCAGGTAGACCTCATGCACCAGGGCCGTCGCCTGTAAAATAGGCTCTTCGCGCTCTCGCTTCATGAAATCTACGGCCAGGCGGTGAAGTTCCTGGTAAATGCGCGGCGCGAGAGCATCCAGCGCGCGCGCATCGCCGGCGGCCCAGGCCAGGAGCAACTGCGTCGTATCCGCGATTTGATCGTCTGCTCCCACGATGATTTCAGAATAGCCTGAAAAATATCGCCCCTGCGTTACGGTTTTCCCACTCGTTTCTCGCATGGAGTTCCGGGAAAAACATTTTCCCAGAAAGAGGAACCATCATGAAAGTAACATATCGAACAGTAACGACGACTTTGACCGCAGCGCTTGTGGGGATGCTGTTGGTCCCCGCGGCAAGCGCGTGCGCTCTGTCAGATCAGCCGACTCCATCCGCCCGTCTGCAACTCATGCAGGATTCACAAGATCCCCGGGAGTTGGTTTCGTCTACGAGTCTCGGTCTCGAACTGAGCAACCTGGCGAGTGGAAGGAGCCCGTCGATCGTGGGAATGTGGAGTTTTCAATTTATTTCCATGGGT